>Ga0065711_1030058_pt1 | contig 33885 bp, 21 predicted proteins | sample Hoacrofraction12_FD_59098 | JGI IMG/M metagenome (GOLD analysis project Ga0065711, IMG submission 59098) | Hoatzin crop microbial communities from Cojedes, Venezuela - Epithelial fraction 12 v2 (version 2) | ecosystem: Host-associated > Birds > Digestive system > Esophagus > Crop | place...
AAAAGAAAGCTGGAGAGGGACTCTTTACAAGGCCATGTAGTGATAGGAGAAGGGGTAATGGTTTTAAAGTGAAAGAGGGTAGATTTAGACTAGACAGAAGAAAGAAATCCTTTATTAGGAGGTTGACGAGGTACTGGCCCAGGCTGCCCAGAGAAGCGGTGGCTGCCCCCTTCCTGGAAATTTTCAAGGCCAGGCTGGATGGGGCTTTGAGCCACCTGGTCCAGTGAAAGGTGTCCTTGCCCGTGGCAGGGGGGTTGGAACAGGATGATCTATACAGTCCCTTCCAATCCAAACCATTCTATAACTCTGTGATTCAAGAGGCTTATTGTTAGTTTGTAGGAATGCCATTAGCTTCTGCAAGGAATGTTAATTTTAATGCAGTACTCCAATGCTAAGAATCTACAAGGCTTAATTTTGTCACAACAATGCCCATTATTCCTTCAGCAAATGCTGTTGCCATTCTGACGCCTACATCACCTTCGCTTTTGCTACTTGTAGTTATTTGGAATAAGCCGTAGCAGTAACTAACAGCCAATAGGCTGCTAAGAAGTAGCACTTATCTCTTCACCGTCTCCTCTGTCTGGCACTAAATATTTCCTCCTAAAAGAGTTGCAGACATTCATTTGAATTTGTCTGCATATTTAAAAGTTCATTTACATGTACCAAGAACAGTAAGTTTGTAAATGTCCCTCACAAAAAATCAGAGAACCCAAAAGGAAAACCAAGCAGGATCTGTGTCCTCTGTGACCTGCTTTATCAGGGCGTTCACTTGGTCAAAATTTAATGTAAATAATGGTGGCTTCCTCTCCCTGACAGTCTGAGTTGTTTTGCTTGATCAGCACTAGTAGGGAGCAGTGTAAGAGAAAGATTAAATGATCAAGCTGCAAAGGAAAACCCTATGTGTCATACTGCAGAGCAGCAAGGACCTATCAGGGATGATTTTTACTTATTTCTTGAGCGTCCTTAGTACTGCTGTGATCTTGGAAACCAAAGCATATGGAGTTACATACACCTCATTCAGCTACCTGTATGTAACATTGCCACATGATGATTTGAAGTGGGAGATCATTTTGAAGTGTGGGGAACCAGGAGGAGGCGAGGACCACACTAATATGCCTTGCTGGAGGGCCTTGGGGCAGCAGGACCTGTGGCTGAAGGGGTTCAGATAGTGGGACACGCTGGCAGACCCAGGAGGTGAGGCTCATGGCTGGCTGTACACCTGCCTGGAGACCCAGAACTTCACAGGGCAACAGCAAAGAAAGACATGTCCCTCTGTGAACCAGGCTGGAATCGCGTGTACAGAGGAGCCAGGTTAGAACGGTTTACACACACACGGTCATGCAAACTCCACCCTGGATGGATCCATAGGATGCAGTTATTGACCTCAAACCAGTTTCAAGTGCAGCATCATATCTCCTTGGCCCACCTAAGCGTCACAGTAATCACAGTACCCAAATCTGGGTGAGTCTGAACTACTCAAAATTTGCCTTTTACCAGTGGGGGCAGTGATTAATTTTGCTGTAGCAGCAAGACATATCTAGGTGTCAAGGGAGAGAGGAGGCATGGAGGGACAGGAGGTGTGTGGGGAGTTCAGAAAAGAAAAAGGGTCTAGAAGGGAACAATATTATTGCAAAGACTTTCAAAATCTTAAGACCCTTCCCGTGCCCATGACTTCCTTTTGCCTGCACACGAGTGCTTTTAAATGATAAAATACACTAAGGCAATAAAAGGAAACCAGGACAGGCCGTAGGAAAAGTACTACACCTACCCCAAAAAATCTGCTCAGATCTTCCTAAACAAATCTGAATGTGTTGTGTTTCAGCTGTTAAATACATCTCTATCAGGACTTTGCAGACCAAGGCAAGAAGTACATCAAGGCACCAGGGTCAGGATATAATTATCTTGTGACAGGGGCCAAGAAAAGCCTGTGCACCAGAAACCCATCCCCACTGTCCAGGTGGCCTGAGAGCACTAACCACACAGGAGCATGTTCAGCCAAGAAAAGCTGCACACACGGGAGTCTGGGACAGAGCGAAAAGGAGCAGGCTTTGCCTGTTCATGCAGGGAATGCGGTGAGAGAGGACAGGACTGTGATGCTGTTTTTGGAGCTCAAGTTCCCTCACAGCTCCTTTCCCCAGCGCAGCCCACGGTCCTGCCAGACCCCCCTGCCCCCCGGTTCCCTCCAGCCGCTGTACACTCTGCTGCTGCCAGACTCCCTCCAGCTGCCTGGCACTTACTTTTTCAAGTCACCACCACCATGGGCCTGCCAACACTTCACCTTGGATGGTGGCGGTGGAAACAAGCAGAGGTAGGATATATTTTCTGATCTTCATCAGCTTTCTCCCTTACAGCATGGTTATTTTTGCTGAAACCAAACACTGAGCACAGAATGATAGGGCTGTCACTTTCTCATTCTTTTCTCCTGCTTTGTCTTTCCCTTACAGAGAACTTCACTGCCTGTTCTGATTCCAGCCTGCAATACAGGCCCTATCTGTCACAGAGTCCCAAGGTGAGAAAAATATACTAATAGATATATTTTTAGTATTTCACTTACATTTCCCAGCTGGTCATTTAGCAACCATATGCCATGGTGGTAATAACTAAACCCCTGTAGTCTATTACAGCCTACCAGAAAATGCCTGGGACCTGAATAACAGAGCCAGCCACACAGGTTAACAAAATTTGGAAGGAATATTCAGCTGGTTCTCCTGCTTTTCTTTTCCTCCTCAGTTTCACTGCCCTGACTCCTCTTTTGTTAGTTTTGGAGATACTCATTGACATACCCGAACACACTACAGAAATTGATACTGAAATTCCACAGGGTTCTGGAGGAGCTGGAAAGAACTTGTAATGGTGCTAATACGGGCAATGCTGACCAGTTCCAACCCCCTGGAGACAATCACAGCAAAATAAAAATTCATATCCATCCAGGGATGGTTCTTGAGCCACAGTCGTCATTCTCACTCCTCACCACTTCTGCTGTCCAATCCACCCCCAACTCTGAGTCATCAAAATCACCTTGAGCCTTTGTTTCTGGCAAACGGGACAAATTTAGGCAGGCAGCAAGGCAGCTAGGCCAGGATGTTGCAACAGTTCCAGGTTTTGGCACTTTGGTCATCCAATTAGCGGAAAATGCGAGGGAAGAAGAGGCAACCAAGTTTCCCTTTTGGCATTGTTGAATATTATGACGTTGTCATTTAAACTCACAGCAGATACTGGTATTACCCAGTGCTGAAAAAGGTTTTGAGGTTACTACAGTGACCTGGAACATTTGTCAGTAGGAGGAAAGGCAGCTGACCATGATAACAAAACAGAAGTGCAGGACATAAGACACCAGCCCAAGCCTCCTCTCAGTTAAGTCTACAGAAAGATTTCCACTGTTTTCAGGCAATAGGAATGTTATTACAATAGGTTTGAAATGTCTAAAAAATCCATAGAACTCATAAAGCAAAGAAGGAGACCTCACCATTACTGAAGAGCCAGAAGTCCTGAATCATGGCACACCGAGAGCAGAAAGGGTATGCCATTTTGTGCCTGCAAAGCAAAGAGTGAAAGCAGCCTGGCAGCCCACAGAGCTCACTGTCCTGGTGGAGACTGGGTGAGGGAGAGCTGTTCAACCTTGCAGCAACAGGACACCCTTTCAGCACACCACACTCCCACAGCACCCTGCAAAACACAGGGGGAGAGCAAGTGCTCTGCTCCTCTTCCTCGCTGGCAAGGACAGGACACAGGCATTACCCCAAGACATGTCTCTCACAGCAATGTGAGCTCCTGGTTTAGCATGGTACTGGCACACTAGAGGTAACCAGGAGGTTAAAGCTGGAATGCTAGCTGGATGTTCTAATATCAGGAATAAGTCCATATATGTCCCCAGGGAATATCATCATTTAATTATGCATTGGTGTTAGAAGACCCTGGCTTCATAAGTTCCCCGGATTTTCTTTTGTTCAGCTGTAGTAGTAGAACTTAACAGCAGAGAAGTACAGCTACTGAAATACCTCAACAGACATTTCAGTAAGGAAGATACCATAAACATATTGTTCGAACATTAAAAAAATTTGCATTGATAACTGTGATCCTTTCCTCTCAATATGGCTGTTTACACCTTGTTATTCTGCTGCTTTTATATCAGTTTTCAGATTCTACATAGAAGTTCTGGAATTTTTTTTTACAGAATCCTTAAGAACTGATAGACTGATACCATAAGAAGTAACTACCAGACGAAGAAATAGTCACCTGCTTCACACATTATTTTAAAAGAGTAAAAAGAATTTTATAAAATGCTTTTGCTGACATGAAAAGGATCCTGTGACTCAGCAAAAGTAGTATTTATCTCATTTCATTTAATGTTATTCAGCCACATCATTATGCTGGCTGCTGAAAAATAACAAGGAATGTCTTAGGAGAGCAGGCACAACACGCCCTGTAGGCAGTGTTCGTCCTCCTGTCTCCTGGAAAGAATCCCTGTTTAAATATTTAGGAAAACAAATCTTGTATTATTTTTAACAGCTGTACTTATGCTAACCTCAGCAGAGAAACAGAGAAAGGGGGGAAGAAAGAGAAAGAGGGATAGAGACAAAGACAGAAAAAAGACAGAATTTTTAAAATATAATTAAGAAAAAGAGTATAAAAAAGAGACAGATGTGAAATGAAGGTCAAGATTGTTTTTCAGATTACCCAAATGCATGGTATTTATTTCACATTTTACAGTGCTTCTCAGTAACTTGATGGTGAAACAGAGACCTTGGATAGCCTTTATGACACAAATCATTCACATCTGAGTAGAAATTATTTAAAAATATGAAAGCAACTGGTTGAAGGCCTGAGAAAAACAAGGCTGGTATCACAAACAGCAAGATGGTCATAGTAATGTTCTGTGACTATGCCAGTCTTTGGGTCTATATCTGGAAGGCAGGAAATGCTCTCAGTGATGTGCTGTGAGACTTTGGGTAATCTAACTGATCTCCCTCTATTTTCCCATCTGTAAAATGGAAATAATTATACTTGTCTCCATTCAAATAGCATTTGGGATTTGAAAGACGAAGATTTTGTGCCTGATTCCAACAGGACCGTGACTTCTTCTATTCAGCCTGAATAAAAATACCATTTTCAGAGGGGCAGAACTTGCAGCAAATTTGATTGAGATCAGTGGCTGAATCAAATGGAGCTGATTCACACTGCAAGTGTGGTCCCAGAAGTTTCCATTTGTACTGTCAGGAAACAAATCAATTCCAGTCTTGTCTGTGGTTGAACAAATATTCATTATTTCTGTGCGTACAATACATTGCATTAAAATACATTACATTATGAACAGCCTGTTACGTTAACAGATTTTTGTTCCCATCCACACAATACCAAATGGTGGTTGCCTATATAAAATGTGAAATGATAGAGCATTGAGCTAGCTTTTTTGATCTGTTCTTAAAAGAATGACAAACATATCCCGAAGGAGATAGAGAGCTAAAGCAGAATGGAGTCTAATGACTAGTGTATATTTACATTTGTGTGCAACTCTCTAACCAGTATTCTTTGATATTTACATTCCTATAAATGCCTCGTTTCCTGCTGCACTTATCTGTTATGCCCTGCTATTAACCTAAATTCTGACTGCCCTGAATAAGAGCTGTCTTTTTAGTTCTTTTGTTTTTTTAAACTTTTTTTTACTGCACAGAGGGCAACCTAGTTGTTGGCTGAATACTGCTGCTTACACAACGGATGTAAGTATGTGAATGTTTTGCAGGCTTGGGCCCTAATTAGTTGGTAGGGGTACCAGAAATGATATCCATGATGGACTGGGATGTCTGCAAGGAGGCAGTACCCTCAAAGGCTGACAGCCTGATACGCTGAGCTACCACAGTGCCCTCTGTACCAACAAGCAAGAGCAAAGCTGACAGGATTACATCTGAGTTACTCAGTGAGGGTCCAGCTCTCCATTTAAAGGAATCTCTGCCTACACAGGCTCTAGAGAAAGCTTGCGGAGGCTACAGATACTAAGCTGAGGTTAACCTTAGCAAACGTCCCTCAGGCAGCCACCTGAAGCTGTCAAACCTGGCCATCCCTATACCACAGCAAGAATCCTCTGTATGTATCTTTACAACATGTTCCATCAAATCCAGAAAAATAAAGCTGGCAGAGTGATAGTAATACGACTAATGAAGCCTGCTCATAAAGCTGTAGCATGCACTTGGAGACCAATTATAAATTAGCTCTCCAAATATTTTTGAACATCACAGAAAGACACCTCACCACAGCATTTCAATAAAAAGGAGATTTTAAATTTACTCTTGGCAGTAACGGTATGTAGTATGAGATACTAAACAGACACTAACTGGAGCGATTAAACGTCAAGGTTTTTTGATTTACAAAGTAAATATTGGTGCAGGATGAAGGCAAGGTTGATATTTACCTCAAGGGACAATGAATTTTCATGATCGACAAAACTTCAAGTTAGCCAAGGCCTCTAACACCCTCTAGGTTAGAGTGGTGTTAATCCGGCACAAGCCTATTGAAGTAAATGGAGTTAAGCTTAACATATTTTCTCTTTTTCCTTAAAAGAACAGCCTGATACCACAGGTATAATTTTCAAAGAATCTTGTAAAAAATTTAGTCCTGTAATATTTACCATTAAACAGAAAGAGAAAATGTGGAAGCAGATCTATCACAGTATGTCATGACTGAAGAATCAATTTAAGGAAAATTATTTTTAATTTCTGAGATGGCAGCCAAAATGAAATAAATTAATTTCAAACCCGAATGAAATAAAGAGCTATACAGTTTGAATAGGCATTAGCTGTAATGATCACAGTTCTAGAAATAAATAGCTAGATTCTGAAGAGATTAAAAACAAGAAAATTAACGTTGACTTTTGAAACACTGGATCTTCCTTGAGAATAATCCCACAAAACTCACATAAAACACTTCTGAATTCTAGTTTTAAAGGGTTTCCCATCTGGCCTTTTCCATCTCATCACTAGTGATAATTTTACTTGCATATAATACACATTTGGACGTGTTCAAATTACCTAATCTGATTTGCTGTTTTGTGACTTGAATGTCATATGGATGATTTCAACAGAATTAAGGCAGCAAAACAATGGAAAAATGCCATTGCAAATGAGGCAAGCTCATCTCTCTTCTGAAGCCTGTCTTTTCTGCCAGAGATGTCCCACCGGTCATATGACCTAAACTCTAATTTTACAAAAAAAACCCCAACCCAAACACTTTAAATGTCCTTTCAAGACTTTCTCTGAAGCAAGGATTTCCCATCATCAATAATACATCAGGTTCTTGTGCAAAGGGCAGCCACGGAGGATTCTTGCAACATCAAAAACAATTCCATCCTTGAGGGATCTTTAAAGCGTATTTCAAAATATGTTCTAACCAAAACAAGCAGCACACTCATGGCAGAAACATTTTATTGTCACTTCTCAGCCATTAGTCTCTTCTGGGTGTAAATGATTTCTTACACTGTTATTATACTATTTGAATGTTATGGTGTTCTCCACAGTTCCTGAAAAGACGAATAAGAAGGTTTATTATGTCCCTTTCTTTACATGTAAGACTGATAACTTGATAAAGGTTTTGCAATCGCTTTTCCAAGGACAAACAAGGAAGAAGAAACATCCAAATTCATATCACCAGCGTGTATGGAGTACTTTGATACCAAGCTGGTGTGCCCGATGTAACCTCAAAAGGCACAGCATAAGAATAACATAGCTCTGAAAGTATATGATGTTGGTGTTGGCAATGAGTACTGCTGAACTGCAGAGAAATGCAGGATGCTTCTGCTGTTTCCTTTCTGCAGAATAAATTTGCTTTTGGAAGGGTTCTTTTAAGCCATTTTTTTCAAATATAAACTGTTAGATGTAAGTGGGTTGTTTGATAGTCTGATCACTTGTTACGAATTGTTTATTTTTGCTGAATCAGGAATAATTGTGTCTTACAAGGGCACATTTAAAGTTGCAAGCAATAATGAAAGATTGGGGGGGGTTCACTGCAAAATTTGAATCAATTTGTGTTGTACATAGAGATTCAGGCAGTTTGGCACGTGTATCCATGTAACCTTAAATTGATGTTTATTTATCCTAACAGACAAGAGACCTGAAATATTCCAAGCTGAGTTCAGAATTCATGCTTTTACTTTCAGGGGGAATTTGCTCAATCCAAAAACACAGAGTTGATCCAAACTCATAAATCATATTCCTCCGATGACAATCCTAACTGGAAGGAATGAGCTACATCATGCTATGTTTTAATTCTTGGGTTTTTTTAGTATTTAAAGTCTAGCAGCCAGTCTTAAAATATCTCAGTAATTTATTTCTCCATGGAATAACTTGAATGGGAAATGGCGTGGAACTATGCACTGAAGTGAACTCAAGCCTTGCCAAAGACAAGGTTGTTAGTTCATGACAACTGCAAACATTTGTAGCTTTGTAACACCTTTGTTCCAAAGTGAACTTCAACTGCCTTAATTATCTCTGCAGCTGGCAGAATCTTCAGATTATTTATATTTGCCTTGGCTTTCTGATGTGTAAGACCTGGACACATGCACACATCTTGTGCAGATCAAGTAGGCTGCAAACAAGCAGTGTATCTGACATCAGTTACCTCTCGCATGCAAGCAATTGCCCTGCATACAAACCTGTTTTCCAGGAGGTACCAGACCTTCTCTGCATTCATCAGACCACTGATATAAGCCTGGTCTCCCAAGACAAGGGCAGCAATACGAGAATATTGGCGGGAATCAGCCATACTTGCCAAGAACTCTATAAATCCCCACTTCCCCTTCCCTTTTCTGTGGCTTTGCAAGTGTCTTCACAAAAGATTGGGACTCGCTGTGCACATTCTGCTATGCCCATGAACAGTGACCTGTTTGGGAATCTCCAGAGATACCTTGGCTGTCCTGTAAAATAAGTTTGAGGCAGCTTACAATGTGCCAGGTGTATCTACCTGGTAAGTCAGAGTAGAGCCATTAGCTACTGTGCAAGAAATCTGCTTTGCACTGTCTGCACTGCAGAGAAGCTGCAGTGCCAAAACTGTCTTCCTTAAAACCCATACTTCATTGCTGCCAAATGAAGAACCACCTAAAATCTGTAATCGACCTAGTTTTTCATGCTGATGAATTCCAGGGAATTAAAGTTCTGCTTTGCACTATGCCTAGAAACATTTATCTCAACCAATCTGAGTCATTCAGTGCTTATCTTCCCTTTGAGCACAGACTTCTTTCATGCACCAGCCTTAACCTAGGCATGATCTGAACACAGCAGAAAATCAGAGTCTGCATAAAACATGGCCAGAAAGAGATAGGACAGAGATTCACTTTCAGCCAAAGGCTCCATGGTTAGAGCACTTAGGCAGGAGCCTGGCCCCAGATTCCTTCTCTGAACCTGGGAAATCTAAATATCAAAGCCACATTTTCCACAGCAGAGAGACACCCTTTCTGCTAAATCACAGGGACTCAAGTGCCCCCAGTGCTCCCTGGAATTTAATTTTTCCATGTCAAGTGGAAGAGCCTCACTGGAAAAGATTAAACCCAATGTCTCCTCGTCTCTCCACTAAACAGTCCCTTGTCATCTACTCAAACACCTTCCTGCAACAAGAGCGGTGACTCTGATGCTTGTCAATCAGAGGAGCTAGTACTTGGATGTCTCGCACCTGAGGGAAAGGCCTGCCTGGTTACAAGGAGAATGGCTGATGTTACCTCCTCTTCTGGAGGTGTTTTTATCAAAAAAAAAAAAAAAAAAAGCTGCATTCCTTTTCAGAAGAAAGACTGTAGGCATTTAATTTGGAGGACAGGAATCTCAAGGCAGTTCCAAGAGAAGGGAGGCTCTTTGCTGCAACCCAGCACAAGTTATGCCCTTAAAAAAAGTGGCATTCAGCTATCCTAGAGGATTTTAGCCCCAAATCCCCTAGAGGATTTTAGTCACTTATTCTAAAATCACTCCACCTGTTTCAACTGTGTTAGAAATATTCAGGCCACTTCCAGGGAAAGAAGCAAGTTTACACAGAAAAGCACTGGGGATATAAATTCATCAGGAACCCTGAAGCAGCTCAGAAGCACCAGGGCTTTCAGGCCAATTCCCTTTGCCTGAATGTCACCCTGGCACAGCTGTTCTGTCCCTGGTTGAGGATGTCTGTTACTCGGGAACCAGTGCACTGCCCTGTACTGTGGGTGGATGCACCTTGATTGAGGCAATGGATCTTTTGCAAAACATGAATTACAATGCCAGATTTTACTTTTATCTACCCACCATACCTGTCAATGGAAATACGACATGATTTCATTTGGTCGTTTACTTTCTAAGTCTCAATCATCTCTAGACAGAGTGATAGAATGCACACAGAGGTTGAATGTTACAAACAACTTCAATTTAGTGAAATGAGAACTACAGAACAAACACATAGGAGTAAATTATTTTAAACTGATAACTACTTTTCAGTTTAGCAGCTCAGTGTAATATCTCCACAAAAATGAGTTGAAATATTATAATAAAGTCATATAGAAATTATTTTAGAAATTATTTTATGCAATGCCTGTGTGTAGACTTCATACGAGACCTTTCCACATTGTGTAGTCTGTAAACTGAAAATACAGAATTGTTGATTTTCATAAGATAAATTTCTGTTTAAATGCTGTAAATCTGTTTTGTAAATAAGTCAAGCCAGAGTTTATTTTTTCTTTCTTATATTTAATAAAAAGGGAAGTAGACATATTTTTTAAGAATATTCATGATTTAGAATGCTTCTTATGCCTGAGCATAGTCAAAGTGAAGAAAATAGGCTTTGGCTTTTCTTTGTTCTTTGCTAACGAGTTTTGTCACACAACTTGTTACAAGTAATACCCACATTCTGTGAGCATGACGAATGAAAATTAAGAGACAATGTCTATGGGATTCACCATTATTTATTATGAGATAATAGACTCCTGTTGCTGTACGAATAGGATTGGGCAAAGCTGAGACTTTTATGGAAAAAAATTTTGAGACAAAGATAATGATTTCATCTCTAAAACTGGATGTGTTTTCCTCTTCTATACATTATGCTATCTGTTATATTACACATGTGATATAGATCTTTATAATTTTATCTTATCAAAATTGTTCCTGTAGAATAAGAACTTACTATTTCCACAGCTCTAAAGCCGTTTATAAGTCACTCTTGTACACATAAGTAGTTCTATTAGAAATAATAAAAAGACTTCTCCAAATACACACTAGCCCAGCGAGTAACAAGGTAACAACAAGCTCTTGGGGGCAGGTTGTGCCTTTAAGACACAATTCTGCATTGCTGCAGTATGGACATGCCTGACGCATCCCAGAGATTTCTGAAAGGAATTGTGTATCAAAGAGACCACAAACAGATCTGGACAGATAGATTTACGACATATAGTCTGACTGAAAGGAAACTGCTGTGCCGCAACCAATCAAGAGACAACGGTGTCCATAAATAAACAATTATCTTAAGTGAGCTTTTTGTAACTAGGCTGTATTCTCTCCCATGAACACACTCTTGAACTCTAATTGGATACTGGAATTAAAAGCAGGGGCATAGATTTTCAGAACAATACTAACCCGGGACGATGGTTACCACAAGTTAGTCATTTACCGGGGCAAACAGCCAATTAACTAATAACAGGATGGCACAAGGTGATGGAGAGATACCTGTATCTTCCTTGATCTTAACTAGAGACGAGCTTTCTGGTGTCTCAGGTAATGCTGGTGGATGGTCATTACGGTCCACTAGCTGAAAACAAAGAGACTGTGACATAAGGCACACATAGAAAGTTGATTTACTATGAAAATTGTCATGTATATTGTGTATATGACCTGTTTTATCACAAAACAGCATGTGATGAAAACCTGAATTCCATCCCTTCATGTCTCTTCTTGCTCAGGTATTTTTGTCACTACATTAATTTTTGTAAGATGATACAGAGACCTTCATTGCTGATGACCATTTAACAGTGAACCCACGTCAGCCGAAGAACAAATCCTCACTATCTAATGACTGCTGGTCTTTTACGTGATCACTTGTTTGGTGGATTTTAGTCCCTTACTTCAGTATTCACGTAATACACTGGCCAATCATTTTGTGTTATGTGACTAGCCACAATGTAAAGATCCAAGATCCATGAAAATGATGAGGTTTTGATATGTGTTTGAAGGGATTTTCTTTGCATCCAGCTCTGGAGCCCTCAGCACAGGAAAGACATGGACCAGCTGGAGCAGGTCCAGAGGAGGTCACAAAAATGATGCAAGGGCTGGAACACCTCTCCTACGAAGAAGGACTGAGAGAGTTGGGGCTGGAGAAGAGAAGGTTCTGGGAGATCTTACAGCAGCCTTCCAGCACCTGAAGGGAGACTACATGTAAGCTGGAGAGGGACCCTTTACAAGGGCATGTAGGGATCAGACAAGTAGTAAGGGCTTTAAACTAAAAGAGGGTAGATTTAGATTAGCTATAAGAAAGAAACTCTTTACTGTGAGGGTGGTGAGACACTGGAACATGTTGCCAAGAGAAGCTGTGGGTGCCCCCTCCCTGGAAGTGTTCAAGGCCAGGTTGGATGGGGCTTTGAGCAATCTGGACCAGTGGAAGGTGTGCTTGCCCGCAGCAGGAGAGTTGGAATGAAATGAGCTTTAAGGTCCCTTCCAACCCAAACCATTCTGGGATGATATGATTTTTGTTTCTGCAGTGAAATAAAACCGTAAGTTTTGAAAAATGTCTATGGGAGAGTTGGGAAAGAAAACAGTCTACAAGAGAACTGCACCTAGAAGCTGGTTAATTTTCTAGCTCAGCTGCAAAAGGAGGTTTGGGAGGAGAAAGAGGAATCATTAAGAGGTTGCCTTATTTCTTCTATTTCCCATTTCTTCTTCTGTCTCATCTTGCAATCTGCTGTCCCTAGTGGGGCGGTCATTTCTGGTCTATCAGACCCTTGTTGCCTAGCAGGGCTTAATCACTAGTCTAAGTTACTCTTTACTGCAGCAATGAAAGAAAAGCAAATAGTTAAAAAGTGACTAGGAGTCTTTATAATTGCTGACCTTCAATAGTCTATATAATGTGACTTTAGGCCACTGAGTAATAAATAGACCAGTGTAATATTTACAGACTTGTCTGGAATGCAGCAAGTTCCTCTCTTCTCTTTCATGAAGTCATTAATGGTTCTGTGAGGAATCAGACTACCGCTGTTCATGTTCCCCCAAAACACTTTTATCTCTTGACCGTTTATGCTGACCTTTCTATTTTGTTTTGACTTGCTGTTCCAGATTCATTTCCTAAATCCTGGGTTTTACAATCTTTTGTAAGGGGTTAACTGTTTTCAGCAAATCATTCTGTGAATTCAGTCCTAACCGTTCCCCAGCCCAGTGATCAGAAAACCTCTTAGAGACAGTGTTTCTCAATCAGTTCCTTCCAGGTGGAAAGGACCATGTTGTTTGTACGAACAGAAATTTTCCTACTGAAAGTACACAACTCTCCCTCTTCCCCACTCCAGCAGCCAGTTTCCACTGCTTGGAAATTCTGAACACTGGAGTGAACAGGGAAAAAATAGGAAACTTGTTTTGAATAGCGGAAAGGCAAACATATGGGGGAACATCTTCTTGCTTTCCTTCACCATTTTTACTTTGCTTCTGTTTTACTCTAAGCACAGACAATACACACAGTCACTTAACATCCCAAACCAAAAACAAAACCATGAAGAATTACAGGAATTTACAGAAGATGCATTAAAATCCTTCCAAAACGAAAGAGAAGTACTGTTGGAAGTGCGGAGTACTGGACAGTCCTTTAAGAGCTGAATCTGTATCTGCATTACGTCATGTGTCCTTCAGAAAAGTAGAATGAAGCTTAGGTAGACTCCTCATCACATAACACCACAGCCTGGGTCAAATCTGAGATTTTGTATCCACAGAGATTTTCATTCCAGCTTGTAATTTGCTTTGATTTTAAATCTATGATAATTGCACTATGACTCAGCAAAGAATTTGGCCCATTGATACATTAAAAAAATGTCGCCCTCAGCTAAGATCATTTACTTTGTATTATTTACATTGTGGAGCTATATTTGACTTTCAATAGAGTACTTTTACCTTTCACATAACTATTCCATGGCCTAATTACCCGCACGGACCTCACTTCCTTGGAAAACAACAGCATTAGTTAAGCAAAAGCCTAAAGCATTTTGAACGCAGCCCAGAGATGTTAGATCCAAACAATGTCTATTTTCCAAACACTGTAAGGAATGAAGAGTGAATGGAAATTTTTCTGAAGGAATTTCTCTATGAGGTCAGTACAAAGGTGATTATCACACTTGGTTATTTTTGCACAATAGCAAATAAGGAAATGTGAGATCTGTCTCATGTTATCATCTTCCTCTGATATTGGGCAAGCTATTCTTGGATTAGTTCAGCAATTTCTTTCTCTTCCATTCCCACCCCCTCCATTGCTGCACATGTGCAATAAACATCTGTGTTAAAGCAATGACACATTTCTCACTTCAGAGCCATTCCTTTTCCTTTTTAGGGAGAGCTGCTCTCTAGAGGACTCAACAAGTGGCAGCATATTAGTACTTATTTTCACTTATTATAGAAAAGACAATTCTTCAGCACTATAACATCACTGTTTGGATGAGAGTGTGAGATACAGAGAGGACTCTGCAATTAAAGGTCATTTTCATCCATTCAGTCCATTCAATCCACTTTGCCAAATGTTTGTGTCTGACAGAACCACTGCAGATGATACACAGTAAGGAGGAACAGAGCATACAGATATACCTTATACAAACACTGCTTCAGCAAAGGAGGGGAAAGAGCTGGCATCTTCTCAAAACTGCTGTGCTGTTTGTTGAGTTAGTCAATGCACTTTGAGAAGATTTCTCTGATGCAGTGACTGGGATGACACAAAAGGTCAACAGTAGAGACTCAATTAAATACATTTTTCACAGGAAGAATTTATCATTGTGTCCTGAAGAATCTGTGCAATACATCTTGTTTGGTAATTGCTTCAATACCAGTCACAACTGACAGGTAGTAATTCTTCCATTTCAGGTTACCCTACAGTGCTCTCATTTCCCTGTTATTTTTTATTGCAATATACCAACAGCAAATTTATCTGCACAGGCATTCGTAAAAGAGAAGCACATACAATCCAGATTCCATTTCCCATAGACAGAGAGATGACTTTTGCTAGTTTTATATTTTGCTTTGTGTTTGTCCATGAAATATTCTTACTTCCTTTACTACAAATACTGCTATAAAAATACAAGTTACTCTCTTTAAATATAGAAGAAAGGAAATGAGTAGTGCACAAAGTAAGTGCTTGCACAACCTGAAGAGACAGAGCACATGAGACAGAAAAGCTGTGTAAACAATAAAAGTAGAGGATTATGAGAAGAATGATGGGAAACCGTGACAAAAGAAGAAGAGAAATGTAAGCCAAGGCTTACACGGTTTCCAATGTATTTCTACTTTGAAAAATATATTTTCTTCTACTTTTATCTACTGCATTTCTCACCAGGCTTTTGTTTGCCACTCTTTTCCAATTTGGCAAAAAAGACAAAGAGCTCTGCTGCAGCCTGTGTCTTCTCTTTGTGGTATATATCTGCCCACATGCTAAAAATATCCTTGTCATGTGGACAATTGGTTAGAGATGCACCTCTATTTCCCTTGTGATATTCTCACAACAGCTGATTTCTCCCTTGCAACCCAGAAGGCTTTTTGTTGGTTTGCTCTGTTCTGCGTATCCTTTTAGCTGCATTGTCTGCAGCAGTGCAAGGGCTTCCTCCCAGACCTGAGTTGCTGGGGCCTCATTCTGTTCGTCTTCAACTCCGACTATCATTTTTGCACTGTGACTTGGCTTTCAGTATTTTTCTTGATTAAGCCCTTGCTGCCTTTTAGTCCTTCTCTTTGAACTACAGCATTTTAACACTTGGAATTTTCTAGGAAACATACTAGTGCTCCTGAAATCAACAAATAACTGTCTTTAGTCAAGTCCAGACCTGTCATATCCTGTCAATTCATAGAATCATAGAATCACAGAATGGTTTGGGATGGAAGGGACCTTACAGATCACCTAGTCCAACTCCCCTGCCATGGACAAGGACACCTTCCACTGGACCAGGTTGCTCAAAGCCCCATTCAACCTGACCGTGAACACTTCCAGCGAGGAGGCATCCACAGCTTCTCTGGGCAACCTGTTCTAATTCCTTCACCACTCTCATAGTAAAGAGTTTCTTTCTTATATGTAATCCAAATCTACCCTCTTTTAGTTTAAAGCCATTTCCCCTTCTTCTATCACTACATGCCCTTGTAAAAAGTCCCTCTCCAGGTTTCTTGCAGGTCCTCTTCTGGTACTGGAAGGATAGACCTGTTGATGCTTTGAGCAGCTTGGTCTAGTGGAAGGTGTCCCTGCCCATGGCAGGGGGTTGGAACAAGATAATGTATAAGGACCTTTCCAATCCAAATCATTCTATGATTGTATGATTTCTTGTCTTTTATTTTTAAATACTTGACATGAGAAATTGTATCTTCAGTTGGTTCTCTTAAATTTTCTGCCAACTCTCTCTTTTTGGAAAGGGTTTTAGAACACTCTTACTAAATTACTTCCTCTTTTTCTTGTTGACTTAGGAGGCACCAACACTGCACCCGTTCCACGGTCTGCTATCAGCCACTTCTAGAGACACCACTGCATTTTTCACACGCAAAAATTAAATAGCTTTCAAAACAAAACAAATACAGTCAAGTTTCTGACTGTTTTCATAAATCATATAAACTCTCCGTCTCCTAAAAAAAAAAACCAACAAAAAAACCCACCTTCTTCTTTCCTTCCAACTGTTTCAGAAATCACAGATTGTTTTACATTTACCTACTTTTCACAAGTAGAGGAAAAATGATGATTAATGATGTTTTTATTTCTATTGTACAATGCTCTAAATGACTTTGATGTCAGGCTCCCAGGATTCTTTTTACCACTGTATTAGCCACTCCATAAACCACTTACCCCACCATGGTCATCACCATGAGAAGAATCACGGTTCTGAATGAGCCCAAAGGTTTCACTAGCCTATCTTCAACAGCAGCCATATGTTGATGGCTGAAAAAGAATACAAAAGAAAGGCGAGTGTACAGTATTTACCACCACTATGCTCCTAGCTTCGCACCATTTTCACCTCAGGAGCCTCCTGAGCTGGATGTTGTTTCCACACACTTAGCAACACTTACTGAATGCTTCCACAGTAACTCTCACTGAATTCTTCCACACTGAACTTGTTCAGTCATCACATGAGCCCAGCCAAGATCCCACCTACCATACCATTCTTTGGTGAGGAGCTCTGTTGTCTAAAGAATCACTTTCTTTTGTGTGATGCTACTTCCTGCCAGTCTCGCTTAAAATTCTCTGGTTCATTTACTGAAAGAAAGAGTGGGTCCTGTCCACCTTTCCCATGCTTTTTGTGATTTTATAGACCACTAGCATATCTCCCCAGTCACTTCTTTTCTACAACAAACAATGCTGGATTACTAAGAAATCCTCATATTTTTATGACAAAAGATGCACACTTTTAAGCAGTGGGTAGCCTACATGTCTGGAAATGGAGTTCATCCCTGAATGCAAATGCTCCTAAGCTACCTGTGAAAGTTCATAATTTTTGCCCTCTTGACTCCATGACATTTATATTCAACTTCCTTAACTCAATGCACATGCTTAGAGTTGGTTTGTAAGTATCTGTGTTTGCTTCTAAAGCCTTACTGAATAATAAATATACCTACAGTTTTCTAGTAGGTAAAGAGAAGCTCTGTTCTGTGGTTTCAGTGTGAATTAACTTCATTTACAATGAAGAGTTTCAGGTTTAAAGGGAAACAAACGCACAAACAATTTCCAGGATGACAGAGTACGGTATCTCGCATGATCTAAATGAATTCACAATGTGCAATTTCTCTTGTGCACAGGCAGATTAATTTGATGCAATACAGAAAACTAATACCTGAACAATTACATCATTACAGCCTCACAAACAGCATTTTGTCCCAGGACAAAATTTCTGCCCTGGACAAGTGGTGGGTGTGCTGGTTGAAGTCAAGAAGAGCTGCACCCAAATATAGAAGTGCTGAATCTGGCTCTTCCTGCCTTCAGGGAGCAAGCTCGTCTCCTCACTGCTCCTTCAGCTGCGCTTGCCAACACCTCCTCAGGCAAAAAGCTTTTTAGTATCAGTAAATTCTGAGTTGCAAAATTGCATCTGACCATTTTGTCTTCTAGCAAGCTAAGTAATTGCATGTAGTAGTCTAAGTGACCCAGATTCATGGCAAGCATGGAAGAATTATCTGTTCCTTTTGTACACTACATCCCAGATGACACAATTTATCTAGCTGTGGAGACACATAACTGAAAGTTTGGAATAATTCAAAGTATTATCTGATCCACCCAGCTGCATTCATCAGGATTTGTTTCTACACTTGTCTCACAAAGACTTTCCCTCACCTACTTTTGAATGCCACTCAGCTGATGATTGGCACAATCCTGGCTGTATGGCACTTACAGACAAATTTTTGATAGCACTTCAGAGATGCCCACAAGGAGAATGCCATCTGTGCCATCTAATACCTGCCTTCTTATACAGTAGAAATAATAACATTCTTAAAAATAATAACAACTTTCTTTTTCAACATAGGTCTGACATGAACAGAGACATGTAGGATGGGGTGCAGCTGCAGGTACCCACCATGCAGCTGTTACATGAGAAGTTTCCCTACCTATCCTTGCCCGCAGAGGGTTGCTGTGTGGGCACTGGCACTTATAACTGAAGACCAGCCGCAGACCTCCCTGCCACAAGGAGACTAAGCCTAAATTTTGCAAACTGAAGCCCATGAGCCAGCAATATCCCTACAGCTCTGCTATGCAAGACAGAAGGCCTTAATATTGTACCCACAGAGGCCCCCTTGCAAAAGCAGGTGGATTTGCTGCAGTATTTAGTCTAAGCAGCCGGATTTGTCATCCTATACAGAGAGAAACGAGGAAAGCTCCAAAAGATCTCCAACTTCCCAAGAAAACCTACAGATTTGCAGCCTTCCTATCATAGCAACATCTACTGCAAAGCTCCACAAGCTGTGCAGAAGACTCGGGCAGCTCCCACAGGCACACGGAGCCCAGAATTAGCCACAGGTAAGTAAGTAACATGCTAATGCTGCTTTACTGCCCTCAGGATGGATACACGGGCCCACCCTTACTCTAGGGAATACAGCTCATTTAGGCACACCCTCCAGCTGAGTCAGACCTGTCACAGAATGCAATAGGTCCCCCTCTTCTTCCCAGGCTGCAGATGGCTTTAACCCTTCCCTCACCAATGTATGTGCCCACTTTTCTTTGATCTTTAAGTGCAAAGATTTTGTAGGGAAACATTAAAAAAGCTAAACACTGTCTCTGAACAACAGCAGCTGTAGGGTCAGGACTCTGTAAGTATAACTTGTGCTTAAACATTGATGGTCAGCAGTGTCTTGGCAAAGGAGTGGAGATTCCTTTTGCCCTGACAAATACCATAGTCCGACACAAATGAATAACTACATCTATCTAAATACCATTCTCTTTTAATCTTTAAGGTTTCTTTCCTTCTGTGCCATAATATATACTGCTTCATTTTTATGAGGTCTGTTTATGCAGTTTCTGCATTGTTTTCCGATTACATCAGATTATAACAGGATTTCCTTGCAGTATGTCAATAACTTCTCTGTATGTATTACTAGCTGAATGCAGATTATATCTGCATTGCCACACAAATGAAAGATCATACTGATAGATGATGCATAGGATGAATAACACAGTTAACAAATTAGTATAAAACACCAAATTTAAAGTTATAACTACAGCTAGTGGTGCAATTAAATGAAACACACTGATTATAATTTATGTTAGTTTATTACAAAAGAACTTACTCTACTTTGTCTCACTAGCTGCTGAATTTCAGTCACAAATTATATACATTAGGAGAATTGCTTTCCTATTATGCGAATGCAAGTTTCCATTTCAGATCACTGACTCTTATTTAGATTCTGTTGACTATCAGATACATCTTCCTTGTATGTCTATACTAATTTTCTTTGTTATCTGTGCAGGTGCATGATAGTTCTCTAAATACACATGAACACATGTATACTTGCACTTAATCATGCCACTTCATGTAATGATTTTCCAAGCATATAGTTACACTCTTCGGGCCCTTTTCCTGTTAGGAATGCACCTTATGATGAACAGAAACAGCAGTGGAAACACACTGAAAATAACAAGACTACAATCAATATTGTCTAAGTCAATTATCCTTGAGAGAAAGAAAAATATTTATGAGCTGGATGCTTCAGAAATTCAGAACACTCAGATCCCCATATTGCTACAGCTGTAATGCTGAACTGTTAATGAACTAATATCCCTGTGTCATAGTTATCTTACTCAATTTTCATTTCTCCATGAACCAACTTAAGTGGGAGTCCTGGAAGTGGTGAGTGGGTCACTCTGCTTTTCCCAGGGCTAGTCACATCCGTAAAGCTGCACAGGTAAGAATGGGATCTAACTAGCCTGGGCTAAATTCTGAGGTCTGTCCTCACTGCAGCAAGGAAATGTTCAAGTGGGACCTTGAATGCAGCTTCCTCACTCTAGCAATGTGGTGGGAAAGGTACTGGTAATGCATCTCCGTTACCTTACCTGGTAGAGGTCCTCCAGCTCCCTGACAGAGAAATTCTGTCATGCACATACCATACACGGCCCTGAGAAGCGTTAGGACAAGGAGAGAGGTGTGCTGAGGAGGTCTGGGTGGAGGCCCCAGAAACCAGAGAAACAGATAGTGGAGTCCCACAGAGCAAATTCTGTTCCCACAACAAAATTGGATGATTTTAGAACATGAAAATATTGTGGAATAAGTGAAATAGTGGGGAAAAAAAATCCTTGCCCCTACCCACAGCCTCCCCTCACCCCAATTATAGCTAATTTAATGGTTGCACAATACTTTGTGGTATTGTAGTAGTTTTTTGGTGTTGGTTTTGAAAAGAACTCAAGCATATCACTCATCATGACTATGTACTGATTTAACAGAAAATCAACGTACAGACTCTTACTTAACTTTCACTTCTCCATGCAGACAAGCCATGGGGCCCCAGAGTTTGTTGTGTACCCTTAGTGGAACTAGTTGTTCAAGACTTGGACGGCAGTGGAGGAGTGGCAATGCTTCTCTCAAGTCACTAGACTAGAAAGAACTAGGTAGAAGTAGTAAATGGAAGGCCACTTTACTCCCCATTCCTCTTTTCCCTTTACTTCTGACGTGGGCTAGGGCAGCTGTAAAATCGCCTACTGCATGTAGTGAAGGACCTAGCTTTTCCCCCCTGACACCCAGGTGGAAGTAGGCAGGGGTGCAAGAGTTGGGCTGCTCCTGAGGCTGTTCCACTCAGTAAAATTGCAATCTAGATAGACAACACACTTCCCTGTCTTACTCTTTATACTGCTGGAAAAGTGCCGTATACATAAAACAGAGGAGCCCCTGTCAAATTCTGTTCATAGTTCCTCATTTCAGTTCCTAACTCCTGTTTTCATAGTTTATTAACTGGGTTCCAGGATATTTTTACTGCACTGAACTTCGATGCTCTTTTCAGAAAGCTGGAAGGGAACTGGTGTGGTTTTGTCACCCCATGAAAGTAGGCAACAAATAAAACTAAGTCTTGCAATACTCTTTGAGACACAATTTTTTGCTTGGACTTCATGTTTCTGTAAGTGCCAAGATGATAACAGCAAATAGCAAAGGGTGCACGGTCTACAGAGCAGACAACATTCAGCTCCTTTAGCACAACCTGCAAGTGTACATCACCCCTCTCCAGGGAAAGCTATGCTGCCATCATGGTCCTCCAGTAGTACTGTCTTTTGTGGAGCTACAGTTCACTGGCACTAATTCTGATAGAAATATGGGGAGTATCTACTCAGAAGTAGACAGAGATCAGTCACAGTATTTGACATACTGACTCCACAGCCGACAGCAGCAATGGCAGCTTTCAAGAAGGACCTTTCACCAGCTGAGTCACTGTGCTGACCCAGCACACCTGCAGTGTAGCTCAGTATTCAGCTTGCCCCAGCATCCTTGGCCACCACAAACTTTCCAGATGGAAATATGCATGCAAGCTACAACTTCTGCTGGATCTGGAAGTCAGGCGAATTCAATTGCAAGTCCGTTTCGAATTTGTGTAGTTATCCTGTGACATGGATGCAGTTTATCTCTCTCTACTTCGGACAGGTAAAAGTAGGTTATTGTACCACTTAACAGCAGCTCTGAAAACCTGTGTCTTGTATTGTCCTCTCTCAACACTTTCCCATGGCTTTTCACATCTCATCATAAGCACTGTGGATTTTAGCCCTTGCTCTGCCTCCTAATTCTTCTGATTTTCCCTCCGCTTTTGGCCTTCTACTGACTGAAAGTTTTCTTTCTTATCTGAATAACACTCACATACCATTTGTGTTCTCCGTACTTTGCACCACATGTTCTGGCTGGTCGTGTGTTTTTCAGTTTTGCATACTGAGATGTTGGGAGTCCTACTCTTGGATTTGCTCACACTTAGCTGTACTTTTAAGGACCTGTTGTCAGAATACTGAGATACTTTGCTGACGATTGATGGCAGCAAATGGCAGGGCTTTTTGAAACACATTGTCCCAGCTACAACAAGAGGTCCCAATCTTTGCTCAACTCTATAGTACCTACCAAAATAAAGTGATAAGTAGGCAGATAGGGAGTTGTGAGGGGAGCTGTATTTTGAATTGTTGGTGAAAATAATGCAAAAAATCCCATGATCCACCTATGTGAATCCAAATATCACAACACTTTTAAGCATCCATACTATTTTGTCAGGGAGACATGGCAGTGGACCTGCTCTGCGAGGGAGGGCGAGCAGGGAGCCGAGGGGATGGCAAGGCAGGTGGGATCGTGGCCTTGAGGCAGGGACGTGTTCCCACAGTGCCCAAGCGAGATAAGCAGAGCGGTTCCAGCGGCAGCAGCCAGGGTCAGCCATAGCCCACGGACTGCCAAACATGTCTGTAGGGATGAGGCAGGCCTGAGGTCGAGCCAAAAGACCAGAGTAGCAAGGCAAGGTGAGGATCAGGAGAGCACGAGGGCTGGGCCAGCACACATGCAGCGTAGCTGAGGCAAGGATCAGGAGCAAGGGCCTGGTCCCGAACATGGTTCCCATGCTGAGCACCGCTCCAGACAAGACTGATTTTCAACTGTTTTCACAGCAGCTCGATCCAAGGTTACGCAGCTGTGCAGTATCAAAGCTGACCCTGAACCCAGCTTCCTAGGATGGGGGAAAAAATTTGCAGCACCGGTTGGTGCACTGAGCACCCTGGCAGGTTTCTGGGGGCTGTTGCTGAGGGATTTCTTTTTCTCGTTACTGGTCCCCGCACTCTGCAGCTGGCCTGAGCCATGCAGGAGGACTCCAACCGGGGCAACAGGAGTAGCCCCTGGGGTCCTGCCAGGCTGCAGTAGTTTTGCGTTTGCTTGATGTCACAGAAGTTTGGACTTGCAACATCACCAGCACAGCACCTGTCGCTGGTAAACAGGTAGAAATGTGAATAGGTACAGAGGCTATTTCCATGCAATCTCCCCACCGAATCCCAAAATACATCCTCAATATGATGAAAATCTACACAAAAATGTCTAGCGCACCAATGCACAACTGCACTAGAGAGACCTGCTAGCTTTTGGCAGGTGTCTTTCAGAGAGTACTCCATTCCTAGAAGGAAGCAGATGCACACATTCCCCTTAATTTATATTACTAGTTTACTGTTTTGCCTATAAAAGCTATATTCATTTTCCACACAACAGAAGAGCTCTCAAACACCACAAAAAATTAAAAACACAGCAATATTGAAAAACTTGTGTTTCAAAACATTTTTTTCTGCTGGTGTTATTTGGTAAGGATAATACACAAAGCCTGTGACATGTATGAGATGACCATGGAAGATGACATGGAAGGTATTTTCTAAGCTCAAATCAGACCTTGTGGCCAACATAGCCTCTAAAGATTTAAGTGGCAAGTAGCTAGATAACTTCTAAGAGCTAGTGCTGTCCTGTATGCAGATTGTTTGAATGCATTGTGAAACATTTGAGGACGTACTTGGAGGTTGGAAAGAGAAGGCAAAAACACATGAGAGATGAAGACAGGGCATTGTGGTATAGAACTGTTGCAGTACACAACAAGGTGTGTATGGGCAACAGATCTCCCTCCAGCACAGGCTTTACAGGTTCAAAATGGAGACTAATAGTATCAAGTGATGGCATAGCTCATACCAGTCAGGTAACAGAGCCATTCCTACAGTGGCACATTTACGTGCATTATCATCCCTCTATCAGCCTGCACTCTTAAGCAATGGTACTTATACGAGCTATATTAGTAGTCTCCAAGTTACCTTCCTGTGAGTTTTCAAATTCTGATTAGCAGGTTTCTCCAAATTATGGAGAAATTCCATCCTTGTAGAAGGTGGGCATGCTTAAAAATGTCTGTCCTGCCACTAAAACAAGGTGTGTTCTGCGTGGGACACTGTTGCAGGAGACTCTTTATGCCCTTCATCACCCCCTATGCTCTGATTCACAAGGCTTTATGAAATCTTAGAACAGAAATCATGAGTATTTGTAATTGGCTCAGATGGCCTGATGTCAGATGACAGCACAATGCAAGAAATGAGCGGAAGACAAGCATTTATTTGCTGTTCACAAAATGTTTGTATCTGTTTACTTTAGGAATTTGAACTTTTAAGTATAACGGGTTTGTCCCCAAAAAGGAGTTTAAAAACAGAGTTACTTAAAATCTGAAATTGTCTTGTTTATTAGCCCATAACCAAGACTAAACAGTTTGTACCTTTCAGATTTGCAGGTTCTTAAAGGCTGAAGTGGCACAGCCCCTGTGAGAAGTCTTGTGAAAAGACAGTCCAACACCAGAAAAAGACACAAAATCAATGGCTGCTGTATTTGCAAGAGTACACACATAGCTACCTCAGCAGGGGAACACAATCTATCCTTAAAATCAACTCTGTTGCAAATGAAAACAAAGTTTCCGGAATCACAGTGCTAGAGAGGACTGTAAGTCCAGGCTCCTACAGTCGCAGACAACAGTGTAAAAGAGTTCTTCAGTCCAGAACGGTCCCCACAAACCACAAAATACTTCCTAACACCCTGTAACAAGCCTACAACCTATGGTGTGAAAGGCCAAAAGCCACAAAGACTCCAGTGTGCCACAGGAAGCGGGCAGGAAAGATCCAGCTCACCATGAACATCTTTGGCCTCTGCAGAAGCAATGCTCCTAGGAGATGAATATTTTATGAATTTGTCTTGGGTTGGGCCTTTTTGATTTGACAATTGTTAGTTACATAAATTTCAACTTGTGATAGATACCTAAAATAAGCTGTAAAATACGCCCAAGTATTATATTTCATTAGGAAGAAAAAATTAAATAGCCATGAATCCCTAAAGTCATTTGCCTTTCATCTCAGCTTTGTTGACTACTGCTCTGTTGCTTCCCAAAGTTGCTGTGCATTAGCAAACATTAAATACAGATGCAGGTACTGATATTATACTGAACTGTCCTTCCCTGTAAGCAGCAACTGAAGACAGCATCCTTCCATCTACATTACTAACTGTATTTGTAAAAACCAATCGGAAAATGGGTTTGAGACACAAACCTGTGATTTTCCTTTTCTATTTTAATTCCCCCAAATTTGAAGTGAAGCCCAAATTTGGATTTTGCCCCCTCAAAATACCCTAAGAGCATCTGGTTGCGTTGGGGGTTGGTTTGTTTCTGCTTCCTACATGATAAATTATATCCACGGTCCCATGTAACCTAACACGTATATTTATTGCATTTGCAAAAGAAAGGCAACAACAACAATAGCAACAAAAGTTTGCTTCCAGGGAGATATAGAGCCAATTTGGACTTGGCAGGCAAATATTGCTTTGTAAGTGGCCTGACAGACCTCCCAAAATATAACGAATATGGCATCAGAATATGCTGAAATGGGAATTTTGGTTTGTTGCAAAATTAGAGTATATTATTTTCCCTTCATTGCAGTTTTGTTGTCTAGTTTATAGACTATTTTCTTTAAAAACTGAATCCTGCTGTTCTCAGTAGGAGTTGCATATTATGGCAGTGCTGTTGGAAGTCTTATTTCCAACAGAATGACTGAAATGTTTTTGCAGCGTGTCAACTTCCAAGTCATCATTAATGTTTCAGTCTCAATAGCAGCTCGCATTGCTATAGTAACTCTTAAAGGAACATTCTTAACAGAAAACTGAAATAAAAGGAAGCCACATTTTTACCAAACACTCATAACACAGAGATTGTCCCTGGGCTATATCAGTAATTTAAGTTTTAAAGAAAGGTGACCTAAAGAAAAAGAGGGCCTCTCATAACAGCAAATCTCTTTTAGATACTGCTGCATGATGGGATGTGACAGAACTTGGATAGATGCCCCCTCTTAAAAAATATAACTTCTGTCAGCTCCGACTGAAGCAAGTATGGGAAGGGGGTAACGGAAAGTAAGGCTTCTTGCCAGTAAACTTTTTTTGTGAGGAATTCTGTGGCTACTAGTACAGCAAATAAGTCTACCATGATCTTTGTATTTACCTCTAGGCCAAGTTATAGAAAACAAAGTTGTCTTCTGAGTATTTAGTGCCATGCACTGTAGAGATCACTGAGATAATTGTTTACGGTCTATAGTGTCACTTCCTCAGCACAAGCTACAGTATATGGGGTAATCATTTTCCCAAGCAGAAGCAAATTGTGTTAAACCTCACATGTTTTTACAGCCAGATTTACGTAGATGAATTCTTTCCATGTTTCTCTAATATTTTACACTGTTTATTGAAAATCCAAATTTATTTCATAAAGCAGTAGTCTAGTAACCTGCATGTAGTAGGAAAATCCTGAATCCATTTTACAAACCATTTGTCTCCTAATAACAACAGTGTGTTCTTATCTTCCAGGCTGCCTGGAATGCTATAGCTGGGGAGAGGTGATCAAATTTGAGTGTTCTCAGATTTGTGACATCATAATCATTTTATGACATTGCAAATGTCTTTTAACAGTGTTTTAAATCAGTTATGACAAAGGGAGACACAAAGTCTAATTTGACTTGTGAAAGTATCAAACTCCAAAAAGCAGCAAGAAGAAGCTATTTGTGAAAAAAAATTTAGCAAACAGGAAGTCTAGAGGAAAGAGCAAAGTCCGAGAAGTAAGAGTCATATCCTGATGCTGATCTTACAAGTACTCTACAAACTTTATTTAGTTCGAGCTCAGAAAATGGCTTTGCCCCAACTTTCCTACCAGTCTGAGTAAAGCAAAGGCCAACTGACATGGTCAAAGCCACAAAGTGAGTGTCAAAGCTCCAAAACCTCAGTTGTCTAAGATGAAAACATTTCAGATGAAACAGGAATCATCTTAGGCTGTTAAAGCTCAGTACCCTGAAGACAAGTCATAAAAGATTTGTTCTTTTCAGACTTTCAACCTACAAAATCAGGAGAAAGCGGTGACCTAGTGTAAGTGGGGTGGAGCCTGCATATTTGACAGCAGTCATACTGAACTATTCTTTTTCTTGTCTTCTGTACCAAGTGTTGTCAAGCCTCGATCTTCAGGGCCCAGAAAGGCTCCCATAATATTAATATAAACTAAAAGAACAACAAAGATCACTGGTTTTCCCTCATAGGCAAAGCATCATAAAGCTGAGCCTCTGTTTCCTTGTATAGGTCTGGAACACGTAATAGGAGTTCACATAATGATCCTCTACGTCCCTTTCTGTAAACTAAAACCAAAGATATTAACTCTTGGTGAAATACAAAACTTTCTATATGGCTGCAAGGATGGGTCAACTTGAATAAAATATTATTAGCCAAATTTTGTAAATTTTAGAATAAATGAAATGACATATATATGGGAAGAGATGGGTCAGTGCAGTCTTATGTGAAAAGAGCAGGAATAGTTGTAAGAAATGCTGAGAAATAACCAAAGTGAGAAGAAAATCATAATGAAAGGCACAAGGCACAAAGAGGATTGGTTCTTCTCTCTAGAGTATGTATCACATGACTAACATCTAAATACCATAAATGTATTTATGTTGTACAAGCTATCACCTCTGTTACCTCAAGAGTGTTAATGGGATTAACAGTATGGAAGAATAAATTTTGTGCAGGGCACTATCAGGAAACAAGTGAAAGCACTTTCTCAAGTAGATTAATTTCAGTATTTGCACAGGAGGCCTGAGCTCGAAGCCCACTTTTTATGTGAAGTTGCTCTGTAGCATAAACTACACCTCTGAATCTCATTCTATCTAAAGTTCAGCCAATAAAAGCGATTTACTTATGAAGGGCTCTGTGAATACAAAACACAAATGCTAGGTTTTATGTTCAAATGGAATTCGAGCTCCACAGAAAATACCCAAAATATATTCCACTGTATTATAATATGTGTTTCTAACTTTGAAGAATAAGGTACATGGACCAAGAGAAATAAGACGAGCAGATAAACAAAATTGTCAAAATCAAAACTCTCCACAAGACTGCATTGCATATTTTCACCAAAAAATGGTTTTTGAAAGTACTTATACAATCTTTCAAATATTGTTACACAAATATGCCAGGGCTGGCCTGTCAGAGCAGTTTACTGCTCTAGGATGTACTAACTGAATAAGGATGACTTCACCTACATAGTAAACACCATTTGAGGAAGATTTCTGAAAGTACATGAGCACAGCAATGTTCTAATCAAAGCAGCCTCTTCCACACCAAGGACAGGATTTAATTAACTGGAAGGAGTAAGACTAGGTCTATGAAACTGTTTAGACACCTAAAAAGCAAGCCATTTTTAGCAGAATTTGCAAAAACACAGCTAAGCAGGTCAACTGTCAAACTCCAATTAACAATCTGTACAGGTTAGGAGTGGTGAGCCAGATCCCAGAAGAGGCTCACATGTTTGGACGCTAAATATTATGAAGCCCAGAAGTCAGGCACCAGCTGTGGACTCAAAAAACAGAGCCAGAACACATAATGTGCACAAACAGAAGGAGCTACAGCCAGCCAACGTGAAACCCTGCCAAGAGGGATGCATCTGAAATTCTTCCTCTTCTGGACGTAGCACCTCTCCAGGGAATATGCACACAGAGGCCAAAATTCCATCCTGTGTGCAGGAATGTATGTGCACAAGCACTGTCATCTGGGGCACAGATACTGGCCACCCTTCCTTCAAGACAGAAAGTGGTTGCCTCCACTGTTTACAGACTAGACTCGCAGTCAGAGAATGTGGCTTTGAGTATTGGCCTTTCTTCATCTTGACAGCTGCCAAACAAAATACTGTGTTTATTTATGTAACATGGGTGGGGGGAGCATACTGTTTCAAATGAGATGATATTGCCTACAAGCATATTTTTTGCTCAGATGAATTTGTGGTCCTTGTTGACCATACCAGTGACAAAGCACTGGGTTTCGATGACAGAACTGTCCCTTCTGCTTCAATCTGCTGGCCACCAAGCCAAGCACAACCATGTTGTGTGGCAGAAAAGCATGCCTACCATCCATGTAGACACACATCCACAGACAGTCCTGAGGCAAACTATGGCTGCAGATGAGAAGAGATATGAAAAACTGCTGAATGGCTCCACAATGCGTTTCTTGTTTTGGAAGTCCGCATTGTGCTAGTGACCACATCAGACGGGTAGAACCTCGGGGCTGGAGAGCTGCAGTGCTACAATGGCAATCCATGAGCTTCCAGGACTCGTGATACCTCATGACGTATCCCCACCTGAAACATGACAGATGGTAAGGTAGTATGGGAAGTCATCCTTTCTCAGCCATATATTAGCAGTCATCAGCTGAGAGAGAGGTTAGGTTTAATAGCTAGCAAATACCACTGAAGGCAATCTAAAGTAATTAGGTTTGCCTCGCTTTGGAGGTGGTTAAGACACAGACTGAGAGCTGTTGTGTCTCAGCTGAGAGGCTGCAGCTCTTACGCTTCTCCTACTCAATCATTTCTAAATGGCTGAACATATTACCAATTTAAATCCCTGTGGCAGTCTAAGCCTGAGACATTCAAACTTGGGCCTCAACAAACAAGCCTTCAATTAAATAATTCTTCAAGTCTATTCTTGATTCCAGGAGAAACTATTTCCAAGACAAGTTTGAGGCCTGTTGATGACGAGCATTTGAGTACTGAGGCTGTTAACATGTGGACTGCATTTCCCAGTGATATGCCTAGAGCTATATCAAAAAGAACTATAGATTGTAATTTAAGATTTTAAAATAGCAAGGATGCTTTTTGCTTCAGATATTCTGTGGACTTTATCTTTAACTGAATTTATAAAAAGAAGTGGTCAGCAAGTTCAAGTCACATGAGAAACTTGGCTGAGAAGTCCAAAGGCTGAAGTACAAATTCTTCCTTCATGTTTCCTTTGACATACTTCGCCTTCTCCAGTTGACAGCAGTGAAGCTTCACTGAAAATTTACTTTCTAGGCCAGTTTCCATTAATTTTTATTCCCATATATTCCAAAGCAAGAATTTTCTAGGGATAACCTGAGCATCTGAACAAGCACTTTTTTCCTGTCAGCCCTTTAACACTAAGACACAAGTTTGCAAACCCTCTTACATTCAGTCACTTCTTGTGTGTCTGCAACATCTGTACCAGCGCAGGGAAGTGTACAAGAGCAGACAGTTTACCTTATGGCAAATTCCAAGGCAGTATTTAAAGTTCAAACGAAATTCCAGCATTCAAAGTGGGAGGTTTAAGGAAAAAAGTGTCCCAGGTCTGTCAGTGAAAAGTTTAATTATGGACAAGATGACACACACGTAATAAAGCCCACAAAGGCAGTGACACCACTGTGGAAGCACATTCCAATAAAATCTTAAAAGATTACTTTAATAATAAACCATGCATTCCTGAGCAAGCCATCACAAGATTAGCTACCACATTGCTTTGCTGCAAGGAGACATTTCACAAACTGTTATTGATACCACTTTCAAGGCATACATGAAAGCTGATGTCTTCTGAAGGTCTTTGCACTTCGATGTTTTTATTTCATGCTGCTATCCCACTTTCCGCTGAGACTGGAATCCCAGAGATCCTAATGACAGACTGTGGTTTGGGCAGAATTAATGTCCGGAAAAGTGACAGAAAAACTCACTGAGGTGAAGGTTTCCAGCTGCAACTTCAAGATAACTTTAGACCTGCTGAAAAATGTTTTGTATTTGGGCAGTGCTGAGGCTGATATTCTTGTGTACAATAAGCAGTTAAAACTTTAAACAGAAAGACCTTGGATAGGGTCTGAATCTACGCCAGCAGTAGTAAGATCAGACACAACAAATATGAGGAAAAAAGTCATCATCCTGGAAAACATAGCACTCCCTCTCTACTATAAACTTTTAATAGTCCAGCTTAAAGTCGTAACAGCCATTGTCCAATTCATTCTGTTTTTTACTGCAGAGAAATAAAAATCTTTTTACTTTTCATAAAGCATAAAGCATGCCCTTTGAGTCCTGCAGTGCAGTATAGACGAAATAACTGAATTCCTGTGGGGCTTTCTGCCTGGATTCCACCTACGTTCAGAAGGCAATCCTATTACATATGTTTAATGTAACAGTTCTGAATTTTAGCATGTAGCTCAACAATGTGGGACAACAGGGGAGCTGTTCTAAATTGCATTACAAAATAGATAGTGCAGTCCTTCAAGGCTTGAGACATTTTTTGTTCTCTAAGAAAACTGTAATTTTTTCCAGTTAGTTATTAACGTTTTATCAGTAAAAAAATTTTTTCTGTGAGTTGGTTAGTGATGTCCCAAGGACCCCTTGGCATTTCTGTAGTAGATGTAATCTCACTGCACCTCAAAAGGGCTTTTAAACTGTTCTCTATTGGCAAATGTAAAGCATTTTCATCTCTACCAAATTCATCAACAAATAGTATAAAACGTATTTGTAACCGTGCAACTAGTCAAGGTATTTCAGTGAAGTGTACCTGGGTTTTGTGTTGGGCAAAGCACTAATGGTAATCCTGCTTATGCCAGCACCAGGCTGGCCTGCTTTACAGAAGCTGCTTTGTTACTGCACCGTGTTAAACCAGGCACTATGTCATCCTTCATGTTAGGCAGTCTGTGTAACTTCCACAAAGCACGCTGAGCAAAGCATTGCTCTTTAAAATACCTACTGCCTCAGGACCAAGAAGGCCCAGTCCTGCTGGTAGGCATCTAGCACAAGGTGTTCAAAACAATGTACAGTGCAGTGCAAGCTGTACAAAACCAACATTGTTGAACATGAATACAACAGTGTCCCAAGGAATTCAGACCAAACCCTGCAAATATCGCCATGTGCGTAGCCAGCAACCTGTTAATGGTAGCAAATGCCTCCTTACTCCTGCGGAACGCACTTCCTTCCATGAACACTAGGCTATATATAAAAATACGTCCCTCGTGTCCTTTTTGTTTAAAATTAGCACTTCTGAAATTAAAGACATATACAAGAGAGTGAGGCGCAAATATCGGCTTCTAGTCACCTCAGGCACAGGGTTCCTACCACTTCTGCTATTCACAAAAACAGACTACCACACCGTAACAAGGAAAGTACCGTATCATGTGTCAGCTTTGGATGTGGATGATGACCCAATGCATCCACCAGTTTTGAACCCTGAAATGCCCAGTGGTAAAATAATTTTGTATTAAATATTTCCGTCTTCCTAAACACTCAGAAATATCTATCAAATATATTAAAACTGCATGAAAAGTGTTGCTCTTTTTCCTCTTTTTAAATTGGTCTTGCTGTAGAGGGCGATATCACGGTGTTGAATAGAAACACTTTGCACCGTTTTGAGAAAATAAGTATTAGGCTAAGTTTATAGCCTTGAGAGCAAAAAAATAAGTTCTGTTACAAGGACAAAAATGTGATTTTTTATCAGAGACTCTATCCTACAAGTTGGAAAACAGCTGTACTGCATTGGGAAAAAAAACATGATAGATGTTTGAGTGAAGATGAGTGGGAAGTACAAAGGTCAGGTCTGGATGTGACCCAGAAACTGGATTGCACTGACCGAATATTTTGGTTCACCTAGCCACAGATTTGAGGGGAGCGAGAGGGTGGTATTTTGGTTTCGGTGTGTTTTTCTGGGGTGAGGAAATTGTCGGTTTGGACTTGGATTTTTTAAACACCACCACGGCACCCAAGTTTATGTAGACACACGAGGGGGCCCACTGCTGCCTGAGGAGGACGAACACCCGTGCCCTGCAAACCGCGGGCGCCGCACGCCTCCGCGCCCCCCCTCTCGCACCCCGCTCCCCTCCTCCCGGCACGTCCTCTGTGGGGCTCCGACCCCTTCCTGGGACCTGGGAGGGGGCTGCCCGGCCCCTAGCTCCCCCCCACCCCCTCCCGCCCGGCGGCTCGCAATGGGTTAAGCGTGTGAGTACCGAGACGTTGAGGGGGAGTAGCCAAGACCAAGGAGCAAAAACATCGCAGCACATTCCTGGGTAGCCCTCAGCTGCCAGCATCTGATTAAAACCATATCTCTAGCTGTGAGTGGCTAACTAATCTGGAGGCCAGAGTGCAGCTGAATATTTAACCGGGGCCCCGGCCCTAGCCAGGCCACCGGCTGCAGCCCTCGGACCATGCACGGAGCGGCACGCATCTAGCCCGTAAGTAGCTTTGCGAGGGCGCTCGGCTCTTGCGAAGCCCGCGGAGGGGAAGGGGCCGCCACCCGGGGAGGAGAACGGGCCGCTTTTCCCCCGAGGACGCGGGTCCTGTTGCGCACCCAGCTCGGTGCCCGCGGCGCGGGGCTGGCGGGGGCGGGAGCCGGGGGAGCGGGTGCCCGGGCCGTGGCTCGGCCTTGTCGGGCGGCTGGGGGGGGCTGCGCTTCGCCGCTCGG
>Ga0065711_1030059_pt1 | contig 33885 bp, 17 predicted proteins | sample Hoacrofraction12_FD_59098 | JGI IMG/M metagenome (GOLD analysis project Ga0065711, IMG submission 59098) | Hoatzin crop microbial communities from Cojedes, Venezuela - Epithelial fraction 12 v2 (version 2) | ecosystem: Host-associated > Birds > Digestive system > Esophagus > Crop | place...
TCAAGACCCGCCTGGACAAGGTCCTGTGCAGCCTGCTGTAGGTGACCCTGCTTCGGCGGGAGGGTTGGACTAGATGACCCACAGAGGTCCCTTCCAATCCCTACCATTCTGTGATTCTGTGTGATGTCGTGGTATGAACCCTGTATTAGGGACAAGAACAGATATGTAGTTATTGAACAGATCTAAGCTCTTCCCATGAACCACTTCGAATAAACCAGAAGAAGACAAAAATATCTTGTAAAAGTAGTCCTGTTGGTTTATATGCTTAAAGTTATCGTTATAGATACCTGCTTATCTTGAAGCAGTGAGATGAGATTTACTTCCTGCAGAGGCTTTCCTTCCTTGAAATCTGGTTAAACCAATACGTTATTTTCTTACTTAATGTCATCAGTAAGAAATATGTCTTGTGCATTCCTGAAATCTAACTAGGAAGTTACTTTTTGCGCTAGTGAGAGACTGAATTATTTTGGCGAGGACATTTGGTATGCTGTGAAACTGGAACAATATGGCTAGAAGGAAGGCTGTACCTCATTTTAAAGTCCTGTGGAAGCAGAGGTACAAAGTGAGTCCTCCAGTGACTGGGGATGCCATGACTGGAGTGTGGTTGCCTGTCCGGCCTCAGTTCCTCTTCTGAAATACTGGTCCGTAGAGTACTTTAAATTCTGAAAGGCTGAGAAGAAGATGAATAAGGGTGTTTTGAGGATGTCTGTGCCGTCTAAAAAGCTGTATGCTTTATCTCAGGGGCCTGAGATGGAACTTATAGGTGAGAACTCCCCTGGCATAAGGTTAGCTGGTAGTTCAGTGGCTTTGGGTTTTGGCTTTAGTTTTTCAATTTTTAGATTTGAAGTTTTTATGCTTTAGTTTTAGTTTTGCCTCAGTGTAGTTGGAAATTACATTATGGTATCATTTATGGGGTTAAATGTAGAAATAAACTATAACTATGAATCCAGGATACTGGGAAAAATCACACAAAAAATGTGGAGAGAATATATTCACAAAAGCAAGACAGGAAACCAAGATTTAAGTACTTGTAACAGGAAGACAATAGCTAGAGACATTCTTCCATGCTTGCTAATAATAAACCCTCAGCTTTTCATAAGCATATGTTTGTTGATATAGTGGCAGATGTTGATACAAATGAGAGTTCCAAACCCTTACACAAAATTCTAGAGAATGGTAGTTGAGAACAGGAACTATGAAGGTAAAGATGCAGTGATACAAGGGTCATGTATCCTTTAACCTTGTTTCTCGGCTCCAGAAAAGCTTTTAGGAGGAAACGCTCTGTGCTCCATAGCAAGCACTTACTGAAAGAAATAAATGTTAGTGCAGTTTTATTCAGAGCAGGTTTTTCCACGTGTGATATTAGCAAACACTTGTCTTGTGATACTGTATCAGCATGGAATGTAACTTCCCCCCCCTCGCCGTGTGTATACTCTAGGTGTAAAATCATGAGGCTTAACTTCACTTTGACACAATCTAATGTGCACTTTCTATTCTCTCTCATGCCAAATGACCAATATCTCATATTTTTTTTGTTGCTGGCATTAATTTTTGCTTATTTGACATCCAATTTGCCAAATGAATGATGGCAGTAATCCTTTCTTCTGTACTGTTGCTTCACCTTAGTCCACATTACATATTCAGGTTTTCTGGGGTCATTGCCCCTCCTCGTCACCCCTTGTTTTTTGTTCTGTAAAGATGAAAGATTGCATTTATTTATACTGATTAAAATAATTCTGAATAGTTTTATATTCATTTAAGTTCAGATAAAATATTGCAAATATTAAATGTATCTTGTAACTGCTTATGCAGAACATGAGGACTCTGTAATTGTTGGTAGTATAGAAAAACTCTATACGAACTTGCGTTTGGAAGAAACAAAATGACTAACAAAATCTGTCACTAGAACCAGGGGTTAAAATACTAAGAAGTGGCAGTTATAAGAAGATATGGAAAGGACTAAGAAGCAGTAGTTATAAGAAGATATGGAAAGGAGATTTCGAAAGGACCTTCTCAAAGGAAGAAAAGATTGTGAAAGATTTGTGGTTTTGTTTTGTTTTGTTTTTTTCCAAACACAATCATTTAGAAAATGGCTACTTCAATAGGGAAGGTAGTTAGAATATCAAATTAGTCACATATAAATGTGAGAAAGACAAAAAAATTCATCCATTTTGAAGAAAAAAAATATTTTTCCATGAAGACAATATTTATCTTGAAATACATGAGAGAGTATCCTAATTTATCCACATAACAGTATCAAGTGGAAGGTGACAGTTAACCCTCCTGCTCAGTGCATACATGTCAGTGCAGTTAATATAGAAAATGAAATGTCTTATTAAGTATGCACACCCAGCACAATGTAGGAGACAAACTTACGCTGTCTACAAGCCTGTCAGTCTACCCACGCCAGTTCCAAGCTAGAAGTCACATAACCATGTTAATGCTAAATCAGCTTAGTGAGATCTGCTTACTGGTCATTTGTCAAGTTGCATAATGTGGTGAGGTTTTTCCATGACTTAAGAAACTTTACTTTGTGCTGGATATCAGTCTTACCCTGACTGTTCAAAGTGGACATTTATCTGTGTTCATGGCAGCCTGTGCTTTTCGCATCTCCCCATGATCATACGTGGAGATGGTGTGCTGGGGTACAATACTTCTGACAGAAAAGTCAGCAAGATAAGGGCAGTTATCTTTGTACACTGTCTTTCATTATGGCAAATTCACTGCTAGTTCATGCTGCATCCTTGCATAAGAAAGTCTGATCTTCTCTCTCAACACACATTCTCTTTGCTTTTCTTCCCTAAGCACCCATTAAGAGAAGTGTGCTGGGATTTCATGCACAGGGTGTCTCAGGCAGTCAAAGTTTGTCTGCAAGCTTTCTACAGACATTATGAAGCTGTCTTTACAATTATTGACGTTTTGAACCTGAAGGATCACTTAGCAGACTTCCATCTACAGTTTCACAGTACCTGACCCTTCTAGGTTGGTGCTTTGGGAGCTGCTGGCAGTCCCTCTCCAGAACAGCGTTCTTCTGACTGTCTGCTGGATGCCAGGGCCAGTAGTGAGTGTTGCTCTCTGTGTCATTCCCACAGCAAAAGAAAGAGGTAGTGGCAGTGGTTCTTTGGTATATTGTTACCAATTCCCTGCATCTTATTTTCTCTGTTAAACCCCTGACTTAAGGAGAATCAATTTTGGTGAAAGAATTTAATGGCATTTGGATCAGTCTAGGCCTTGCTTTTTATGGGCTGTAAGAGATGCTAGCTTTTTATTTAGGCCTGCAATAAATACTGTGATTTTAAAAAGAAAACTCTGAACAATCTGATGCGTGCAGGAATATGTATCTGGGGAGACATTTAGGCTGGGAAGAAGAGAGTAACTGAATCGAGAAGTGGTTATTCCTGCTTTGTGGAGATCTGTGTATGACATACAAGTGACGTGTGGGCTGTTGTATATAGTACCTTAAACTCAGCAAAGCAGGTTATGGTTTTCTCTTAAAGTGGTATCTCAGAACATTTCACTTTCTTCTCCTAAGTTCTCAGCAATAAATGCTCTTTCTATTCCAGTACAACTACATAATAAAATTTATTTGCTAAAACCAAATTCAGATGGACAAGGGAATACATAAAAGATGCTATACCATCAGAAAACTCCAATCATAGGCAATTATAAGCTAGATGGAAGATGATAACGTGAATTGTGATTGACATTCTCTGGAAATACCTGCTTCAGCTTAAATGTAATACAGTGCGTGGATCAGTGATTTCAAATAATAAAATTATTAGGAAATAGGGATAAGCCCAATTCCATTGTATGCAAAGTCTATTTTAATGACTTCATCATACAGAATTACTTTATGTATATAATAATTCAAATAATACCGTAGTAGTGTTGATAGAAACTATCAGCCAATACCTAAAAGTCACTCCGTTCTTGCCATAAGTGCATAACTTAGGTTGCTTAATCACTCACAATGGTGGTTTCGCTTCGGGTGTCCCTTGCCTCTTGTCTTTTTTTTTTTAACTGTTTCAGCTAAAATGATCTTATTCTGACTTGAAGGTAAACATGTATTACAACTGATAAGCCATAGATCTTTGCCTTATAGCTTCTCCAAATTAATGTGAAGTTTATCAGGGAGTCATCACCTAAATGTAGGGTTTCTTTAGCTGTAGTGTGTCTGCCTTGAGCTGTTGCCAGCAAAAGCAGATGAAATTTGGGCAAAGTCAGTCTTTAAAGAAAACAAATTCAATCCTCATGAGGGTGTGTTTCCAATTACTTTCTCCCTCAACATTTCCCCTCCACCCACCCCCACCTGTTAATTTCCCCTTTCTCCAAATACAAGTTACAACTTTTACTACAAGTTATATATGTAGGAGGTAATATTTAGGTTATTTTGCTTTAACCGGCCAAGAACAAAGCACCATGACTTTCAGAGGAAACCTCTCAAGATAAATCCCAGCATTACAATTCAGAGGCCCGACAGGCTGTCCTGTGTGCAAATTCTGCTCTCAGTAACTATATCCTGCAAGCCTATGTTCCTCTCGTGTGTTAAATACTTTGAAGACTCCCTGTCAAAAATGGTGATGGCCATGGTTTTTCTGATGACTGCTATTGCAGAAAGAGATGAAGTGATTCTTTTACCTGTCCAGCTTTTAGGTACTTTGGGATTGTTTTAGCTGAAAGGCACCGTGAAGTTAACCATTATATATGGTCAGCTTTTTTTGTCTGTCACGCCATGGGAATTTTGGCCTTTGACACAGCAGCAGTGCTATCTTGTAACATAAGGTGCTTGAGAATGACATCAAGTAGGAGGAGGGAAGATTCACTCAGGTGAATGTGTGCAGTTGCGATTTGTGGATGCTAACAGTGTGAACACCTGCCGAGCAGTGGAATGTGTGTAATCTTCTGGTGAGGACAAGAAAAAAAACCTGTTGTACTTTTTTTCCTCTGGTGTTGATTTTTGTGGCATTAATGTACAGGCTGTTAATATGGAAGAAGTATTTGATATGAAAACTGGAGGGAATTTGTTAGGTGGCACACTTTTATAAAATAAACCCAGAAGTTTTTCAGGTAGCTGACGTATAAAGCTCAAGACTAAAATAGAAAAAGAAACCCTGGACATATTTTGGAAAGAAAACAGGTAGGGAGTACAGGGAAAGCTGAATGACAGTACGAAGCAAGCCAGACTGAAAAGCAAAGCAGACAGCAATGTTTTCCCACTAAAAGAAAACCTAAAATGTTTGGGGTTTTTTTGAGCCAATGCTCAGATCTGTGTTCTGAAACCTTGAAGAAGAGCGAGCTTCTTTCTAAACTCACTAGCCAGGTTACCTTTTGACTGTCCTTGCCTGTGGGGCTGTTCCTGCTGCTCCAGGCAGCACTGTTTCTTCCCAGCCCCACCAGGATTCACAGACTGGGCAGAGACTGAGTCCCTGTGAGTTTTGGCAGGTTGGCCCAGTGCATCCCTCCTGTGTGAGCATCCCTTTGCAGGTTGGGAGCTTGATACTGTCGCCCTCTGAGGCGTAGCTTCTTGTACCTACCTGTTATGCAATAGCCTAATTTTGGCTTAAGATTTGGGGTCTTATTTTTATATTTTAGAAGTAAAGAGTGAGCCTTGTTCATTTATTTTCAAGAATTATGATAGACAACCATCCTCCAAAGGAGAATCTGTAGGCCTGGAGGAGACTGGAGGTACTTCCCCACAGCTTTGAAGGGTTGCCTTGGTGTGCTGGCTATTCTGGAAGTCACTCTGACATGCTGGATATGCCCCTTTCCCTGAGCAGGGAGTGCCCGTGTTGAAGTCAGGGTCCTCAAAGCAGCTGCTGCTCCAGGAAACAGGTGTATAAAACATAGCTCTTAGCCTCTGACACTGTTTGTTGGATGCAGCGTAACGTTTTTGGCTTGTGGGGGGGCTTGAAATCAGTCTCTAACATTCTGGCTGTGTACTTAGGCTGCTGTCCAGTGCCACTGGAGATGAACACTGGACATTTGGATAATAACTTCTGGTGCATCTCAAAAGGAGGTGCTCTAGAAATATCTCCATGTGCATGAAAGCATCCACAAGCGTATTCAGTTTGCAGAGGTGGAACTTACGTTTGTATCAGTCCTCGTTGGGGAAACCTAGCAAAGACAGTGATGCTTTGCAGCTAGCTGCAAAAGAGGCTGCAATTGAATCTTTACTGATAGTGCGGGAGAAATAGAAAAGCCACTTGGATTTTTTTGCATTTCAGGCTGATTCTTTCAAAGTGGGCAGGAGGGGATAGAGATGTTTTATGTAGACTCTTGAATACTCTTAATAATATCCAGTGTTACTATTTAGAGCAGAACTACATATTAAGTCATGTAGGATCAAGTCAGGGTCAGCTCTTGAAGTCCATATTTGCAATTAACTTTCAGTAATGCTGCAGTTCTTATTCTGTTAAATTCCATCAATTTAATCAGAGTTTGGATGAGGTGTTTAAGCAATGAACTGACAAATTCTGCTAGCATGATGATACAGCACATACAGGTCTTAGTGCCAGTAATCTGCACTCAAGTCTTTTCACCAGCCACCTGGGATATACAGGAATGGTTTTGGTTAAAGGTAGATTCAGCTGTTGCTGTGAAGCAAAAAGCTTGACTGCTTTCATTTCTGTTGACACTGGATTTCAGTTATTAATATTGTAATGATGTTTAGTAGGCTTTCAGAACATTTTTCAATCTCCAGCTAATCTAAATAAGCAAAACTAATTCCCAAAAGTTGAGCTAAAAATAATGTATTTTGGGGCTAGGAATTAGCAGCAGAACTTTGCTAAATATAACATGTATATAATTTTGAGACCCTCGTAACCAAAACAAATTCTAGCGTTGTTATCATTAATGAGGCATTCTAGTTCTCTAACTTGGAAACTATTATAATGTCTTCCAACTATCTGAATATATTAAATTTTTTGTTTTTGTTGTTGTGAGACTGTTTTCCTTGTTCTATCTTAAGACAAGCCCTATTTAGGTCAAGTTAGAAGTAAGAAAGTATTGACTTATACATAGTCTTTAATCCTTGTATGAACTAATGTAACTATTTTCTTGCATATAATGAATTTTAAATTTCACATTTTTGCAGACATGGACGTGCTATATAAAAGCCTAATGCAGGCATACAGAACTTTCTCAGGAAGTCTGAGTAGAAATGGCTTGCAACTCTGAACTTTAACAACGTCCTCACTGAAGCAAACCATGAAGATCTTGTGCGGGGAAGAACAGGCACAGCAGACTACTTGAAGTCCATCACCTAAAAGTAAGGGGAAAATGCTGATACAAAGCCACCCTCAGTCTCACAGACTGAATAGAGTTTTGATTGGGTGTATTTATAATGTACGAATGAGAAAGGCAAAATAGCAGATGGAGTTAAGGCTTTTCTGGACCAAAAAGTGGTCTCTCTGAACATTCAGTACATTGCACAATCAGATCCTAATACAGCATACATCAAGTCTGGATGTTGATTTGCATCTAAAGAGAGACAGAAAGCCAGTGAAAGTACATAAGCAATGAATGCAGGTTAAAAAAAAAAAAATGTACAACATGGTCTTCAACACGTAAGAGTTTTGTTAGGTAACTGCTACCAAACCTGCTGTAAAACTGTTAGTACAAAGTGTAATGAGTCCTAGTATCAAGAGGTGCATCAATATTTGCTAGCATTTGTGTAACTGAGTATCTTTTATGGTTTTCCTTGAACAAGTAATAACAAAAGAAAATTAATGTGTCTGATGTCTTTTACCAGGAGTGTACAGCTGTAGAGTGAGAAAATGTTGCCTCTCTGCTGGAAGGAGAGCAAAAGTCACCATGTGACCTGCTGCTGTTTGAGGTTTAAGCATGATAAAAATTGGACTTTGCTACAATAATTAATTTTAAAGTCGAATATTGTAGGGAGAGTTTGTGATGATTATAGGTAAAGTAGAGAGGGGTTTGCGTGTTTATTTTTGTTCTGCTCTTTTTGTGTGTAGAAACTTCTTCTTGCTGCTGTTAGGTTAATTGTTCAGTGCAGAGTCAGCTCAGGCTTTCCCAAGGGCATAGAAAGGACTGACTGCTGCTGCACCAAGGATGGAGACAGATTAATTTTTGGAGGGGGTTCTCAATTCAGTGCCACTTCTACCCTCCACAGTCTCCTAATTCCCAGCCAGGGCTGGCCCCAAATGCCTTTCTCCTGTTCGAGCCTGGGTGCATCTGCTCCATCCAGAGGCCGGTCATCCCAACGACTGCGCCGCACAGTCCAAATGCAGGACCACACCATGGGCCCTGTTGCTGTTTGGGTCTGGCATGCCCCGTGGTCACCTTACAACCTTTCATGCCCCATCAGCGCATGGGAGGATGACATGGGGCACGGCTAGCCCCAGCTGCCTGGCCGGGCATCTCTGGGACGCCTCTGCCTCTCTGGGCTGGAAAGCAATCCTGTCCTTGATGCCCCCACTGCTCGTCAGTGGGCAAAATCAGCACATGCCACACACGCTGGTGTGACTGCCAGGTTAGACTCTTCACTGCATGACAGTCTCTTTTATGACTACGAGGCAGAAATTCAGTAAGCGTTTGACAGCCAGCGTTACAGAAATAAAAATCTAGAAAAACTATACAAAATCACTCTCAAAACCCATTTACTCTTAAGATGATGGTGCGACTCTGTTTGAATGTTGGTTTTTAGGCTCTGATGAAGCTAGTCATGGACAAGATGTCAATTTCTTTATCATATTTACAGTAAATGTAAATGTGACAAATGCAAAGCTGCAATTTGTATTCTGACCTTAATTTCTTCAAAGATTTGGTCTCAGTCTAATACCAAGTTTAGGGCAAATGCCATATACTGTCTTCTGGGACTGCAAAATAGACCAAATGCATTTCATACATCTAATAACAAATGTTTTTTAATAGTGGTTGTTAAGACTGAAGTTGCTCATGTACATGGTCCCCCCCAAGATAGTAGGATTTCTTGCATGATTAAGTCCTCTTTCCTCTGAATGAGGGTTTCATAACAGAAAAATCCTCTTATATAAGACATCTGATGTGAACAGTTTTTTTACTTTGAACTGCCAGGTGAGTGTACTGGATAGCAATTCACACTGGTCATTTGCTAAATATAAAATTTCTGAGGGAAAAAAAAAACATTGAAGTGTTCTTTTGCTCATTATAATGACATAGTCAGCTCTTTCAATGCTTATTGACTTTATTGCTGATTGTTAATGATTTCTTTTGCTGGAGTGTTAAGAGATTAGTATCACATGAAAGCAAGTGGGTGAAAAACTCAAAAAATTTACGGAAAAACTTTCATCGTGACAGCAAAGTAATTTCAGTCACAATCAGTAAAAGTATGAAATCATTGCCTTTTACTTAACTGCTTTTATGCAATGCCCAAGGAACTGGGTTTAACTGTGCTTTGCAAAGCACTGTGCTGTCATAAATTAAACAGTCTTACCTGCTCAGATGAGGCCCCAAACTGTAACATATTGTTAACATGTCTTAAGTAAATACAGCCTGCTAACAAATTATTTCCTGTTCTGATGCTCCATATGTGCTTTTATTTTTTTTAATTTGAATTAGTTTCTTATTCATAGTTAATAAAACATGTTTTGTTTAGCTACCAGCTTTGTTATATATTGCTGGTTACTGAAATTCCTGTAAGTATACTGGTATTTTTCCCAGTGTAGAACAGCTGTTTTGTATACAGCTTTTTTAATTTTGACAAAAGTAAATCTCCACTCCTGTTCTTCTAATGAGCAAGAGAGCGAAATAATTCCTCCAAGACACTCAAAAGGGCAAGGACAAAATTTTCCCATTTTGGTAGTTCAGTGTTTTCTGAGAAGACTTCTAATGTGTAATTGCTGGCTTTCAGTAACTGTAAGAAAATAAAACTGCAGCTAAAAAAAAAATTGAAATGGACAGAGAAATAAGTTTAAAAAACACAGGTGCCAACATCTGAAGTACTCTGTACAGGCACACTCGCATCTGACCACCTAGAAATGAATGCTTCAGTGACACAGCATGAGCAACTGGAAAACCCACTTTACTGATGAGTTTTTGCATTGGCTCTTGGATGTTCAGGCTATTTTTTAGACAAAGTATCCTCCTGTAGAAGCTTCTGAACAGGTTATATGTAGGTATTTTACAATATCTTTATGATATGGTACTGCACAGGAGCAACAACTCCTCTGCTCCCACTTGTGATGTAACACTCTGAATGGTTTTGGTGTAGTCAGGCAGCAGGAGGAAAGTATTTGTCTGAATTTCCAGAAGTTTCACTGAATAGAAAACCTATTTCCTACACTCAAATTTCAACAGGTTCTAAAAGAATGTGAGCCTGTATTGCGAGCAGGTAAATGAGATTAATCACTGCAGCCCAGTAACAGGGTTCTCAAGCAAAGTCTGCCATTAGGTTTCACAAGTGCCTTCCTTGAACCTCCCCAGGCATGAAAAGGTTAAATGTAGCCCCATAAGAAACTGGATTTATGCTCTTACTATTAATTTGAAGCAGTATCTATTTTTTTATTCTTAGATTAAAAAAATTTTAAATTATTCAAAATAAGAAAAATACTTACAGTAAGAGTTGTCAAGCACAGGAACAGATTGCCCTTAGAGGCTGTGGAGTCTCCATCTCTGAAGACTTTCAGAACTTGACTGGACATGATCCTGGACAATCTACTGTGGCTGCCCCTGCTTTGAGCAGGTGGCTGGACCGGAGCTCTCCAGAGGTCCCTTCCATCCTCAGCCCTTTTCTGTTTCTGTGATAAACAGGACTCAGCAAAAGCATATTTGCTTATGTGATCTGAGTTATAGTTTCTAGATTTGTAATGTAATTTGTAATAGTCTCTATGCATAAATCACCATGATGTCTGCTTAATTTCTAATTTAAACTAAATGCTTATGCATTCTCTTCAGCTTCTCCCCTACTGAAGGCAGAACAAAATGTAGCCTTACCATATGTTTTTTTATAAATAATCTAGTGAACTATGTTCTTACAGTCCTTTTAGAGATATGCGACTGGAATGGCATTATCAAGTATAGGACATTGAAAAAGCAATATAAATACACTTAATTCCAAAGCTGTTCAGAGAGTTCACTTGCTGATGGGTTTTTTAATACCTTATTTAAAAAAAACCCCCACAACTCAGAATTGCTAAGACGGATTCCTACCTGGCGTTTTAAATTTTACTCTGCTCTGAAATTGATTTCTCCTCAGGGTTCTTACTGACCCTTTCCCCCTTTTCTGTGCCTGAAGGCTCTCCCTACCTGTCAAGCCCAAGGAGCACTCACTGTCCAGGTTCTCTCAAGGCCACATACTCTGCACCTGCCTGTGGTGCACGTGGTTCTTCCCTGCTAGCTTTCACCAGCTTTTACTACCTTTCTTTTGTAGCAATGACTCCAGACCAGTGCAGCCAGTGGGACCTTGCAGCAGAGGTTTCTCTGGGAGGGCAGCTGGAGTTTCGCATTGCCCACATCTGATGGCAGCACTCGTGCTCCTGCCTCCAAGTTTGCATAGGCACGTGCAACCACAGCTTCCCTGCAGGAAGACTCAGGCCGGACCCCCCAATTTCAGAGCTGTTTAACACACCCCATGGCAGCATCTGGCAAAGGAGAAATACCAGCCCACTTACTGGCCCAGAGGCTAGATGCTCTGATGAGATGAAGTATTCATGTGTGGTGGAAGCAGTCTGTGAGGGTGCATTGGGTCAACACCATTTGCCCACAGAAATGGTGAGTACCTGAATCTCTGGTTGGAATTTTTTTTTTCCCTGTAATAGAAGTAAACTTCTGGGGCAGCCAGGTCAGTCACTGATATGGGCGTTCCTGTATGACACAGCAGCTAGTTTCGTTGTGCCAAAAGTGGGATTCTTCTCTTCAGATTACCACAAAACATCTGTACAGCAGAAAATGCTGTTTGCTTAAATTAAATGTAACTGAACCAAATGTTTCTTGGGGACAAAAATCTTTCACAATCCTTTGAGGAGTGAAGGCCACTGCTGTCATTACATGGCCGCAGCTTGGGACTGGCTATCACATGCTTGAGAGCTGAAACAACCAGTTCAAGTGCATCACTTGAAATATCACACTGATTTTATGGCTCATTTCCCTGTTTGTGTCTTGTAAGAATGGTAAATTCGGGGTTAATTCACCAACTGCCACATACAATTTCAGGCACCAGATTTGATCTCAGTTAGCACAGTTCTTGTCATCCTGATTTTGTCTTGCAGCTGAAATTACCATGGGCATATTACACAAGTGCTGTTAGTTACACGTCTTCTTCACCTCGCTGACCATATGTTATGTTCCCTGCTCCAAGCAGCAGCAGTTTAACCATAGCCCGAGGATGTTTTATTGTCTACCAACTTACCTCTTCATATGAAGTGTTAGTCAGGAACACCTTTGCTAAGGAGGTGAGTCATGCTTCAATTCTGGCCAAGAAAATGAAGACTGCGGTAGGTCAGATGTGTGAGATATGACGAACAGGGACTCCTCACTTTGCATGTGTTCCAAGTTTATCAACAAACTTTCCGTATATGAAAGTCCAGGAAAAGAATTTGACACTAATGGAAAACACGACCTTAATACAAGGAGCTAAAGATCTTGTGATGTAATGCTGGAGAACAGCTGTCTCTTTAAATGGAGGCTACAGACCTGAGATGCTCCTGTTCTCCCTCTGCTCATAAGGAAGTGCTTTGTCTTTCTAAATGTATCTGATATTGATTTCAGAAAAAAGTCTTGCAACAAAAGTGCAAAAAAATAGCCATGTCTGTATTAGTTGGACAAAAAAAAAAAAGGTCTGCAGTGCAAGAGGGGGTTGCAAATGTAGGGCAAAGTAGCAAATGCAAACCCGTGATGCCGGAAGAAGTGAAGGTGCTGTAAGCTGTAATAAGAGAGCGTGTTGCAGAGAATCACTTTCAGTGATAATGTTGACCAGCTGAAGACAGAAAACAAGACAAACAAAACAGACAACCAAAACAGTATAGGAAGGTTTTTAAAGGATTCTAAATAAAGAGTAAGCACAAGATAAAAAAAAGAGAATGCATTTAAACTGTAACCAAAATCATAAATCATACAAATAACTTGAACAATATGACAGCATAAACAACAAAATAACTAGAAACAATAGTTGTCCATTCTTTAAAGGAATGTCAACGTACAGTCAATAGATTTGTACCGTAGAGAAATCCAGATACTACCTTCTCTGTTGTATGCTAAATTCAGAGTTCTAGTTTCATTCTGACACCCACAAGAATGTAAAATCATGTATAATTGCAAACAACATAATATTCAAGCTTGATTTTAAAGTTGTGGTCCAGATCCTTTGCTATAGCATGGAGTCAGTGGAGCTATGCTGAATCATGCCATACAAGGACCAGCTGGAGGCATTTTAATGTTCCTGTGTGTTGATCCTTCTTTTATTTATGACACTTGGAACTTTTAAATATTCTGGTTAAATAAGTATTATTTTGTGAGTATTTTTTGTTACTAGATTTGTTTTGCACTCAATCCCACTGTCCATGTTGCTGATAAAGACGTTAAACAGCACCAGTCCCAATACCAACCCCTGAGGAATGCCACTCATCACTGGTCTCCACTTGGACACTGAGCCATTGACCGCAGCTCTTTGAGTGCGACCATCAAGCCAATTCCTTATCCACCGAGTGGTCCATCTATCAAATCCACGTCTCTCCAATTTAGAGACAAGGATGTCAGGTGGGACAGTGTCAAATGCTTTGCTCAAGTCCGGGTAGATGACATGAGTTGCTCTTCCCTTATCCACCAATGCTGTAACCCCATCGTAAAAAGCCACCAAGTTTGTCAGGCATGATTTGCCCTTTGTGAAGCCATGTTGGGTGTCACCAGTCACCTCCTTATTTTCCATGTTCCGTAGCATAGTTTCCAGGAGGATCTGCTCCGTGATCTTGCCGGGCACAGAAATAACACTGACTGGCCTGTAGTTGCCCACATCTTCCTTTTTACCCTTTTTAAAAATGGGGGTTATGTTTCTACTTTTCCAGTCGGCTGGAACTTCACCAGACTGCCATGACTTCCCAAATATGATGGATAGTAGCTTAGCAGCTTCCAAAGTCTGCTCTCCTGGGTTGCACGGTAGTGAGTTTGCTGTGTGCCCTCCTCGCTGTCCTAAGGATCTCAAAATCCACCATTTCATGGTCACTGCAGCCAAGGCTGCCCTTGAGCTTCACATTCCGCACCAGCCCCTCCTTGTTGGTGAGAACAAGGTCCAGCATAACACCTCTCCTCGTTGGCTTCTCTGTCACTTGGAGAAGGAAGTTATCATCAATGCAGGCCAGAAACCTCCTGGGTTGCTTATGCCCTGCTGTGTTGTCCCTCCAACAGATATCAGGGTGGTTGAAGTCCCCCATGAGGACCAGGGCTTGTAAACATGAGGCTGCTTCTATCTGTCTATGGAGGGCCTCGTCTGCTCGGTCTTCCTGGTCAGGTGGCCTGTAGCAGACCCCCACTATAAAGTCACCTGTCCCTGCCCTGCCTTTAATCCTGACCCATAAGCTCTTGGTCGGCTCCCCATCCATCCCCAGACTCCATGCACTCCAGCCAGTCGTTGACACAGAAGGCAGCACCTCCTCCTCGTCTCCCCTGCCCATCCTTCTTAAAGAGCCTGTATCCTTCCATTCCAACACTCCAGTCACAGAAGCCATCCCACCTCCTCTCTGTGATGCCAATAAAATCATAGCCCTGCAAGTGTGCGCATGTCTCTAACTCCTCTTCTTTATTGCTCATGCTGTGTGCATTTGCATAGAGGCATTTAATCTGGGCCCCCTGATGAAGCTGACTTACTGGCTGGAGTTCCTTTCTGTTGCCCTTCAGGTGCTCTCCTGCTGACCTGTGATCCTTCTCTAGGCTCTGGGTTTATTCGCATCTTGTATATGGTGTGTGCCCAAAGTGTGAACTCTCCAAGATGGAAACCGGATTGCTTCTGTATTTTTGACACTGGTTAATACTCTGAGGTTCTGATTAACAATTACGGTTCCCAAGAATTAACTCAAAACACAGCTGAATGATTTCCGTATTCTTGGAATATCCAGCTTAATTTGTGGAATAATTACTGGCAGCCCTTTAGAACAGGAGTACTGGAATATCTGTCACAGTATTGTGTCTCATCAGGGTGCAGAGATGACTGAGCTACTCATCTTGGGAAATGAGCACAAGTAACCCTAACTGCTGGTGCTTATTAAAGAGTTCAGATACATCCAGTCATTTTTAGCAGAAATATATGACTACCCATTAATTTTCCGCTGTCTGTTGTCATGCTGTACTGATGTTATTTCTTTTCATGTATTTACAAACTGTATCTTTAAAATACTTTGTACATCTTTGAGGTTTTAGCACTAAAGCTGCAGTTATTACACCTTCATCAGGGATAACTTCTATACTGTCTGACAGAAACTGAAATTCCACTGAATAACGTAGGAGACTTACTTAATTTGGAGCTTCAGTTCTGAGGCCGTAAGCTAGCCTGAGATTCGGGCGGGGGTTTATAGCACAGTCCCACTGCCCAGTTTGCAGTCCAGTGTTCATAATTTCAGGGTTGCCCTCTTTCAAGCAAACAAGTCAGGTGGGAGTCTCCCCCTCGCTGTGCTCCCAGCAGCGCAGGGCTTGAGGAGGATCACCCCACCCTCACTATTAACAAATGGAAAGCTTCCTTTTCACAGTGCTAAAGGTCAGGGAGGATCCAAGCAAACACTTCACTCTTCCCCGCAGAGCAGTGATGATCTGAGGGATATTTCAGCACTGCTGTTGGCTGCTGCAGAAGGAAGGAACCTGCGGCTTCTGTAGCTGGGTTTTATTACAGATGAAGACACAGCTGCAGCAGGAGAGAAGCAGGAGACTACTGGCGGAGAGGGGCAGACGTTGCTCTAAGAGATTATCTATCTTGTTCATCCCTGTTCACACATTCACTGCACAGCACTAAACTTTCCTCTGACCAAAATTTTGCTTCCTGGGCTGTTACTGGAAAGCAGAAGCATGGAGAGTTTATTCAAACTTCTGCTGGAGACGGCAAATTTCTCCTTCTAATCCTGAATATTATTTACAGATTAGAAATTCCGGTGTTATACAGTATTATTTTTGCTAGTGAGAGAGAAAAAATGGATGCATTCAGAGCACCTGAAAATGAGTCGCTGTTGTCCAGTTCCTCTGGTCCTGCCAGATGGGATCCCTTCCGACGTCCCTTGGACTCCATCCAGCCCTGGCACTTCAGGCTTCTGGCAGCAGTAATGTTGGTGGTGACCTCCCTGTCACTTGCTGAGAACCTGGCTGTAATCCTGGTAACTTTTAAGTTCAAGCAATTGAGACAACCTGTCAATTACATTATAGTCAATTTGTCTGTGGCTGATTTCCTGGTCTCACTGACTGGTGGCACCATCAGCTTTTTAACCAATCTAAAGGGTTATTTTTATATGGGAGCCTGGGCTTGTGTACTGGAAGGATTTGCTGTCACATTTTTTGGTAAGCTTGATTTTGTTTCTAGTTGTATGTTCTTTTCCTTCAGCTTCCTGCAGTGTATTCTACTATCTATCCTGCAGCTTCCCAAGTCACTGACTTTGCATGCCTTCAGACTCACTAGTTCTTTCCCCAGTTACACATATTCTACAGCAGATCTCACGTGTGAGTGAATAACATATACCACTATCTCTGTCATATATCAGCGGCTTGTTGCATGTATACTGATCACTGAGTATGTTTAATATAATGAGAAAAACCTTGCGAACAGAATAACAGCATTGTGGGGTATTTGGTAAAACAATATCAGAAAAAAAATCACTATATGTAGCTATTTTCAAGGTTTGTATTTAGGTGTGTGCATATATGGATAAATAGAAGAGAGAGAAAAAGGGTGAGTGGCTGCTCTTAAACTGTGTAAAATATCATGGCACAGAAACATATTTTTTAGCTACACCCCAGTGGTTCTGAAGAGCCGTGACACACCTGTAATAGTCACTCCTCACACCTACATATTTTTGTGATTCTTTTTCTTGGCTTTGTTTTACTAACTACACAAAAAGTATTAGAAGAACTCTGAGAGGGAAAATCCTCACCATATTTTTCCCTGTGTAAATACACCACTGCAGGATAATTGGGAAATTAGTTTAAAATGGGACATCTACTTACTTGAGCTAGACCTGCCTTCCTGTTTCTGAAGCTGCACACTAGAGGCAGACTTCTAACTCTGTCACTGCTCTAAACCAAACACATTGCTGGTCCTCAGCCTGAAACGGAGTCTCAGAGTTGCTCACTCTTAGCTACACAGAGGGAATGTCGGCGAGGGGCAATGCTACTAAATCAGTTTGTGGCATGCACGCCATGTGCCATGGAGAAAGATCAGGCTATTTCAAGCTTTTGGTGGCCGCTCAGGTGATATGTGCCTAACAAAATGATAATTTGATGTTGTGGCAGCTGTCTGTACATTAGTTTCATGACAGTACGAAATATGAAATTTCTTGCAAAGATAGCGTTTTGAAGATATATCTGAATTTGTTAATTTGGAAGCTACAAATAATTTGCAGCTTTTCAGAGTAGAACTGAATGAAAAAAAAGAAGTCATCATCAGTTAAATAGCCTGATTAGCTACTTGATTTTGTAGTCATTATACTGTAGACTGGCAAACTAGACAAATATGAATGTCTTGTGCTCTTCATAAATATTAGAATAATGCACATAAATTGCACATCCCTTCACAACTTGGGTTGACGGAAAAGACGCCTGATGTGGTGCGTGGTCAAACACTGAAACAGGTTGCCCAGAGTGTTTGTGGAGTCTCCATCTGTGGAGATATTCAAAACCCAACTGGACTTGGTCCCAGACAACCTGCTGTATGGACCATGCTTGAGTAGGGGGTGTGTGTTGAACTAGATGACCTCCAGAGATGCCTTTCAACCTAAACAATTCTGTGATTCTGTGATGTGGGATGGTCTCTGCTTTTCAGCAAATCTACCCAATTTTTGATGCTGACTGTGTTGTCTTACTATAGGAATTGTTGCTCTCTGGTCTCTTGCTCTTTTGGCTTTTGAGCGGTACATTGTGATCTGCCACCCACTGGGAAATATGCGCTTGAGGGGGAAGCATGCAGCCCTAGGTATTGCCTTTGTGTGGACCTTTTCCTTCATTTGGACCATTCCACCAACGATGGGTTGGAGCAGTTACACCACCAGTAAGATTGGAACTACTTGTGAGCCTAACTGGTAAGGCCACTCTGCACAGAGTACGGTAAAGAAATGAACCTTGCAGCTCAGGACATCGCAGGGCCAGGAATTTAAACGAAAGGTTTAAAGATGATGTACATTTCTGCAAAGATGAATGTAAAGAAAGTTGTAACAAAACTGAGAAAAATTTACCAAGAACAGATTTTTTTTAAATTTCTGAAGGGAGGAGTTTCCATCGCTAATGAAAATAACTGTCCTGCACCTTGTGCTTTTTGTCAGGATTCAAAGAAGACAAAGAGACAAATCTTTTCAGAAGACTGGACAAATTCTGGTCAGACTCCATAGCTGACTCCGTGTCGAGCAGAAGGTTGGACTACATGTCCCTTCCCATCTGACTGTCCCATAGATCTGTGATATTGTGCCTACAGTCATAGGATCCTGTCCTAGCCCACAGCTGGGGAGATGGGCCAAGGCTCCATCTGGTGATATGACTAGAGTTGTACAGGGCCACTTTGAATAAAGGCGGTTGACAAAAACACTAGCAACTGCTTTGAAGACCAAAATTAATATTTCAAGAAAATAGTAAGAATGCATACTAGTAATAAATACACAATGTATTTTGTGCTTTATACAGGTACTCAGGAGCTTATACCGACCATACGTACATTATTGCATTTTTCACCACCTGCTTTATAGTGCCTTTAACAGTGATTTTGGTATCCTATGGAAAACTGATGCAGAAGCTAAGAAAGGTAAGAAGAAGCAGTTACAAGTAAACTTCTTAAATGTGTATGTACGGAAACATTTGGAATTTTTGTGTTCAGTTTTCTATGAAGATCAGACATCAGCAGATCAAATTTCCAGGCCGTAAATGCACTCAGTTATCATCCCTTGTTATATAATTATCCTTACACACAGAAATTCATGCTATGGTTAGAAACGATTTTTCAAAGTGTGCAGTTTGCATCACTTGTCAGTACAGCTGATTAGACAAAGATCATACAAATGAAAGAATGTCTGCCTCATAAATAAAGAAACTGCATGACCCAGTATGAGTTTATTTACCATCGTACTTCAATTCAGTGACATTTCTTAAGACTCAAACCAGGTAAATCAGAATTTAGCTTAAAATTTTAAGAGTGCTGGCTAATACTCTATAACATTTGCATGCAGAATAAGAAGTAGAATTTGTAACTAATGTAATGCTGTTTAGTAAATAATAGATTGTACAGGAACATTTAAAAGACTTGAGAAATGCTTTTGAATTTTATTTATTATGTTGACCTATCCAAAAGAGAATCTGCAAAAAGTGAAAAAGAAGACAACAATAGAACAGAAAAATTCCTATTTGGATCATGGTTTTGGGACAATATTTGGGGACAATACTGTTATTTCCATTTACTGTAAATATGCCTTGTCTTATTGCTTCAGTAATAAATTCAGTAAATTTCTTCAATTTATTTAAAGTATTTGTGATAGTAAAATGCTTTTATTTATTCTGAGTCATTTTCTCTAAGTAAAAGAAAACAGAAGAGAAATGCAAAAAATGTTTTATTTTCTGGTTAGAAAATACATATTGGAACATGCATACTTCAGGTGACATCGTGATTCCTCTAAATGGATTTTTCTTGATTTCCTCCAGGATGTATTCAGGGAGAGAAGCTTAAGTGGCTGGGAGAGGTTGATTTAAATATTAAACATGAGAAGTTTCCCAGGTTGAATGTGAAGTGCGGCACAGGTGCTTTGCTGCTCACAGCGCTCATGGTGAGGTAGCACAGTGTTTGTTGGTGCAAGTCTGGGGGAACTTTCCTACAATACTTTGTAAAACTTTGATTCTGTTATTCTGAATATCCAGAACTTTTATTAGTATTTTATTTTTCCATGTCCTAACCTACCTGCAGAGGAAAAGGGATGAAGAGCAGATGAAGAGCTGACACAGCCTCTCACTGTGATGGGTCTGCCAGAGCAGCGGTTAATGATGTGCTACTCAGATGCTTTAGGAGGTGCAAAAATGGGACATTTTCTTCCTTTGGGACAGCCAATTAAGAGGCTGCAAGTTAAAAATCAAGCAGGTGAGGTGAGGAAGAAGGGAGGCAATGAAGGATAATGTCACCGTCAATCACAGCAGAAGCCAGTGAATGGTCCATCTTGCAATTTGGGTCAGGTCAGGATGTCTTCTGGAAGACTGATCTGTGCCATGTAGCAGGTCCCAGCACTGGCCTGGAACCACTGTGATGTGATCTTGCCAGGCTGTCATTCCCACTCCTCTCTCCGTTATCCAGAAAGAATAGCGGTAATGTTAAAAAAAAAAAAAAAAATCACACTTCTCAGTAAGTTCTGTGTTTCACACTCCCCTTGCAGCGCAGTGACCTGGCAGACCACACAGCCGGGAAATGCTGGGGCAGCCTCAGGGCACTTCATCACAAATGGTTTAGCTGTAGCTGTCTGGCTTGTGCCAGTCCTTGCCTTTGGCTTCTGTTGGCTTTCACAGAGGTGTAACTGAGTCAGCCTTTGTTACTTGTAACAGCTTAAAACACAGTCTGGTGTGGAAAAGCCAACCACCTGCGACATATTCTCTAAATTTGTAATGAATTGCCATAAGGCTGTATGCCACAACTAAGCTGATTTTTAACAATCTGACTACTGTGAACAGAGAGAGACCCAGGCACCAGAACTGGGGTCTTGATGTTCCCAACCAACCCTCTTCCCAGATTTTGACTACCATGTCCCATGGTTGCCACAGTGTAGACTTGGTCCTGAGTGGCATTATTTTGTCTTAGTAAAGTCTGCTAGTACCCGTGACCCCAGCTTTACAATGCCAATATTAGCTTTTACTACAACTGCAAAACTAATGAAAGAAATGAATCTTTAGGAAAAGATCTAATTAACAGTTTATAATGGAGATAAATTATGGTGATATTACTTTTTTTTGTAAGATAAAGCACCAGTACATGATTCCTTATCAGTTTCGTGTTCGCAGATTTAAAGGAATCTACTGCCATCCACAAAAAAAATGTAGCTGAGAAAAAGGCCAGGCTGCTAGGAGACACAGGAGACTGTGTTCCTTCCCCAAGGTGACTGCACTTCTGCTGAAAGGGGGGCTGGGCCGATCTCTATGTAGGTACAGTGTGTATGAAAAACTGCTATAGAAACATCGTATGTTGGCAGGGAATATCTTAACTTTGCTCAGGACCTAATACAGCCTTCACTGATGCCTAAGAGCTTGTGGGTATTATGACAGTTCATTATTGTTGCTATTGTGTTTATTGTTTGTTAAAAAAGCCTACATGAATTACAACTTTCTCCAGCAGTGAGGACACGACCTTTCCCAGGAGGTGCTTCTATACTTCTGTAAGTGCTAAATGTGTTAAACTGTCGGAGTGCAGTGCAAGCGTTATTAGGGAAAATGTCTCCATTCAGTTCTAATGTTACTGTGGAAAGCTAAAAGGCCATATTACACCAAAACCTCTTACTTTATTAGCATTTATTATTGCAAGACCTGGCATCGGGTTCTTCTAGAGCCATACAGAGTTATCATTAGTTAATTCCCATGTAAGCTAACGTTACGTGACAGTGCCTTGTTTCTCTAAGTCATCAGAAGCAGAACAAGGATGTTTCCCAGAAAGACATTGTTTGACATCACATAACCTCTGTATCAACATCTCTAAGCTGTTTGCACGATCAGTGAGGGGAAGAGGGGGAGTGTTCCTGGTAAATGCCCCAATCCTATTTTATTTCTGGTGTCATTAGATTGTAGACGCTCTTCTGGTGAAGGCCATAAAGCACCACAGAGCTTGACAGACTCTCCTGGTCACTGTTGCTTAGTCTGGTCTAAACTCCACCTATGGCAAGGTGGTTGCACAGCCACAGCAGAGTGCTGTCTTTAATGCCCATATTGGACACCTAGCTGTCAGCAAAGGCTACATGAAAAACAAAGTGCTTGAATTCAGGCTCACAATCTGGTAATGACTCACCAAGATGGCCTTCCTTTTCAGTAATTAAGTCACGATCATGCCTTCAGTTAAACTGTTGCAATTACTGTGAGTAGCCATAATGGCAGGAGTAGACTGGGAGTTGGCTGAAAGCTTCTCAATAGCTGTTAGCCACAGCTGAATTTTTACACCCTGTGGATGTGGTGGCTGGCCAGGGCTCAGCTATACCAAGAGGCAGCACGAGAGGGCTGGGGAGACCAGCTTGGTGGGCAGCCTTGGGAGCAGGCTGGGGCTCAGGTGCCAGTGGGGGGACAGGGACAGCTCAGCCTCCTTTCCTGCACTGCCTTGCCTGGGGTTGTTTCCCCTCTACTGATGGTGACCGCAACAGCCACGAGCCTATATTTCCAAATTTCTGGAAAAGTCTGTGGTCCAAGGCAAGAGCTTTTACTTGAAGTCAGCCCCTGGCAGTGGCCTGAATGAGAACCTGGAAGATAGCTGAAGCTGCTGAAACTTGTAAAAAGATCTCATAAGGACAATGCTGTGCTTGGGCTGACTGGTGCAGAAGACAGTTTTGTAGGTAAGATTAGAGTTAGTTGGCTGTAAGGCTGGTTCAAAGGTGTATTTGCATCTCACATTTGCCTAGTAATGTAATTGTGCTTTTCATTATATTTTGCTATACATGAACTGGTTTGTCAGGACAGCAGCAAATGCATTTCACAAAAAGACCAGAAAAGGGCAAGAGAGGGATGGATACAGCTCCTACCAGTACAAAGTGTTCTCTAGTCAGCTTTCCTGCAAGCCAAGAAGTCTAGCTCTATTAGGCTTTGTGCAGATCTAGAGCTGCTGTAAGCTGAGGTAGCTCCATTGAAGTTAGTGATGTATGGCAAGCTGTATCATCCAAAAATGTAGCCCTAATCTCTGTTTCCTATTTTTAGAGGTAACTTATTGTCATAAGTTACCTCATACTGTTCACTCTGTCAGGGGCATTGTGTTCTGTTATTTGGCATTCTAAATACAGGCCAAATGTTGTCTCTGATTTGACTGAAGTCATTAGGATTTCTTTTCGCACAGATGGAATTTAAAGGTATTTCTGCACTGCCTCAGGGCAGAGTGCTCCAGCACCCATGAAGTTACCTGAGCTAGATTACCTTTTGAGAGACTGGATAGCAAACCCGTGCCGTCGCTTTGCTCATCGTGACTTGGCTGAAGCTAGCTTGGGAGTGTCTCTTTCGGCTGCAGTCGAGCCTCACTGCAATTAGATTTCCACACAGAGATTGCCCTAGTAATAGCTTTTTGGTCTCACTTTGACAGTAAAAATATAAAGATACTTAAGCAAAGGAAAATTTAATAACGACAAAATACAGTAATTCACATCCCTCAGCAGTAACATTGACACCCTGTGATCCAGTAACAGCATCCTTACGTGCTGTCGTACTCAAGAAGAGTAGGTCTTTCCTTCTAGCATGGCAGATTATTAGTCTGCCCATAATTCACTGGTTGGAGGCCTTGTTGTTTATTTTCTGGAATCTTCTCTCTTTTCTTTAAAGGTGTCAGATACGCAAAGCAGGCTGGGAAGTACCAGAAAACCTGAAAGACAAGTGACTAGAATGGTCGTTGTTATGATCATTGCCTTTCTAATCTGCTGGACGCCATACGCCGCCTTTTCTATCCTAGTCACTGTGTACCCCTCCATTGAGTTGGATCCTCGTCTGGCAGCAATTCCAGCTTTCTTTTCCAAAACAGCTACTGTTTATAATCCTATTATTTATGTCTTTATGAACAAACAGGTACTGTATACTCTCAAAGTGTCTTTAACTTATATTTTGTTACTTTGTCTTGCTTTGTAATGAATTATTTCTACCTACCAACATGTTAGTTAACTAGCATTGCAATATCCAGCATTTAGAACTACCAAAAAACATCACTGTATATCTGCCTACTGGAAGATAGCATCAGCCTCTGTGCATTATTAAAATGAGCATGAATAATTATTAAGTTTAGATATTATAAAGGAAAATCAGCCCCTAGTGAACATCAGTTAGTTTTCTGTATGCAAGTCCTGTTTTCAAGACTGTTCCAGTACACTTTTATAATTCTTCAGGAATGCAGCACCAGTGAGTTGATTTTGAGTTGGGGGTGGAAGTTTTCAATACCTTCAATTTGTGTCAGGAAATCCTGCATTTGTGGCTGTATGTACAGGGAGGGCAGAAGCATTGCATGTGCCTGCGGTACAGGGAGCTTTCTTCTCTGGAATGAGGGCAGGGGTTGGATGCAGAGAAGAAGAAGTGATAAGGGGATGAACCAAACTGATACGTGTTCACTATGGTAACAGGCATGATAATAAACTTGCATAGATTTATGCAATGAATGCAGCTACTGAGAGTGGTGGCATCAAGCAGAGTATAAGCACGTAAGTCAAAAGAAGAGAAACAGTAAAGTGACTGTTGAATAAGAATTGATGAATACGTTTATTCAGTCTTGCAGAGAGAGCTATTGCTTGCCTTACATCCTATGGACAGTATCCCAATCTCCCAATGCATGGCATACGTGTGCTGGTCTTACCCTACTCATGAACAACATGGATGCAAACCATCTTTGAATAGCTGGGTATTAGCATATGAAAGCAACTCATAAGCCTGGAGAAATGACCAATTCTGTCCATTAGTTGTGGTTAGTAACAAGCAGAAGAGGAAAATTGTTTTTTAGAATAAGCTTTTCCACTAGTCTGGGTCTTTTTAGAATGTCATTATTTCGCAGTTTTAGAGTTCTTCATGGTGGCATAGGCAAATATATTTTATGGGGCTATTTCTTTATATTCCAAACTGACTCATGAGCGAATTTCCAGGAGTTTTAGCGAAGACATATACTGCTTTATAGAGATACTTTAAAATTCCTTATGTGTTTTGACTGATCTCCTTTTTTCCAACTTTCTAGTTCAGGAAGTGTCTGATTCAGATGTTCAGCTGCAGTGCCATAGAAACTGCAGAGTCTAACATGAACCCAACTTCAGAGAGAGCAATGCTAACCCAGGACAAAAGAGGCAGTGAGATGTCCACCATGGCAGTACGTAGCACCATTTCTAAGAGGAAAACTGGAGACGAACACAGAAAATGTCGATCTTTTGCTCAGTTTGCAGCTTCAGAAAACAAAATCTGTCCCATGTAGGGTGGGAGATATGATCACTAGTGCAGTGCTACAGCATATTTCCTTGTTACCTTCACTTAATACAAAAAATGTTGTCAGTGGGGACATTATGCTTCTGTGGACACTGGCTTTTGAGATTCTGGGCTCCTGAGTGCATGTCAGAGTTTCTTGGCTCTGCAGTTGCAGTCAAATACCCAGCCATGAGATGAGTCCTTTCCTCCACCACATTCCTCCTCCCAATGCACAGCCTGCTTGCTCCTGAAAACGACATCAGGGGAGCCCAGTGCTGCTATGCTGGCGTGTAATACAGTAAGGATAGGAGAGTTTTACGCTGATGATGGCTCCTTGGTCAGCTGCACAAAAACATGAAGTGGCACATGGCTTCGATATGCTAATGGACAAATAAATAATATATAGCACACAGCTGACTCACTTTCAACCAGTGGAGGTTAAGGGAGGAACAGGTCTGAGTGCTTTTTTGATTTGTTAGGGTATTTTTACTAAAAAAGCAGAGAAAACCATTGGCTTCTGCACTTATGTCTGTCCTTGAAGAGAACCTTGTTTGGGCCACTAAAATCTCCAGCAGCTCAGACAAGCCATCCAGACACCCAAGCACTGTTTTATTAAAATAACCCCTATAAAGTGCTGTTCATATCCTCTCTCTGCATTCCCTCTTTGTCAAGAAAATATTCTGTGCTTGTGGCAACTTTTGAAGTAAATTAATTCGGACTAGCGGATCATTGTAGGTCCCTTCCAACTCAACTATTCTATTAACTCAGCTTTAGAAGACAAGTTAGTAGGGTATAGGACAGTACAGCTGTGCAGGAATGCTGGAGAAAGGGCCAGTAGCACAGGTTAGAGTTCTGAAGCTGAGCTTTGTGGGACAGAAGTTTTTCCCTGTATGTGCCTGCACTGTGCAGAGCTAAGAACTGTCATGTTCTTGAGACCATATAGCTCCAGGTGACAACTATTATTTCTGTTTCTTAACAACTACAGTTTTCAGAAATCAGTGGTTAGAGAATACAAATATTATGTATGTGCTGGGTCACATCACATTGGAGCATGTTAGATGTCTGTATTTACATCTGTATGTTTTTACTTTTCTCAGTTCTGAGCTAGGTCATGCCTCTCCAGAAAGCATAAGCAACACCCTAGCCCAGCAGGCAACTCGCAGCAGCCAGTGGCACCGCACTGTCGTTCTCCTCTGAGGAGCTGCTGTGTCCCTTCAGTCCTTCAATTCTTGTTTCTGCCTAAGTCACATCCTCACTACATTTAATTGAGCTGCTGATCCTGGCATAAATCATTAACTTGTTATTACAGCTTTGATATCAAAAGCAAGGAGTGCAACATAAATACACTTTCTGTAAACAGTGAAAAAGAACAGAAATTGCCAGCTTTCCATGGCTGCATTCCATCTCATATATTTAATTCACACAATGGCATGCAGCAATATGCTTAGCTTTAGCAGAATGTCGCTTACACACACGCAAAACCAAACTAGGCCATGAGTGTAATAAACTGTTTTAAAAAGCCTTTGGTGAAAATTGTATAAAATTTTGCTAAGACCAAGCATATCCGATTTTGAATCCTATATAAGATCTATACTTCACTGAATGCATTTTAGAAGAAAACGCAAGGGCTGACTATATTTAAATACTTTAGTATGGAAAACCATTATTTCTACACAAGACATTACTAGAGTGCCAGTTGAAACAAAAGTTACTCCACAGTGGTATAGAGGACCCACACTAGCTACACACTGTACAGCCCGTAGCAACAGAAATATGATATGGAATGAATCATCCAGTGTTGTTTTACTTCAGAAAATTACAATTTCTTTACACAGAATTAAAGACGTTTTGTTTCTACCAGATTTTTCTCATGTTTTTATTTTGTTAAGTTACAGTTTGAAAAACTATATTGCCTTGAAAAGTAATGACAGGTAGCCACCTGAGATATCTGTTGCTAAACCTAGTCCCAGAGCAGCACCTTGCTGAGCTGGAAGTCAAGAACCATCCCTGTAGCAGATGGGGATGTTGGTAGATCAGGGAAAGGAAACGCAGAAACACAGTACAAAACATATCCTGAAACCCTGGTATCTTGCAAAGGCTGATTTCTTTACAATTCTCATGCTCATGATAAGACAGAAGCTGCAGATCCCTGCCAGTGATGGAGGGACAGGCACGGGCAGTGTGGCCCTGCAGCCACTCTGGCCTTGGGATGCTCACATGAACTGCCTGGACACCCGTTCCTGCTTGTGGCCCCTTGCAGCATTCACACTGACGGGCGCACAGAGTAATTCAGCCCCCGTATTTCTGCACAGCCCTGGCTTTCTGACGCATTTTGCTTTAGCTCTGTGAAGACAGTCTAACCACCGAAGCAGCAATGACAGTAATGTGGGAGAAATCATGAGCTCTTCACTCCTCCTCCCTGTCACCAGCCTTCTCGTGGGGTTGTGTATGGGGGGGGTCCCACTGTCTGCAGTCCTCACTTCTGAAGGCAAAGTGGAGCTTGGCGGGGGGCTTCAGGCAATAGTGTATCTGGCATCCAAGACAAACATGTTACAACAGGTAACTCTGTGTACCTGCTTTTCTTCTGTTAAAAGATCCTTTATAAGTACATAGGTAAAATATGATCCCTTCAGCAAGTGTATTTCTGTAAAGCTTTCCCTTTACACTGTAAGTGGTCAATTTCTTTGTCCCTGCTCTTTTTCCCCCTTCCCCAACTTCCTATTGTTCTCATAGGACAGCTATGAGTGGAAAAGACCCAATCATACTCTTTGTTTTGCATTTTATAAGCATGAGACAGCTCTTCAGACATTTTCTACACCATGTGTCCTTTGCAGAAGAGGAGGAAGAAGAGAAGTTAGGAAGCCATGGCGATTGACCATACAAGGAGTGAAGTGCACATGAAGTGCTGGCTAGCTCCTGCGGTTGGAGACCAAGCACGATGACTGCAAGGCTGGAGGACAGGACTGACATGAAGGTGAGCTACTGGAGTTACCGGAGTGAATGAGCAAATGTGGGGAGGGCAGGATGGGTACCTATACCCTTACTCCAGAACAGATATCTGCATCATGGCGAACTTTCCTTGCCCAGTGACAGCTGCTGCCATACCAGACACCACAAGGCATGGATGTGCTCTCCAGCAAGGGGCAAGGCACTGCTCAACAAGTAATACCTGGGAGCATGGCACCCTTGTTAACTCTACAATCCTACCTTTAATGGTGCAAGTCAGTGGGTGCTATAGGAATTTCATGTTGTTGGAATACCTTTTAACATATCCTACAAAGGATAGCCATGACTACACCATTCCAGGCCTCACCATCCTTTACCCGGGAGGTGTCAAGCTGTGTAGGTATTTCACAATTCCCTTTGTTAGAGAAATTTAGTTGCAAGACATAGAGAAGTAATTTGTAATATTTTAAAAACCTATTTTTTAATAAGCAATTTTTATACACTGTGGTCTTCCTCTTAACTCATCCTGGACTCAAAATTGATCTGAATTTTATTCTTTTTATAGTTACTGAGTAGGAGCGTTGTTCAGATTCAAATACCCCGATTTCATTTTAGAATGGCAAGATCCAAAGAGATGAGTTACTCTACAAATAACATCATGAGCTGGAAATGTGAGAATTCACTGCAAGACATCTATGCACTTCATATTCATCTCACAAGATTTCACGAGGCGATTGTCTTCTACAGTATAATTTTTGCCTCAGTGGGCTTGAGCTTCTGCAGTACTTAATCTTAAACCCAAACTATGAACCTCATTCTGACAGCCACATTCTTCATGATTCATATTCTTTACCATGAATCCTGTGGATCTAAAGCAAAAATGTCAATAAATATATATGCCTTTTTTACATATTTTGGGAATATTGTGAGACAGGAAGGGTAAGATATTCAGTAATTATTTGTATGCATATTTCTGTGCTCATTAGTCTGTTAAAACAGTGAGGTATGATTTGAAAGCAAAAATTCTTGCATTTAAGACTCAGATTTTCTCTCTCAAGGATATGTTGACCTAGGTTAATCACATGTTAATGGTATTGGATGTATTAAATCATGAAGAATTGGCAGAAGTGTTAGTATTTAATTAAAAGTAACAGAAATATTTTATCTCCTGAGAAGGTGAGGATACATAGAGTATTGCTCTGTAGTACAAAATAAAGCATCAAAACTTAGGTAATGGCAAAGAAGAAGACAACGTAAAAATGCGTGGAAACCCTTAGAAAATAGCAAGTTAAAATGAATTAGCCATTTGATAAGTGGCTACATGCAAGTCAATGCAAGTCACTCACGATGAAGTGGTACTGGTGAGCCTTTTAGACTATTTCACCAAAGAAAACTTGGTTTGCATCTGTAAATTAATTGAGGACACCAGTTTGTAAAGGTAGTCAAAGACAGCGTCTCCAACTAACAAAAATGGAAGCACACCCACTTCATACACTAACAGCCAGTGCGAGGTTAGCCATAGGTCGCACTGCCATTGTGCATGGCAGGGTGGATAGTCTGACACCAGGCTTTGAATTACTGCACTCAAAACATTATAAGGAAGGGTATTCATAGAGGAGGTTTAGGGCAGTGCTCACATTTCAGCCACAGAGCAGACAAATAACCTTGGCTTTTTTAATGAGGAAAAGGGAGAACTGCAGCACAATAGGAACAAAATAGGAATCCTCTGAATAAGAGAATGTATAGGAATACACTGAAAAGTCACAACATTAAGTCCTGCTTCCTTTTGCCTAGTCATAAGCAAGTGCTTGAAAGAGAAGGCAAGATTTTCTCCCCAGGTCAGGTAAAGGAGTCCACACTGCCTATCCACCTGCAGCACTCCTGCGACAGCCACCTGAATACCTTCACAGTCAGAAGTTCTAAGGTGATTTTTTTTTCTGTGCAAAACCAATTGTCTTATATATTTTTTTAGGGGAAACAGTTTTGAGATAACTTTCAGAGCCTGACTTTCAGAAAAAGATTTATTTTAAATTTATTTAGCATTTTCTGTACCTTTTGGTTATTAAAGTTGGAAGATAATAAGAAAACATGGAAACACCCACACATACACACTTCTCCTACACATTATTAGAGGCTTCAAATTGTTGCTGTTCTCTGGATGGCAATAAAGCGCTGGCAGTATTCTTTTCAAAGAGAAGTCTGTCACAGTGTTAGTTTTTAAAATGAAAGGAAATTTTAACCACTTTCTTACTTTTGCACGCAACTGTTCCACTGTTATTCAGCTCATTAATTAAAGGTGTGACAGTAGCATTTAAACATACAGAAGCTATAAAGTTTTTACAGACTTCACAGTCAACTCAAATTTAGAGAAGCACTGTACAGATCCAAAATGGCACCAAAGAAGATGAATTAATTATGCGTTAAAGATGGTAACACTTGCACTCAGCGACAGGAGTAACAACAAATGAAGAGTAGTTAGGACAGAATTATGGAGACTTTTGCTTGTGAAGACAATGAACTTCTACATACACTGCAGTACGTATTATGGATGTCAAAGAGGTATGGCTAAAATGAAGTAGAGGGTATGGTTACATGGGATAAGGCAACAGAGTAGTAGCGGCCAAAGGAAAAAACAAGATTAGAAATAATAATTTCAGACATGGCCAGAATATTTGTGCCAAAGTGGAATAAAGACGGTTCCCCAGGTCAGAGGGGATAGTTTTGTCGTTGATGATAACAGGATTGTGGGAGAAAGAAAGAGCAGCAGCCATGCAAATCTCAGAAGAGATGATCAGACATACAGTTTTGGACACACAACTTTGAAAATAATTGTGAAACATTCAGATAACAGAGGCTGGCCAAAACACAGGACTAGGAAAGATGGAGATGCATTACAAATAACAAGTTAGATTTGCATGCTGTTAATAAGGATAGTAGAGGAATCTACAGGAGTGGAGGCAATTGCTTAGGTTATGCAGGAAAAAGTGGATTGAATTTAAAGGATGGTGAGATAAGGAGAAACTCTCATGCCCTGAGTGACTGGTTAAGCAGTTATATCATAAGGAAAACAATGTTTAGTAGTGTGAGATGCAGTGTAGGATGGAGGATGTAATCAGTACCACAAAAACAAGTGGGACATTAACAGACATTTGTTGAGAAGCAATTTATCAGAGCGAAACACTTCAAAGCCTGAGAGAGGGGAGTGTAATCTGAGCCACAGAAGTAGAACATGGTAGATAAGGTGCCACTGACTTTCGAGAGTGTGAAAGACACAAGGTGATGGCTGGGGATGGTGCAGTGTGCCCAGCAGCTTTCTGGAGAGAACCATTTTTGCATTGTCAAGGGAAGCAAGCAGAGAAGCAGGAGAAACTAAGGAGGCAAAGAAAGCATATGAGCGAAATAAGGATAAGCAAGCACTCATTTATAGTCTGTTAGGAGCAGTGGGATTAGCATGACGGTATCAGTAGTTTATCTTCAGTAAAGAAGTTCACAACTGAATTAAATACACTGAAAAACACCTGAGCAGGATCTAAGTGACAGACAAGGGTTTGTCATCTAAACCTGTCTTCTTAGTGTGAAGCTCTGTCTTGAGAGCTTATGGAGAAACAGTTCATGTCTAATGCCACATGTAACTTGTGGCCTAACTACCACTTTTAAGATTTGAATTGTACTCCTTTCACACTAGTCCCTCTAGCACACTTCAACAGATTACATTTATGGATGTCTTACATCATTTTACCCCCCTGTTAGACAAACTGCAGCAAGTACAGACATAAAAATGTAGGCTGCAACAGGGCGATATGAAAATTAGTGGTTCTGGACAAATAGGAAATTAATATTAGAGTCTAATTAGTCTTCATTTCATTTGGTGAAGGAATTAATTAGCCTTAATAGGACCACAGAGGCACCACAAATGTTTTCTTTCCATTAAGAAAAGCCTACACTGAACAAGAATTAATCAATCATTATAAAACACAGCATGTCAGCAATATTTCTCACGTTATTTTTCAGAGCCTCACAATTATTTTCTGTTAAGGGCCAGATTTTGTTTGGTTTACTAGTACGAGTACTCCCATAACTGTGGGAAAAGCCATTTTCTTGAACAAGGCATTGGTTCTTACCTTCCGCATATATGAACAAATGTGTTTTTGCAATATTTACCAGTTCTCCAGCATTAACATTCCCTGTCTCTAGTGAGATGCTGTCTCTATGAGAGGTTCCTATCTTTGATAGAAATAAGGAATAATAGAAACAGTGGGACTTCTCACATTAAAATATCTTCAGTAATGCTTTTCAGGAGAGGGATACCTTTTTTCCTGCCTGTCAGTCAGAGAGTACTTTTTAAAATGTATGAATACCTTGAAGTGCTAGTAGTAGTCTAACCAAACAGTATTAGCCCTGACACAAAGTGTTACAGAGCTCCCAGAAGTTCATTGTTAAGTCTTTCAATGTAACACAATAAAAAAATTTTTAGAATTACAAGCCAAAAAAAGGGCAGGAGGCACGATCTTTTTTTTTTGAACAGAGTTGCGCACAGTGACTGAAGAGGTACCTCTATCATTATGTGGGAAGAGCACAGCATGAAAATTTTACCATATACAAAAAGTAAGTTATGCAATGGATGGTGTTAAAGGTCTTAAAATTTCATGAGGTGTGAATGCTGCCAAAGTCAATGTGCTCACACTTGACTGTAGACTCATAAACAGCCTCTTGTGTCCTTAAATTTTTGTTTTGCCACTAAGAGTATGCCTAGAAATAACATCCCTTTTCAAAAAGATGTTTTATAGCATTATCTACGATTTGCAAAATTAGCAAAGTAACACTACACCATTCTTCTGCTTTGTAATCATTTCTTACATGTCAATGATGCAACCTAGACAAAATAACTGCCCTTCCTATAAATCTTCCATGACATTGGGGGATAATTACCTTGTGTTTTTGCTTAAAAACATCAGCAATAATCCATCAATATACTTGTTTATACTGGAAATAGTTATTTTTTTAATATAAATTACAGTTGTCATAAGAGCTACTGTTGTGTTATGAGGTCATACTGGTTCCTTTGGGATAACAGTGAGAAAAGCACCGACACGCAAGGCTAGCTAAATGGTTTACCGAGTAAAAAATGGAAATTATGGAAAAGGTAACAGCAGTCTTAGGACCCTTCTGATGCTGGCAACCCCAGCTGTTTCAGCATGGAACAAGTACCTCCTTGCAGATGGCATGGCACACTGCCCAGATCCCACCCATGGTGAGGTCTTCTGACCTTGTTGATCTTCACATCTTTATTGTATTCTTCCAAGTGAACAAAGCTATCTGTCTTCTATCTGTACAATGCCAAACTTTCTAGTTGGCACACCAAGGTTCACTGAGAGCATTACGCTTTTACACATCTCCATAGGAATGAGCTCTTACAAGCAGAACATATAGGTGGTATTGCTAAGTCCAGTGTATACTAACATAATGGCACACGTTCAGGTTATACAGCGGGTCACTCATGCTAACATATGGGTCTCTACAGCCAAGGCCTACGGTTAAACTCTACCTAGATGCTGCTGGAAATCACGATCTCCTAGTCACAATGTCTTCTGCAATGGCCCACCACAGCTGGTCTGCATTTACAGCTGTGCCAGCACTTTCTTCATTTAAAAAAAAAAAAAAAAAAAAAAAAAAAAAAAAAAAAAAAAAAAA
>Ga0065711_1030060_pt1 | contig 33884 bp, 25 predicted proteins | sample Hoacrofraction12_FD_59098 | JGI IMG/M metagenome (GOLD analysis project Ga0065711, IMG submission 59098) | Hoatzin crop microbial communities from Cojedes, Venezuela - Epithelial fraction 12 v2 (version 2) | ecosystem: Host-associated > Birds > Digestive system > Esophagus > Crop | place...
ATGGGCACAAACTGAAGCACAGGAAGTTCCGTCTGAACATGAGGAAGAACTTCTTCCCTCTGAGGGTGACAGAGCCCTGGAACAGGCTGCCCAGGGAGGTTGTGGAGTCTCCTTCTCTGGAGATATTCAAAGACCTGCCTGGACAAAGTCCTCTGCAGCCTGCTGTAGGTGACCCTGCTTCGGCAGGAGGGTTGGACTAGATGACCCACAGAGGTCCCTTCCAACCCCTTCTGTGATTCTGTGATTCTGTAAAGGAAAGAGTTCCAGCTCATAGACTCATTTAGGCATACCACTGAAAGAAGAGAAGCTGATGAATGATTATCAAAAGAGATTAGACATTCATTACATAGCACAGTAGTTTGGGGCATAGTTCAAACTGCTATCAAGCAGAAATTGCCAGATATAATTGGGAAGTCACTATGAACCTATGGAACTATGTACCTTGGAACTTCCCTTTGTTACGGGGCTCCCATCGTCTGTAACAGGAAAAGGTAGAATTACAAAACTTTTGGTCAAGGGGTGTGACTAAAGGCATCACTGCAGCATAGCAGAGACCTAAGCTACTGCTCATCTGTTGGAAGCAGTTCATGCACAGCAAGAAGACTTTAATGTTGGCTAGAAACCCCCTCTAAGCTTAAATATATTTGCATACTTCGATACCACAGCACGACTGCCAGTAGTAGCTGCCTTAAGACTAACTCCTACATGTTTACTCTAGAACTGACTGTCACAGTGTTCACTGCAGGATATGGTGATCAGTAAGGAGGGTGGAAGTGCCACAAAGGGCATAAAATTATGGGTTATATTTTTTTTAAAAACCTACCATGAAGTATCTGAAGCTCCTATCTATATACCCTGGATAAAAACAACAGAGTCTGTCTGGAAGCATCAGTGGAACAGATATCTTCAAGACTGAAGGCAAAAAAGGAAGAATATGATTTTATCAGGGTTTGTTCTGGAAATAGCAGGGATTGCTGGTGTTCATCTTGTGTGGGGACATTGGGAATTTTTCTGCTTTGGGTTGGGTAATTTGGGGGTTAATAGGAGAGGATTAGTTCCCAGAAAGCTTTACTGTCAACTTCAGTTGAAAGACGGCAAGTCCCTTTCATTGTGTTGTTACAACCAATCACAGACTCAAGTCTGCCCGCAAACCACGTGAATCCAGATGTTACGTTCCATCTCATTTTTTATTACTGAAACATTTTTGAAGCAAAAAAACACTGAATCGGGAAACTAAGGTGGTGAGATATGCTATTATATTTCAAAAAAATAGTTCCCATGATTTTAAAGGTGTGGTGTTCAACATCTGCCCCTCCTTCAGCGATAATTCTCCATGCAATTTAGATATTGTTCATTAAGAGCTACATCAATTACTACTTTCTCTTTTCAACTCTGCACAGAAATGCATAATTGTACCAATGAGGGTTTTATTTCTTTCTTTTCTTGTTTTCCTTTCTTCTCTGTTCAAAATCTAGCTGATTTTTTTTCACTTTGCTTTCAGTCTTTGTTAGATGGGAAAACTTCCCCTCACTGCTTTGTTTTTTCCTCATCCCTAATGCCCGAGGGGCTATCTTGCACAAGTTCACCTCAAAAATTCACAATGAGAAAGCCCCCAAGAAGGATTTTAAAGCTACAAATCAGAATTAAAGACAAGGATCTGGAGCAGTTTACAAAAAAATATTTTTTTTCAATTGAAAATACAATTTTCCCCAGATCTGCAGGCCTTCTAGCGCAAATCTCAGTCCCACCCCTCTGCACATACACACTCTCCTCAAAAGCCTCCGCATAAGAGCTTCAGCCAGGTTTTAACTGTTCTTCCTTGTTGAAGTGATTAATTCCAAATTAATCTCAGGTGAATTACGTACCAGGAAACAGATGCATTTGAGCCTTTATGAAAGGCAGAAGAACAGTTTCCTTTTAGTTCCTTGTAGATAACATCTGCACCACCAAAAATCCGTCAAAATTGCCAACAGAAATTGCTTCTTGAAGCATGAACACCTAATGCAGCTGTCCCCCCAGCAGAAAGACAAAATGGAAACATATTGGAGCTGACAAAAAATCACAGTAAGAAACGCTACCTACCTATCCATAAAACAACATAGGCAATCAATATCTATGAGCTTCTTTATCATTAACCACTTTATAGAGACTGAAATATTTTTTTCCCACAAACAGTTTGCTATTGTATTCATAAAGATGATCCTCTGAATGAAAGATTGAGGTATTGAACAGAAGCAATGCATACAACATAAAATGATCTGGTTACGACTACAGTTAGACTTCATATGCATATGCAGTCTTACAATATCCATAGTGCTACAGGGGAAAAATAAGCTAGGAAAAAACCTTCAGACTATCCAATTGTGCCTACGGACAATATACGATGGCTTTCTCAAGTACTTTCAGGTATTCATTACCTGGTCCGCTTTGTGTCATCCTATATATGCCATCTATCTTTGAAGCTCCTATGTTGTGCGCATGAGTGCACCCAAGCCAATACAGACAAGGTAAAACATTGTATTTTGGAGGGAAAACTGAATATTCCTATCCCTTTTATTCAGACAAATAGAACATGCACAGTTATTTAATTAATAAAACTTGCACCATAGATTGAGAGCCTTGTAGCATCCAGCTTAGAGTGGTCCAAATTCTGATAAGGCATGTATAACGGGAGTGTTAAGCATGTATGGTTTTACACAAAATCACGCCCCCCACAGTCCCCAATAAACTCTAATCAAAGCTAGTCACTGCTCCTTGGCTGAGGTGCTTGCTTGGAGTCAGGAGAACAGAGATACTTCGTGGCCTATTCACTAATTCTATTTATGTATTTCTAACAGGGATTTCTGGTGTATTTCCAAATAGCTTTATTCATCTATTAAGAATGTGAACTGGGATATACAGGTATTTTTCTCTATAGCCCCCTGGAGAGCAAGGGGCACAAACTTGCATAAAGAGCCAACAAATGAAGTGAATGAAATATAAAAATCCAACAGAGTAAATTAAAACTGTAAAAGGAGAGAGAAAAACCCAACCAATTGCTAGATATTGAAATTATTGTTATTGAAAAGAATAGTTTACACAACCTCAAAGAATAACCTAGCAGTTTAGCTTAAAAAATATTCTGCTAACCTCAGGCCTTCTGTAAATATATTGCTATGAAAGCCTCATTTAACTACCTCTTCCCACTTCCCTCCTTTTGTAACACTGCTAATTAGCAATATGAAGAAATATGCCCCTGCCTTTTTGTCATCATGCTGTTCAACTTGCCTGATTTATCTGATGGCATAATCCAGTCTTTGATATATGACAAATGCTTCTGCAAGATCAAATTATGACGTAAAACAGTATTATCAAGCAACCTCTGAAAGAGGACTACGATACTGAGACTCAAAGCCTGAATTGGGGGATACGCTGAATAGAAACAATGGATCCTTTTACTACATTAAAGAGTTACAGAGGGGAATTCTTCCTAATAAAGATTCTTGACATTCCCCATTAAAATAACTTATTTCAAGCTACTACAATTAAAAGATTAAAGAAGTTTAGGATTCATTTTCTGATACTATCTGTCTGTCTTAAGTTGCTTGTTTCATTAAGTTTTAGCCCCAAAAAAACCTCTGCTCCTTCAACACTGTTCCTCTTTGGATAGCCCCCGAGACTTCCTGAGCCACAACATTTCCCTAGTTTAAACAAATATTTGTGAGCCAGTGATCCAATTAATTCTCTCAACTCACTTAAGTGACTGCTCAACACAAAGAATAACATTAACAACCCTGGGAAGCTTTATGGAGTGAGGTTTTTTTATTTGACCAAACTGATACAGCCAGGGGGAAAAAAAAAAAAAAAAAAGTTTTAGGGACATATAAGCCCTTTCTTAACATCCCCGGGGAGAAAAATGTTAGTTTACTATAGCTTTCAAGCAGAAAACCCCATTTTCCCCAAAGCTTGTTGGCATTCATCTGCTAGGTGATCTAGTAAAAGTTATCATCACCATACAAATCCTGCTTTGATCTTTAGGACATCACAGCTGCAGCAAAAATAACACAATTCCCATCAGTTTCCATGTTAGCTCAAGCAGTAAAAGTAAGTTCAGTTACAGCTAAATTTCCAGTCCTGTTATTACCTGGAGATGTCCCATTGTAGAATCTCCACTTTTTGTTTGCTTGTCTTAGTCAAAGCCAAGGAAGTACTACACACACAAAACTGTCAGAAGAGTAGTAGCATAGTCACATGATCAAAACAGGTAAATAGAATTGTTTTACTATTCATTTTTACTTGCCAACTATAGTCCCCAGGATATGATTTGCAGAACTACTGAGCATTCACAGCCACAACTTAAAACAACAGGAGCTATGCTTAAACATATGAAATACCATCCTGTAATAATAAAAAAATCCCAAAACAGTTTCTCAAAACCAATTTAAAATAAGGGTAATAAATTTGTCCCCAAGTCCATGGAAACTACTGACTTCAAAATTTCCGACCCTAACAGTGAACTTCCAATATGTGTGTGTGCATTGGTGGTGACAGTAGACATACACTGTCAACAGATGAGGGCTTGGGTCACTAGAGTAATGATGAGCTTATATCCTTGTCAACATCAGTGCATAATAATATTAAAGCACTACTCAATCTATAATGATGTATTAATAATTTATAAGCAAGAACAAACTTTGCCCCAAACATCTGATAAACTCCATAAAGAGATTAGCTAGACTGTAATAACAGATAGTAGCACTGCATCAATATGCAGAGAGTGATTCTCAACAGTGCTCTGTGATGTCTCAAAGAGTGACCTTGCATCATGCTCCTGAGTCAATAATGACGGCAATGGCACAGTAGGTATGAGACTGAACCCTAATGTTGAATCAATAATCACTATACTGGGTCATGGCACTGCATCAATCTGAGATAGTTTTGCATTATGATGTTGCATCAACTTGCATGATACTGCAAGGTCACCCTGCATCAGTTCAGTGGTGCTATGTCACAATGTTGCAAGAATATACAGATACTTTTCTGTGACAGCAAATCAGTATAGAGGTATGCTAAGTTTTGACATGACCATCACCGAGTCATCACGCACAATATGAATGTTCATGAGTGGCAGCTCACATGTCACAAGGCAGTTTAATTTTCTCTTTACAGAACAAATTCAGATGAGTGCGAGTCCTAACTTTGTAAAGTTTTGTTAAACCAGCAAAGGCACCCTTTTACCCAAGACTGTCCTTCCACATTTTCACTCCAACCTGCACGGACAGCAGGTACTTTGTTCTAGTACACTTTTTATCTGCTCAGCCATTTGACTGAATATGATTGACCTCACTACAACCCGTGGAGAGCAACAAGATTCAAAAGGAAACCACTGTGACAGGGAAATGGCCCAATTATGCTGAGCCTAGCTTTTTCCCTGGCAAAACAGATTCAAAGCATAACACATCAAGCCACAGAAGGAAGCAGGCACCCAGCAATTGCTGTCGAAGGAGGAGAACAAAAAGATGGCAATTATTTTAATCATCTTCCAAGAGGTGGCAATAATGTTTCTTATAATTGCAAAGAGAAGCAGAAACGTCAATAGTTCCAACCAGGCTTTCTTTCTGAATGGAACCTGAATCAGCTCTTCATTTAAGCTACTGAAGCATCAACTATTTCCCATTAAACTATACTTGGGTCACTCTGCTTTGGTCACTTTCCGCTCAGATTGAAGTTGAGAGAGATAATTACCATAAATTCACATCACTTTTCTGGGGTGAACTTGTTTCGATTTGTTGATAGTATTTTCCCATGTATGTTTACTTATATTTCCCTATTATTGCTACAGTGATGATTGCTGTTGAAGTAGGTTTTTCTGATCTCCATTCCATGGGGTTTTATCTTTAAACATAAGAGGTTTATTTATACCTATATAATAAAATATAACAACAGGGTTGTTTTTAAACAAATACCAAAACAGCGCAGTAAGACTAAATGACAGATGGCACAGCAATTACTAGTTCTTTTGTCCTCAATTTCCATGGCACCTAGTGAGCAACAACCTAAGTTGGCAGTAGACCAACTGTACTCCTCTGTCTTTTCCTGTGTGTGTACTGGAATAGGGGTCCTATTTCTTAAACATCAGTCTGAAACTGGCATGCAAGCTAATCATGTATGTTCTGAGGTATACTGTCCTCAGCAGAAGAGCAAAAAGTACCAGTGAGGAAGGATGTATCTCTGTGCAATACTCTGCCTCAGGCTGGACATGAGGGCTTTACTGAAAGGTTTGTGCACAATATAAGCACCCCGGCCCCTCTCACGTCACATATAAGGCTCTTCCATAAAGGATTCCAAGATCAGTAAATATCCTCCCTTCTATCATCACAACTGCTATGGCATTACAGGTGGACTGAACCAAAAAGCTGATATAATACAAGCGTGTGTAATGAAGTTGGCACACAACAGTGAATTTTAAACAGAGCTTTTCTCTGTCTCCCAGTACCGTGTGTAACCTGTTCTGGAGTTCCCAGCACACCACTTCATAATTCATTTTGGCAGTTCAGTGTATCCTACCCTGAGTGCTTGACCTGAAAATGTAGACATGTTTCAGATGAAACAGAAGGTTAATTACCAAGGCTGAAGCCATTAATGAAGGCTATCAATTATTAATCAGTTAGTCCACTATTGTCTTTTCCCCTATTTATAAGCACGTATAAGCCAGTGATGTATTTTCAGACAGGAGACTTCTACGGAAAAATTCAAGGTGACGGAAGACAGAAGATGAAACTATTTCCTGCCTCCAAAATCTTTTACACCACTGCATTGCAGTGGGCTCTGGTCTTGCATCTGAGTCACCGAGTGCTGCTGGTAATGAAGCACTGAACCATGGGGCGCAGAAGGTTTTTACGTAGGGTTTGCATTACTTATAAAGAAAAGTTGCAGCAGCACCCGATAAATTTTAAAGTAAATATATCAGTCAAAGTGATATCTGCATCCTAAGAGAGTAAAGGACCTGTCAGGTGTTTGCCACAGACAGGTATTTTTGAATAATCATAGACAAATTAGAAAGATGTCAGAATATTAGTAGGGAAAATTATTCTCAGAAAAGGAAAGCAGAGCTCCTATTAATTGTCCTCACATCTCTGAAATTTATTTCCCTTGCAAACCAAATCCATCATTTAAGAAAAATGTTTAATTAAGAAGTATTAATAGAAACATGCCTTTTCAACAATTTATATCAAGATTTTATTACCACATTAAAGATGAAAGCCTACTCAGTTGTGAAATCATCACTTATACAAAGTGGTAAAATCCTCATTGCTTGTTAACTGTAGAGTAAGGGAAAAAGACTTGGGAAATGCAACACAGAATCTATCTTGAGAGGACAAGATTATTATCTTGGTCTTTTCCTACTCCAGCATTCTTCATTACTGCTAGAAGCACCATATCTTTCAGGTGCCAATTTTCAAAATTTCAAGCTGCTTTTAAACTTCTTTCAGTTATTGTTTGCAGCAATATAGTTAAATTTTAACATGTAACTTAGTTGATTGTAAGTTTGTTACATAACATCAAATACAGTAGTAGCCATTTTCCAATAAACCGGTATACGATATTGCCATAAAATGGCAAAATGACATCATACTCCTTCCCCCCGAGGTCATTTAAAAATAATCTAAGACCACCTAATCAAAAAACCCTATTGTAAGGGCACTATGTATCTTTCTACTTCAAAAAAAATTCTACTCCTTTTTTTAACAGAAATCTAGAGAACAAACTTTATCTTTAGTAATATTTAGCATGTTCTAATGTTCAGCTTTTGTCCTCAGGAGACAACTTTCCCTGAGGTAATTCCCCTGCTTAATTCTTCAGTGTAGCCTGTAGACCGTTGTCCAAGACAACAAGGCTTAGAGAAATTCTAGAGAAGATATCCAACCTTCATATTAATCTTATACCCCTTTTTATCCTATATTCTACTTTGAATAAATTATTGCTTGCACATACTTTTCTGCTGACCTTTGAGACTGTTTTACACCTTAATTCCGCTTCATATAAAGTTTCAGGAAGACCTGGACCACTTTGGATATTAACTTGCACTTCCTTAGCAGATCTTTGAGTAATGTCCCTCATTCCAAAGGGACCATACTGTTCCCTCATCCTCATATTTTGAAGACTGTACTCCCTTCATCTATACCAATTCATAGTTTTCCTCAGTTCAGCACCCTTCAATGATGTCACGTCATGTCAATGAGCTGCCAAGATTTGAAGGCACCCCCGGCACTTCAAACATGGGGGCAGAAACTGACAATATGTTTGCACACACAGTTCTAGAAAAATTACACTACGTTCAGAAGCATGGACTAAAATGATACAGCATGCTTCTTCATGCTGGTCTTATCCATGCTTAGGTAATTATGCCAGTCAAATATAAAGGATATATGTAACAAAGAAATCTAAAAAGAAAAACTACCAGGGTTGTTAGTGAGCCACTATGATTACAAACCTCCAGACCTAATACTGATCCCACAGAAAATTCTCAAAAGAGTCTGTTTCTATCAAGCATAATCAAAGCACTTTCAGAAAAGTCAGACAACAGAGTTGTTTATATTAGAATCATAAAGCACCCTTTTACCTTCAAACAGTATTCCTTCCATACTTTGAAAACTAATTCCAGGTCCTTTGTGGGTTTCTAGATTCTTTTAAACCCCTAAATGAGTACAGTTATGTTTGCTGACCTCATCAAAATTTGCCTAAAATCCAAGAGCCAGTCTGCTGTTCATTCTTATAACTGCACATTCCCAAGCACGCCATCCGTACTCTATTAACAAACTGCTCTGAAATGGAAAGGGAGGCTGGACGCACAGATCATAAGCAGCACCACAAACCTGGCCAGCATGAGATGCAGTGATGAACTTTTGAAGACTAAATTTGCTGTCTTTAAAGGCAGACACCTTTAGCTACCTTGACCTATTTCCATCCTCATTTAAAAAAAAAGCACTTTCAGATTCAAAGCACTTTTTAGTGTGAAATTTAGCCATGACATATGAAGCAGGCTCAGGTTTACCGACAAAAGAATTAAAGTAGTTTTACCCTCTCATTTGCATAAAACTGTAGTGCTAATGCTTGGTGGTGGCTTGGACGTGGCTGGCAGCCAAACTCCCACCCAGCAGCCTGCTTACTCTCCTTCCTAGTTTGTCCTCCTTTCTGCTGAGGGGAACAGGAGCAAGAAGGCTCACGGGTCAAGATAAAGACAGGGAGATCACTTACCAATTATTGTTGCAGGCAAAACAGACTCAGCTTAGCAAAATTAATTTATTACCAGTTAATGTATTCTTATTTATTTACTGATTTGGTTAGCAGGAAACAAAGAGGCAAACATTAACACATAGGGAAATCGCCTCTCCTCTCCCTTTCCCAGGCTCATCTTCTCTCCTCCACTGCAGATTCCTCTCCTCCCCCCTTGCCATTGCCACAAGTTACACTCCGTGTCCTCAGCAAGGCAACAAATGTGCAAGGGGTGGGGGTTACAGCCAGTACACAGTGGTTTCTCTGCTGCTCCTTCCTTCTTACACTTTTCCTCTGCTCTCTCCACAGGCCAGTTCCTTTGGGAATATCCACTTGCTCCAGCATGGGGTCTTCCACAGGCTGCAGTGGATATCAGCTCTGCCATGAAGCACCTCCTCCTCCTCCTCTCATCTTGTTGCTACATCTGCTGTTTATCACCCTTTTCCCCCCACCTCCTCTTCTTAGCAGTGTCTGCCCTTTCTTAAATATGGTTTCACAGAGATGCCACCAGCTTGGCCGATCAGCTCATCTGTGTCCTTGCACTAGTTTTGGAGTCAGCTGAGTGTGGCGCAGGGCAGCACGTGGTCTTGTCCCACAGAGGCCACTCTCCACTTACCACCTTGCCATTTACACCCAAAACATGGTTTTACATATGTGATATGATACAATCAGATGGCTGCACAGCCCCTGTCTGGCTTCTCCCAGTGGCATTTAAACAAGCTGCATTCACATCTGTGGATACACCACACTTACAGCAGGTTATTTTTGCAGAGAGTTGCCTGCTTATGGTGGAGTTTGTAATGCTTTGTGTTATCTCTGGACCCAATTTATACATCCAAGACTCTGCAATTTGACAGTGAAGTGGACCACAGGCTCTTTAGTCTAGGCAATATAAGCCAAAAGTCCCAAATTACATAGGGAGTAATTTTTTTGTTCTCATTTTAAGTTGGTGACAAGAACAACTTTTCTTCCTTTCACACTCCCATTTGGCAAAAATATACTTCCAGCGAAGACAGGCAATGCAACTAGGCATCACTCTTGACAGAAAGCAGCAATCTCGCCAGAGAACACAGCCCTGCACATGAACTCATCCTGCCCCGTATTTGCCTGGTTTCAAGAACTTATCACCTATTCCAATAGGCAGGAGGCAGAAAGAATTTGTTCTAGTTGCATTACAGTCCAAAAATCACATCAACATTAAAAATTAATGACTTCTTAAAAAGCACTGAACAATGTCCAGCAGCTAAAACTTTGAGCTCTTCAGCTAGCTCAAATGCATTCTTCAGGCCTGGCCCTGCCTGGGTGACACAAGTGACCTCCCAATCCTCAAACCACTTATTGTACCAGCAGTTCTGGGAAAGGAGCAATGCAACTCATCCTCCCAGGAAAAGGGTGACTTTTGACACACGAGTACAAATGTGACAGGCAAGGAGCTTCCATAAGAAGCTAAATTATTTTTTTCCTTCAGCATCCAAGGAACCAGCAACTACCCAGTGACTATCATCAGTACCGAGAGTCACCTTCATGGGTAGCTCCATATCAGGAACTTCTTTCAGTGAGCACTGGGAAACACTCATGATGAGCCGAATTCTAGCACAACTCCATGAATGCTAATGGAGGGATCACACACTCATAATACCCCAGTGAAAATCAAAATTTGCCTCAACAATAACAACCATGACGTTTAAAAATCATTTAAAAAATAGAATTTGCCACTTTTGCTCAAGACTGTGTTTCATAAAAAGAAGAAACCAGTGAGAATCAGGCACCATGTACATCTCGTTGTAGCAATATCTAGATGTCTACTGTATTATTATCACTTTGGTCACTACGTGTGTTACGAGTTATGTGGAGAATACTGAAAGTGCTATGCAATATATAAATGAAGTTGGCCAAAGAACTCTCATTCCTTTTTTTTTTTTCCTAATTCTACATTTTGAAAGTCAAAATACTCCTTCTCTGTGCCTCTATAAAGCTCTCTTTTTCCTAGATATTGCTTCTTTCCACAGACAGTTTTGTAATCTAAGTTTTTCATTATGGAAATGAGTCTGCTAACAAATAGCTCTTGTGAGAGAACGGGGATAAGGCAAGCAGGAAATGCATTGTACAGCTGATCAAGGGATATTAAGACATGGCCAAAGTAGATCAATATTGGGTGCCTTGCTTCAAAACTGTGTGCAGCAAGGTATTACTCTCTGTCCCCAAAGAGCAGCAATCATCCTTCAGCTGCTCACATTACAAGTGATGTCTTTTGAATTATCTCAAAGGCCAGATTTACCATGCTGTATTCACAAATTCACAAGCCCATTAATAACCACCTTGGGAAACACTGCAAGGCTCCAGACTACATATCATGATGTCCTCTCACGTACAGGTTTTACAAACTGAGGCAACATGTCATCTAATGTGCCCAAATGCTTATTTCCTGGACTGACAACAGGAAACCAGTGGACAGCCCCTCTAACCCCTTCTAACCCAGCATTGCCATTTAATACCAGCTGCCACCGTAAATTGGAAAAATATGAGTGCCCAAAGAATTACATACACAAAGTGTTGGAAGTTCTGATGAAGAACAACATGTTGGATGGGAACTTAGGGCCTTTGGTTGAGAATGTGTCCTTTAAACTGATCACCCTCTACTGCTGAAAAAGGATTTTGAAACAAATGTGATAGCATGACATCTGTGTGCAGAGGCACTGAGCTGGGCCTACACAGCCAGCCAAGCTCAGAGCCAAATGTGAGGTACAAAGATACCCAATGCAGCTCGCAGAGACCCAGCTGGGGTCTACAACAAAGCAGCAATGCTTATCTGGTGCTGCAGCTGACTGAATAAATCCTCCTGAACATAGCTGAACAATCAGGTGCGGAAGCAGTGAAATCTGCCTGCAGCTGCAACTTGTGGATTTGTATGTTTGAATTTCCACTAGCCCTGGGATATCTTCATGATGTCCCATTGTGCCACTCAGATAGCCCAGAAGACCCTGGAGGCATTGAGGGGGAGCTGCTGACACAAAGCACAGGCAATACAATTCCTCTCTGTAAAGGCAGCTGACAAATAAACATCAGAACCAGAAAGGAGCTGAAGGATAACGTTGGCACAAAACAAATGGAAGTTAAACTGACATACATGAATACATATAGATTGGAAAACAAGTAAAACTTTAAAATTGTAGGAAAAAATTGATTTTAGAACAGGATTTCAAGAGAAATAGCAAAAGCAGAACACCAGAAGGCATGAGGTAGATCTGATACAGCCAGAAAAGAAGCAGTGATGTTGCAATTGCTTAAAAAGGTAGAGGACTGGACTTCATGACCCAGATAGTCCCCTCCCTGTCCTGTGGTCCTAAATTAAGATGCATAGCCAGCAACTCTGAAAACCTCATCCATTTGTGAAGCTTCAAATCTTAACAATGTTTTTCTTCTCCCCCATCAGAAAACCAGCACACTTTTGTTACACAGGAAAAAAATTCTGATCAGAACACAAACCAACACTGATTTTTAAATCAATTTAAAGCAAAACAGTTTTCTAACATGCAAGATAGGCATATAGTTCAGACTTTTTCCTACAGACTCCAATAAAAATTGAGTTTAACCTCTTTTTAAAAAATTAACGTAATTCACAGTAACCGTTGTAGGAAGATTATATTTAACTTGGCTCCCCACAGGTTAAGATTTAAAGGAATATAAATCAGACCACATCCTCCTTCCCTTCTCCACAGAAACACAGAGCACAGAAGACAAGAATACAGTGCAAAATCTTGACAATACCACAACAGTAAGAACCATGTTTCTACATTAAAAGAAATAGAGAAGACTTGCATGTCTAAAGACATAGAAAATCTTTGAAGTAACAAATACAAGAGAATTATCCAATCTCATAGCTGAACAGAATCAGTACGGTTAGACTTTAACACACCACAGCAAAATCCTTTCCATTGAACAATGAACCAAAATTCCTCTTGTAAAGCCCTCCTCAAACTGTAAGGGTGCAAAATCAAGTCTTAGTGGTGATTGAAGGCAGTAGTTCTGTAAAACCGTTACCTGCAGAAAGGTGCTGGCAGTCTCACACTCCCCAGCATGTTGAATGCTATGGAGTCTAAGCTTACACTCTCAACGTTATCAGACCTCCTGCTTGAAATGACCCTTCCTGCCCCAACTCTTCAGTACACTTGCACAGCACCAACCAGAAAACAGCACCCAAAGGGAACCCCTACCTTTCCCTCAACAGCCCCCCTAGCTGCATAGCTTCATTACCTTTCAGCAAGTCCCAGTTTTTTTATACATGTTGCCTAGCTCATTATATGAGTAGATCCAGTGGCTACGACTGGAACACTGTATTAAACTCTGTTTTGTTGTGGAGATACACTTACCTCGATCTGCACTGCTGCAGCATGTGTTGCCCACCTGAATTACACCAATAGATCATTGCCCACTGAGGGCCTAGTCTTTCTAAATATATTTGGGATACAATATACCATCTATGAAAGGATAACCTGCAGGTAACCAGATTGTTTGTAAAAAATGTTTTAGCAATGCACCCAAAGACAGACTAAATCCTTTCCCCTTAAACAAATGGGAAACGGCTGCAAAGCCAGAGGATCTCATTCCTACTGCTAGTTAAAATAGTATACTAGAGCATGACGTGGTTCCTTACAGAACTAGTTAATCCCACCATCTCTTTAAGGCTGAGCAGCATCATACTAAAGGGTTTTACATGATCCAAAACTTGAAATCCTGTATGTGGTACTGGCTTTCAGATGAGATTGTCTAAAAATAATGGGATAAGAAAGACATGATAAGATAGCAAAGGAAGCCTGAATCAGTATAAAATACTTTTCTTTGTCATGCTTAATGATTTCTATTACCCAGCTTCCAGAAACTGCACTCCTGACATCCGTAATTGACAAGAATAAAGAATAAGCTGAAACAGGGACTGTGTGCACTGAAAGTAAATTTGGACAGTCAGAGCTAGTAATATACATGGTTATCAGGTACAGCCAAAAACATGCTCAGCTGATGCTTTACACTGGTCCAAATTATACAGTTACATGAGGCAGTCAGTCTCTTCCTGTAGGCTGCAAATTGCTTAAACAAAGCACCAGGAATTTAAATGTAGCAGAAAAAAGATATGCCAAGATATTTAAGAGTTTTCACACTACATAAGCTTTACTTCAGCTGGGCTTCAGACTGTGTGTTTGCAGTCTCCCCCGTTCCACTTCCTTTACATAAGGAGACGGAAGGGGAAAATGCCCGTATCATGTATTTGACATAAAAGGCTTTCAGATCAGCAGGAAACCTTCAGTTCAATCATGCTTTATGTACTGAAAGGTTAACTAACGGGAGAGCCTTATTAGCACAAAAAATACCACTTCAGCCTGTGATCACAACCACACACAAGCTAAGTAAGTTCAGGCCCCATCCGCATTTAAACAGAGAGAAAAAAAAACAAAACAGACAACAACAAAAACACCACACACCCTTGCTGCTGTAAAATCCATCCTCAGGTGTTGTGGGCAACTGCAGCTTTCCAAGGGCACTACCCTTGCCCCAGCTCTTGGTATTGAACCACTCTCTCAGGATGGAGAAGGAAGAACTGTGAAGCTGTCTCATTTAAGAAAGACAACGTTCAGAGTCAGCCAGCTCCAATTCTGAGGCAGTAACTCTAGTTACTTCATTAATCTCTAATGCCTCCATTTTATCATTCTATAAGGATGTTCACGCGTACCTTTCAAGGAGATACCATGATTTATTGTGATTGCATAGATGTTAAAAAATGACATGCATATATGTGTTTTAGGCACCATAACAACTGTTAAGGCAATGTTTCTGAAATAAGAACTGTGCCCCTTTCTCGAAAACTCACAAGAACTTGGATGTTAGACTTCTAGCCAAACACCAGTCCAGTGCGATTTCTCCTCAAAATTTTCTCTCCAGTCACTTGGTAGACTGGAAAAAGCGGCATTTTCTTTCATTTCCCATGTAAAATTGTGCAGAACTAGTCTTTTATATTCTCTAGAACAGCTGATTTTCATCCCAGACTCACCTGCATATCAGTGATCAAGTTATCTTTTCCCTGCACTGAGTTTTGAAATCCTCTAAAATTAAAGTTATAGCACAAACAACATGTAACCTTGTCTGGATTAGATGAAGTTTGTATTTTGCTAGCAAGAGTCAATAATATGTTCCTGTTTAAGATGTTCTTCCTAGAGGCTTAATAGAGAAACAATTAATTTTGTTGTACCTGATGTCATACCAAACAGTTGTTAACCTTTGATGAGAAGGTTACATCAGATACCAAGCCAGGGATAAATTAAACTGACAATTGCTCTTGTTTAATTGCTTCTGAGTAGTACTCAGTATGTTTGAATGTGCAGTGAGTTATTATCATACCTTGCTGCTATCCATTAACACAAAGATCAAGAATTTTATTTTACTTTACTTTTTTGATGCAACCATAGAGAAGGTGATAAAGGCTTTAATTACAAACAGATTTAATTTAGAATCTGTTAGTGCAATTTATCCAAGCATACAGAAGCAAGATGTGCTTGTCTGAACGAGCTTGTAAGTTTGGTGTTTCTTGTAAAAGAGAAAAATATATATTACCAGTTGTTTTTAGAGTCTACACACATAAAAGATTTAGCCTTTTTCAAAATGAAAACTACAAACTTCACACTTGTCTCCTTCAGGTCTTGGATATTTCAAAAAAAGAACTTTACTGGAGATTGCCTGGGTTTCTTTCTTTGATGCAGCTGGAAAAAAAAATCCACACTGCTTCACTCCATTGTATTTAGTGCTTAAAAGAAAAACATTAAGAAGCCAAATCTCAATTTTCTCAGCATCAAAAGAAGTCTCAGTGTGTTTTGGTTGACTCACTCATTGGCAAGACTGTGTGACAAAATGTGAAAATCCCAATTATTAGTTTTGAAATACTAAGAGGAATATGATCTAGTTGAAGATGTCCCTGATCACTGCAGGGGGGCTGGGCTAGATGACCTCTAAAGGTCCCTTCCAACCCTAAGCATGCTATGATTCTAAGGGTCTTTGTATAGATACTGTGAGAAACTCTTGAGATTTGAGCATTTAACACCTAGTAGCAATTCATAGAATGACAACAATTCCTAAACCAAACCTTCACAAATTAAACCAGTTTCAAGCTTCAGAACGTATTTTAAATAGAGGCTACATATTTAGGCATGAATCTCTCACATAATTAGAAGCAAAAATCTTAGTAGACTTATTTAGGAGAGTATTTTTTATTTCTGTACTTACACGGAATTGCTAGGGTCTGACTTTGCAAGACGTACAATACTAAACAAGTGTGTATACTGGAAAAGATGCTGTTAATTCTGTCCACTATACCAAACTATGATTTTATTAGTAGAAGTCTGCTTCCTTCTCTCTCTCAATGGAAAAGTCAGAAAAGATAGTGTTTTTAGTTGCCTGTACATTTAAGCCAAGTTTCACAAAATTACCTATGTAACTTCCTGTTGATTCTTCCTCCACCTCCTCCAATTCTTAATTTTCACTCTCCATTGTCCAGATGAACTCAGCTGTTCTGCAGAGCTAAAGCCCCAAGATTATTTTCAGATTTGTGGCTCTTATCAGGCTATCTCATGGTCCAACTGGCAATTTTGCCATTCATGCTAACATTGCCTTACCAGCTCTTTGTTTCATATCTCTAATCAGCTTCACAACCTTTGATAACAACAGCAAAAGTACTAGGATCTACACACAAACTGTTGCTTAGTGAGGAGTTAATGAATCCCTCTATCAAAGCACTGAGCTTCCACGCTGCCTCGGTGGAGTCAGGGATGTAAAATCCATCATCTTTAGCCACAGGACGTCAGTGTGCTATTTCCTGCACCGTTGCATTCAGCTACGGACGTTCATTCATACACCTGGTACAGCCACTGGCAACAAAGCAGGAACTGAAGCTCAAAAGGTCATGGAGGTAACTTGATGAGGCACAGTGCCAAACTGTGCCAGCCGTAAACAGGCACGCTGAGGTGAGAAGCTTCTTAACCTTCACAGGTTTCGTTTCAACTCGTGATCTACACAGACCTCTACCGAGAGCTAGTGGATAAAAATAGATGGACCATTCCTATGCATAATGTGAACCACTTCAAACAGATTAAAAATGGATTTTAAACCACCTTTTCAAAATGAAAAGGGAAGTAACATTAACACATCTGAAAGTTGTTTTGAAAACTGACGGTCTGTTTTCTTTCTTCAAATTAGTTTTCCTTTACTAATTCTTCTGCGCTCTAGGGAACAATAAATGCAGCATGCACAAACACATGGGACTTTGTATACCCAAAGAGTTTAGAAAAGGATGGGAAAAGACTGAGGGCATTTTGGGACAGAATCTCTGAGTGTTTAAATAGAACACTTCCATTAGAAAAAAAAAAACAAAAAAACCAACAACTAAAAAATCAGGATCTTCGGCAATTTCATACCAGCTGACAAAACAGCCACTGACGTGCATGCTGCAAATTTGAGGCTCATTCAGACATTGCCTCTCACAGGCAAAACAATGATGCCAAAAAGCCTTATACAGTTGCCATGGTTTTTTGTTCTATAAACCTGACATAATGGGGCAAGCAGTTATGCCCCATTTTTTGTGTGGATGATCTGCATATAGTAGCCTCTTTGTACAGTGAGAAATTTCAAAATACTTGGTCAGAAACAGAGCTCCTCTTCCAGGTAAAGAATATGTGCAACGGGTTGACCCTGGCCAGTAACTAAGCAGCCACCCAGCTGCTCATTCATTCACTCCTCCCGCAGCAGGACAGGGGAGAAAAATCAGAAGGGCAAAAGTGAGGAAACTTGTGGATTAAAGACAGTTTAAAAAGTGAAGCAGAGCCTCATTACTTCCCATTGGCAGGGGCAGGCAGATGTTGAGACACTTCCTGGTAAAGGGGGGCCTCAGCACACGTAACGGTTACTTGGAAACACACAAGCCATAACCACCAGCATCCCCTCTCCCTTTCCCTGCATTTTTATTGCTGAGCAGAACATTTTATGGTATGGTATGGCCCTTTGGTCAAATTTGGGTTAGCTGTCCCAGCTGTGTTCCTTTTCAAATTCTTGTGCACTCACAGCTTACTCACTGACTTCTGGATTTACTGGTTTGTCTTTTAATTTACAAATTAGCCTTTGGTAATTTTACCATCCCCAGCCAAATATCTCCAATAATAAATCAGGCGCACTAAGCATGTTGTGATATATGTGAAAAAAAGCCAAGTGTAATATATACAAAGTACCAAGAAATTCATCCCTACAGCATGCACCACACCTTGTTACATAGAGACAGCAAATGGATTTGCATCTCTTAGTGGAATGCCCGTTACACCTTTGGGTAGGCTTTTTGTGAAGGAAATCTTTGTTATCCATACTACCAATATATTGGTCTTATACACAGTTTCTCAGCTTTGGTATTTAAATTACATATTAATCTTGCTTTTTTCAGCTATTTCCCCCCTTGTCCAGAGAAGCCATAATTCTGGGCAGTTTTCTCTCCTCTTGAAAAATTCAAGTAATCTAAAAATTTACTAGTCAAACAGAAATTACTTTTCTATCTAAGAAAAATTAGTAACTGACTGTATGCGTGCTGTTCATCTGCTTCAGTGTTGATTAACACAGATGCACTTAAATCATCTTCTTGTGATCAACATAAATAAATGGAGTGCAATTAAGATGCAAGTCTCTGCTGAAGATGATTGCCATCCTAAGCAAAAAGGAAGATGTGACTTACAACTTACATTTATTAATATAAATAAATACAGAAATGAGGTAAACACTTGTGATGTGCTCTGTGTGATCCTCAGAATCCATCTGCAATGCAATAGCTCAATGCTTCTTGAGTGCCTCCCATTGTTGCTAGGGGACAGTACTACCACCCCAGCCCTTGTGGTGCCAGCACTATCTGGCCCACACAGCTAAGCGAAACCTACTCCACTGCACACAGTGGAGACTCTGTTGGGGGCGTAAGATACTTTTTAAGGTACTGCAGTGTATATATACCTGTCACATCTGATATGAGGGCTATCTTGCCAGTCCCCAGCTACCTTAAATAACATGCAACCTGAGTTAGGTTAGAGGAATCCATAACTATTTAGGTGTAACTTCAAGAATTGACAAACCATAGCTACAAATGTTCATTACATATATATATATATATATATATATGAAGAAATGAAAGAGATACTCTGCTGAATCTTCATCCACTAACATTAAATCAGAACAATTCTCCCACTCCCTCATTCAGCTCATTTGCCACCTTCCTCATAGGTTAGCAGTCACGGTTTCAAGTCTTTGTTCATGTGTTAATCCTCAGGTTGCACCTATTAAAGACAATATATTCAGAAGTTTCTGTCAGAGAACGTGTCCCTAACAGAAAGCTACATTCAGATAGTTTTTATACGTTATAAATTACAGGAGACCTGCAGAGTACTCCCTCAGGTAGGTTGCTACATTTTGTCTTGGCGGAAAATGTCTTTAGACAGTCTATTGCTTTAGACCTGCTAAGGATCCAGGCAATATCATCTTCTGCTTGAAAGCTCATCCTAATTCCCTCCCGTCACCAGTAGGCAGTCTAGCCACTGTGTGTTACACGGGATGTCTCCTACACCCAGCCAGTGAACAACTTCTTGCTTCAATAAAGAAGCCTCTGCCCCACTTCACCTTTTGGTGATCCATTGGTATGCTTGAGTATAAGACATCTTTCACTGAATACATATTCCATGCCAACCTGTAAGGGCTCATAATTTGCATAAATGTAATTAGGAGAAATGTACACAGCTTTTTACTGTTTCTTGAATGAAATGAGACATAATGGGCACTAAAAACTTTAGAACTGATAATTACTTATGGGACACTGATGCTCAACCACTTCTGGTATACTCCAAGAACTGTATCAAACCTGATAACTTACTTTATACTGGTTAAAAGCCTGGAAAGGCAAGAATAGCAGTATCCTGAAGGCATATCAACTCATACAAGACTAAGATACAGTGGCATGAAATTATTTGTATTTACAAAAATTAAACTTAAATAAACTAAGAATTTTATACAAGAATAAAAAAGGATGTCTAACATGGTGAAACATACACTTTAAGAGAAAATGATAACCAAAAGTATAAAGATAGTAAAGGCAGCTAAGAAAGCAAAACACAAGATAGGAGATTAAAGCAGATCACCCAATTTTTTTCATAGTTTATAGCCTCTGTAGACATACTGCCTGTAAAATAAAACAGGTTAGTCTTAAGCAAATTCTCTTATTTCTACTTCTCTGGGTATAAAATGCAACCCTTCTAACGCCCACTCCAAACTTGGCTTAAGAAAGGCTGAAATGTTTTGCATGGAGGTGATTTTGCTTACAGAAAAGCAAACCACAAACTCCATTTATTAACTCAGTCTAGCCCTTAAGATATTCAGTTCATCATACACCCTCTGTGGTTATCCTTCTCCTGTTTCCAATTCTTCTACTTCTCTCTCTGCTCTGATGACAAGGCACTGCAGCACGGCACTGCAGTTTTGGAGAGAGTCTGCAGGAGACTCCTTGTACAGTGGAGCCAGAATGGTCTCTACAACCATAAAACCAAAACACAGACTTTGGCCAATCATGGTATAACTGAACAAATTTGGCAGAATGTACATATACATTTTCTTCCATTTATACCCATTCTCATTTAGCAATGCCATCTCTAACTCAGGGAAGACTTTCTTCCACTTGTTGCTTAACAATCAGAATGTTCTACATCAAATCCTGCAGCCCTCAGCTGCAGTCTGGTGCTGCATGACAGATCCCCCTTAACTTGGGACTACTTAAGCAAAACTCCTCTCAAAATCACTAGTATTTTTTCGCAAGCCTAGAGTTGACTTTTTATGAGCAATTCACAAGCTGGACAGTCTCACAACACTATTCTGAAAATCCAGAGGTGTGATGACATTATAATACACATCAAAATGAAAGGCTGCAGAATAAACTAGCAGTACACATGGAGGGAGATTTCTCTCTCCATTGTCATCACAAGAATGCTATCCATCATCACCTGCCGCTGTCTTCCTCTCCTCAGGTCATCTCTATCAATATTTTTTCATGTTGTAAACCACAAAAAAGGTGTGGTAGTATAAGATGAATGAAAATTCAACAGCAACTCATACGTGTAGGCTTATCAAGCATCCATTGTGGAAGGCAATTTTCTGGTTCAGGTTTGGATTTGGGGCTTTGAATGAGTTGTTGGGGTAGGGGGTGGGGGGGAATCTCATAAGGAGGGATTTGATGCCGTAACGCTTCATATACGGCACTGATCTGAATTGTATGCCATCCATTTTTGCAGGACTGCCAGCTTATACTTCATTGTAAATCAAGAGAGAAAATAGTTTCAGAGGCTGTAATTTTTTGTCATATAAAACAGACGCCTTAGTCAATAAATTTCCACAAAGTCTGAAAGACTCATAATTAAAACATGGATCCAAACAGAACAAGTGTAAATTAAACAAGCAAATATGTAACTTGTTAATAAGGTATGTTTTTTTGACTTTAAATTTTACAAATAGAAATATATTATAAAGAACACTCCAGAACATGATATTCAAAAAGCAGGCAAACTATTAAAGTCTCCCTAGGAGAGTACAAATCAGTTCTACAATCTTCAAAATAGCATCAGATCTTGATAAACCATAGCCTGTATTATAACTTTTGGATTAAATTTTAGTTCAGTGATACTCATCAGAAAACAATGATCACCAAGTGGAATTTGTCACCTGTTATCAACAACAGAACATCCAGTAAAGTGTGAGGAGGTCAGAATCCAGTAAACAGCATCCAAAATAAAGTCTGTGACTGGAATATCCAGAAAAGCCCCAGAAGATCTCCACAACATTTGTCCAGGAAAATCCCTGCCACTTTTATTGTTATTATTATTGAATGTAATTGCTCCTGAAAAGTCAAGTTGCTAAATATACATAAAATAAATTACACTAACACTGGTCTTCCCTGTTTTAATACCTATTTTCTCTTTCTCCTTTAATTTGCTTTATGGTTTAAGTATTTGCCCTTTTAAAACTTCATTTTATTATCAGTTTAATTTGCTTTCATAGCGCTGATCTACAAAATTTATTTTTCCCATATTTCTATTACAATTTTATCCATGCTGCCTTGTTTCTCTTGACACTTGAAAATGGCTTAATGGAAGGAGGACACGGTTTTGAAGAAAGGAAGACAGAGAGAGTCTTTGAACATGACAGCATAAAGCATGTGGTAGTTTTCAGATGGTTAGGAAAGATCTTGTCTCATGGAAAGTTTGCATGTGTTTTGCTAAGTTAAGAAGTCCTATATGGTCTTGCATTTTAAATGTCATTTCAAGATGCATCTTTCATTTCAGATTTTGACTTTTTCTAAAATAATCCTGATGTAAGCTCACTTCTATGACTTTGAACCATAAACCAGAGATAACAAAGTCTTACAGACATTCAAGAAGCCAGTAACACTTTAAAAAGTTCCTCTTCCACTTTTCTATTGTGTATAACAGCATGAGTGTCAGACTTCACTCTTCATCTGAATATTTAGGTAGAGTCAGTGATACATATAACAAACAGCAATACCATACCCAGAAGAGCACAGCAGCATGCCTTTGCTCCTCATAAATGATTCGCAAATCCTCCTAATCCATCCTGACCACAAAAGAACAAGTGAAACTAAAGCTGAAAGAGTTCTATATTTGCTGCTAGTGAACATCTTCAGGGATAAAACTGGCCTAACTACACAGGAAGCAGTCAACAGAACCTTTAGCATTAATATCAGCCAAAATTAGCGGCTTTGACTTAGATACCTGAAATAATCTAAAACTAGCATCAGGCAATTCAGAGTAAGTTGAACAAAAAAACCGACTGCAAAGAGAAAGTCATGAATTTTTTTTTACTTAATGAACGTGTTCACCTCAGGTTCAATTCGATTTGTTTCAGTCTATCCAGAAAAACTGGTTATAATGTTAAAAACAGATCACTCATTACGAAGTTCACTTGGACTCATTTTTAAGGGCAGAGTTGATAATATTCGAGATCAAGGTACAGAGAAAAAAATATGTGCCTTCACCATTAATGCTGAAAAGATTCATTGTACAAGTTTCATGCAGGATTAAAGTTTCCTTTTTGCTACTTGTGTCCGTTTTCCCTCTTCCTTCCACTGCTTACCACAAAGTAGAGCCTGCCTTCCATTTTCTCTGTAACACACCATTAGGCAGTCAAGAGCAACAAGATTCCACCTTAGACTTCTTTTTCTAAGATGGAACAAATTCATATCTCTGCACCTTCCCTCACATGCCAGGCATTCTGCTCTCCAGTTAATCGATAGCATTTTACGTATGTTATATTATAACATCTGAAGAACCAACATTCTCTTGCGCAGTCATATCCAACCATTTTTGCTTAACGTGAGCTATAGAATTCCAACCCATTAGGCTTAGTACTGTTCACTTTTACAAAGTCTTCTGGTGTTCTTTTTGTTTTATTTTTAAGAAAGCAAGAAAAAGTGTTTTTCTTAAAAAAAATACCAAGATTTGATCTCACCTTAATTCCTGCACAAAACACAAACTAGATGTTTGGATATATCACAAAAAGAGAGAAACCAGACAGTCTAATGGCTCAAGGCCATATTCTAGCCCATTCAAATGAATCTGAATTTTATAATAGAATTCACAATAAAATCACTTCAAATGCAAGCGATGAATTCTAGTCCTGACCCTTGTTTCAGAACCACCCTGCAATATACCCAGTACTTCAACATGATTCAGAACATGGCAAATTCCAGCAGCAGATTAAGACCCTCAGTCATTCACATGAGGTCTGTGGTTTAGCCCCTAGCATTCCTCCTATTTACTTGTATCTTCAAGTTCCAGTGAAATGTCAACAATTCTCCAGCTCATTCAAAACCTGCAAATGGGCCAGTCCCCTTCCACTGTGCATTAATGCATAAGACGTTGGAAATAACCTGACCATCAAGTAACACAACCACCTTCTATCTCTTGTAAACTTCTTGGCTACTTTGTTCACAAAAGAAAACAAAGCACACAACCCTCACTCCCGCCAAAGCATCAGATCAAATAACAAAAGTTTCCAGTCCTAGTGTTCCCATTTTCTCAAACGGTTCAATTCTCCCTAAAGCCACCTTCTCACTTAACTTTCTCAATAAGGGGGGGGGAAAAACCCTATCACTCCATTTCAATCTTTGTCTTCTGAGACTAGTAATACTCTCCACCATAAATTAAGCAGTATTCAGGACTGTGCATATGCCACAGTAGATCATCACTGCTGCAAAATAATTCCACATTTTTTTAATAAACCCTACTGCTATTGAATCTCATAAGATTTTTTATTCTTTTTTTTTTTTTTTTTTGCTTGTTTTTCCCTTTCTTCTGACACCGACTTGGTTTCCCTTGCATCCCATTCAGTAATTCTACAAAACTCTAAAGAACTACCTAAGGCAGATTAATGTGATGAGCACTGAAGACGTAGAAAATGCAGAGTATGACACATACTATTTTATAGTAATAGCTTTCATCAAATTCATATTCAGTTAACAGAAACCCACATCTGGCACAGACATGGGCCTATTTATACTCACTATGTGCAGCTGCAGAAAGTCACCAAGCCCAGGGGCACTGTCAATCCGAACAAGAATGCCATCCTTCACTGTAGTGCTGAAGCCCACAGCAAGACGATCTGTCCTTGTGCTCGGTCTGTCATTAGCTGGCCAGGTATATAGAATGAGGCCTCCACTCTTCCCAAATATATATGTGGCACCAGCTACAAAACACAAAACCAAAGAAAAAAGTATTAGTTATCCATTTCATTTATTTATTTTCCAACTCTGGTAATAACGCTATGACTTCTGAGAGGAATATAAGCAAGCATTTGCTTTCATTAGTTCAAGGGGTGAAATTAATGCCTCTTACTTGCCAGGCTACTGATAGCACAAGACTACTCCGGGACAATTAACTGAGTAGGTGAAGAAAACATGTACTTCAAGACTCAACCAGGTAACAGAAGAGAACAACAGATACCAAAATCTTTCTATTTCATGACAAATGACATTGTGAGCCCTCTTTGATACTGGAATTGATTCCATACGTGCTATAAGACACATCTGAAATGGTGCTTTAGACTGCCGTCTCCGACTTCTCACGTATTCTTCCTTCTATAAAGTGGTAAGTTCTCCTTTGTAGAGCAATGGCTCTGGAATGCTAGGTACTTTTTCTGATGGAAGGAGATATGGAGGTGAAATAGCTTGTTATCAGACAAAATATATCTGTTCCTTTTCCATTAGCCTTGCACCATTAGACTCCATAACAAAGTAATTCCCTCCTTATAGAAAGTTCATCCTCCAGATGAGCATGGACTTGAGACTCACAAACACTTCCAGAGAGTAATCTAAATGTGCATGTATGTTATTCAGAACATCCTCATCTTGCTACACATATCACAGCAAGGGAACTAAAAAAAAAAAAATGAGCAAGCTTCCTCCTAAGGTATAAATCACTCCAGAAATTTCTTCTGTATACAACCTGATGAAGTATATTTTGTTAGTTCTGAAATAAAGACAAGCAGCATTTAAGATAAAGATAAGTGAAGAGCTTATCAAGAATGATTGATTTCATTAGTGCTAATATCCCAGACAATGCCAGATAGGACGCTGCAGTTCGGGGAAAAAAAATAAGTCACATCTGTTTCAGAAGCATGGGATTCAATCTTACATGGATATTCAAAGGGAATGTTTGGCAGCTCTCCTTGAGGCTGGGCTTGTCTTTAGCTGAAGAGTATTCAGACTCAGTGGGACACTATCCTCTTCTCAACACCTCCTAAGAATTTTGGATATCTAGTCTACATATTTCCAGCATCATTTGTCTTTACAGTGAGCCTGGAATTTTGTTCCTTGACCTTATTTTTAAGGACAACACCAAACCTCTCCAAAGCTGAACACTGTCCTCCCACATTCATGAGGGACATCTGAGCTGAGCAAGACAGACACACAACTGAGGAATTATTGTCTCAGATGAAGAAGCTGAGAAGCAAAAGCGTTTGGAGTTCACATTCTCACTTGTACTCAACACGCTGAGTTAGGAGCAGGATTTTATAACCCAGCAGTTACAAAATGAGCCCCTGAGTTTTTTGAAAATATGATTAAAATTGCTGCCCTAGAACCAAATCTATAGGCAGGACGGGAACACACTTTTCAACGCTTCAGCCACTTACTGCACCCCATTTTCTGCACGCTATTACAATGGGTCACAAGCTACAGAATAGCAAGCAAAGGCAACCAGCACCCATTACTGCATCAGGGATGAAATAACTGTAGAAAGTACAGGCAATGTACTAGGTAAATTTTCCAGCTGAATGAAACTAATGATCTTTCTGTCTTTTTCACCATATACCGATTAGCAACACGTACCATGCAACCCCAAAGAAAGTAAATGTAGTTAGATAAGAAAACAGGTGGAATCATATATGGGTAACTTCTACACGTGCCTAAAAAGCTCCACTAAAGCTCTTTATGACATGAATTCCAAATGAATACCACATATAATAGAAATAATTGACGCACTTCACCCTCGCTTAAGGGGCTCAAAAACTCAGGCACACAGAATGGAAATGATTTGTTAACGGCTGACTCGATGACAGATTGAAAATGAATCCATGCTTCCTTCCTTCCAGGTCTGTGCATACCCACCAGAACATGCCCAGTAAATTCAACTAATGTGTCTGAAATCAGGGTTAGGTAAGAAATTTCACTCGTAATTCTGAATTAACAAAAGAGCACATTGGCACACTGGAGCTGTGCACATACATCATTTCAGTTTTAGAGAGATTAATTTTATATACTGAACTCTATCTCCTCATTCAGCTTTGAACTCAAGAAGGAGGGTGAATGACTACTGAAAAATATGTAGAAAGGGGTTTTGTTTGTCTGAAACACATCCCAAACTGTATCAGTAATCTCTTAGAGAGATAATTGGAGATGACTGGGTAGTGAATTATCTATGGCTTCCCTTCATGCACAGGTATATCAATAGCTCACTATAAATTACATTATGAATTTCTGCCCTCAGTTTTTCAATTTGTTCTAAAAGCTGTATGTATTGCATTATAGACTAAAACAAGGCATAGCAACGTGTTAAGTAAAACAAGAAGAGTTAACTCATTGTTGATGGTTTCATAGCTTAAAACTCACTTTCCAAAACTATTGTCACTTCGATTGCAAGTTCTCCTTCTTTTCTTTGTACTGGTTATTAGGCTCTTCAGCAGCAAAGAGAATCTTGGAAGAGAGTTCTTCGCTGTTTATGAAGACATTTTTTTTCTTTGCCTCTCTAAGAACTGAATTGGCTGCAGGTAGAGCATGTCAGTGCTCCTACAAACGCCAGTTAGAACCAGTTATGTATTCATAGGCCTGTCATGGGATTTAACTGCTTAAACAGAACTCCTTTTCTCACAGAACACAGATTTTTGCTTCTAGGTCTAATCTGAAGATAGTCAGTACTTTAGGTTTGTGCACAAAGATCATTCGGATGCAACAACCAGAGCAGTGCTACCCAAACTAATCTGTTAACTGAAGCCTGGGGGCCAGCTGTTGTTTTCTTATTGTCCAGGTCAGAATTATCTGCATAATAATAGATGGGCCACTTGTTTGTTGGATACGTCAATGTCCCTTCCCCTCCCCGCCTTTCTGAGCGTATACAGGATACCCATTGCCTTGTTTGGAAAGATATGGCATATTAACATTACACCAGTACCACTTTTTTCCCCAAGGTATGAACAAAATAGTCACTGCAGTCTGAAAACACAAGGTACAGACACCAAGTAAAAGTGGAAAAGGAAGGACAGGAAGAATTACTACCACACTGCAATCACATAGAAAAAAAAACCACAAACAACCACCAAAGCACAAAACCCCACCAAAACCCCACCACAAACACACTTGATTTAAATGCTTCTCTTTGACTGCAGCAACCATAAGTTCACAGAGTTTAAAACTCCAAGAGAACTGAACAAGACAAATAGTACAATTACAACCCTGGACTTCAGGAGAGTTCAGCTTCACCAGAACTTGACAGGACCTGCACAACTCTATCTGGTTGGCCTTGCTTTAAGCTGGTATGAGTGAGCAGGGTGGACTAGTGAGGTCACTTCTGATCTTAAAATGTTAACTAACCTTTCTTTGTGGTTTTGCAGAGAATTGTAGACTAATTAAGTGAAGAGCTCAGTTAAGAAAAAAGCTGATGAAATGAAAGTCTGTTCAGCCTGAGATCTTCTCATTGCACCTAAGCTTTGTTACAGACCTCTTTATTACACAAGAGCACACTTTTTTTCCAAGACGCTTTCTATTCAAGACAGACAATGGATAATACACTGTTAATAAGCAGCCACTTGAAATTTAGTTTTTCCTCATTGTTCCAGGTTTAGTTATATACCTCGTTTAATAAATACAACACCACCTGTGCCCTGAAAATAGAAAAGTCTGAGGGACTGATTAATTCCATTGTATTTATTGTTACAGTGTTTCCCCATTTCAGCTATAAAACACTATATTCAACATATACTGTGCAAAAAAAGACAAAGGGAAAAAAAAAAAATCAAAGATGTGAGCACACAAAATTATTTCCCCAGTCAGCTGTGAGAAATCCCACTTCTCAAAGTGCCCTGGATCAGATTTACCGTACCAATATGTGAGAACAAATGGGAACAGAATATGTTCAGCTGCTCTGCTGGGATGCTGCACGTGGAATTTGGTCAGCACTGGGAGCTCAGAGATGTGAAGAAATATATGGTGAGGGAACACTCCCTGCAGATTTAAGCTACTAGGACGCCACCACATGTTTAGCATACACAAAGCTTATAAACTTATAGGTTGGCAGAATGGCAGTTGACTTGTCCCAGAAATTACATAACTTGCAACTATAACTTACAACTTTGGTGTTTAGGTATTTAAAAATCAGAGACTGACATGCTGCAACACACACGACAATGCTGCTTATATGATATCTGCATACCTAGCTTAGGCAAATTATGTATTTGCTAGCCATATTCACAGACAGAGCTGTTTGGTTATTTAGCTTCAGTCAAAACAAAATAGTTTGAGGCAAGTGCTCCTCATGGAAAGTTCGTAACAAAAACGTTATAAGCAATGTTATAAGCCACACCAAATAAAGCCTCCTAGTGAGTTGTGCTAAGAAACATTTAGTTGAATCTGGCACCACCACCTATAATTTTAAATCAGTTATCACTTTTTCCTCATCATTGCCCAAAGACTTCAGAAACCTATCTTAAGGAAGAGTATCCTTCAATCAACATAGTACAACTGCAGCAGCTATACCCTGCCTAAAACTAATCCTGTAAAGCAGTAAAAAACAAGTCTGTCACATCTGCACAAGATACAACTTCTTTTGTGCCTTAGGGATCCTGTGAATCTCCCCATATTAAATATTCTATTGCAAATTCTCTATTTGCATCTACTAAGCCATCAACAGTCCATTTTGCCTCAGCTACAGCACAACACATGCACCTTTCACTGTGGCCAGGAAAACACAACGTTTGACAGGTATTCCAGCAGTGTTTATATATTGAAGGGTTAACTGCAGCAGCTATGCACTGGGATGCAAGTATGAGCTGAACATACTTTGAATGCCACAGTTCAGGTTTTTACAACTAAAAAGTACTTTTATAACTAAAATTATGAAGAACTCAGGCCAATTTAAAAGCTACAATAATTAACTGAGTTAACACAGCAAAATGTATGACCAGGGTCCCACATCCCTTCGTGACAACGTTGTCGTGGGCAAAACAATCTCAGCTCGGGTAATGCCACTTAATTAGTTTTACTGACAATTAACATAAACTTTTAATTACTGATTCAAGCATTGGGAAACAAAGACAACAAACAATTACAGAAACACTTAGAGAAAATACCTTTCCTTCCCTTTCCCCTTCCCCAGGCTCAGCTGCAGCCCACCTGCTCTCCTCCTCCTTTCCAGCCCCACCTCCCTCTGGGCTGTAGCGAGACAACAGGCAGCGCACAAGGTCAGGGTCAGTGCACAGAGGTTTCTTTCTGCCATTCCTCAATTCTTGCTTACTTTCTGTGCTCCAGCATGGGTTATTCACGAGCTGCAGCCCCTCAGGGGTGTCCCTGCTCCTGTGTGGGTCTCTCATAGGCTCCCATCACCTCAAGGGAGTCCCGGCTGCTCTGTGGGTCACTCCCTCCACAGGCGCCAGTCCCTCAGGGGCATCCCTGCTCCTGTGTGTGTTCCTCCACTGGCCCCAGCCCCTCAGGGGTGGCCCAGCTCTGACACGGGTCACCCACAGGCCCAACACCTTCAGGGGTGTCCCTGCCATGGGCTGCAGTCTCCCTCAGAGGCATACCTCACCCAACACAGAGTGCCTTCTTCCACAAGTGCGTCTCCAGCATCTCCTACGAACCTTCCCACACTACCTCCTGCCCCCAAGGGCTATCTCCCTTTCTTACACGTTGTCTGAGCAGTAGCACTGTGTGCTCCTCTGACAGGTTGGAGTTTTGGCACTTGGCAGGTTGTTCTTATCCACATCAGAGCCGGCTGTGACCACCCACTGGGCAGTTCATGGCCTCCTCCTGCACTGGGTGCTCTGCAGCCCCCTGCCACTCATAACCCAGCACAAACATAAGATCTTGACTGCGGTGGTAATTTGCCAAAAAACACAAGGTATGTATACCTAATGATAACATCTTTCTATCTAAAAGAACATGCAGGAGAAGGTATATGCCTTTCCCTCAATTATTGTGTCTTTATTCTCTCGCACAGAATCTTGCACTAAAAAAAAGCGTAGATATTGTTTTACTAAACATTTTTGTAAAAGTAAGGGAAACTTACTTTTACATTCCTCAATAAGGGGACAAACAGAACACACAATTTTTAAAGTCAAATATACAAACAAAAGAACCCTACTGCATTTTCATCACCCCATTGCTTGTTTTTTTGGACTCCCCTCCCTGCCCCCATTTTGTACCTCCTTTATGGTCCTACTACGTTTTTTGCTTAGTCCAGCAGTTCTGATGAGTCTCTTGGGGTACTTCATGTGCTGCTGTAAAGGTCCTACCTCGTTTATTAATAATCATAGCCTTCTGCTTTCTAACAAGAAGCTATCAGTTCAGCTACAGGCAAATTTGTGATAACGGCACTTTGCTCTTCTTTCTTGGCAGGAAACTGAAATTTAGGTTATTTTCAAGAAGTAATATTATCAAAGGATGGAATCTGTAACACATTATATGAGACCACAGGTAGTTACATGAGCAAAGCAAGACCCAATTCACATCAGGAAGGAAACCTTGGTAGCACTTGTAATTAGCAAGCAGCCCTTTAGAGGGACAATTTTAAAGATTGAACACCTGATAGATTATGCAGACATTGGAAAATTCCCACAAAGTCTCTATAAGAAAAGGCAGAAGTTTCAACAAATTCACAGAAATACATAAAAGTAAGGGTGTACCCTTGTTGTACCTGGACTAGGTGGTTCATTTACTATTTCCATCACCAGAAAAGACACATACTAAAGGAATGCAAGTTAGATTGAATACTGGCATGAAAGCAAGTGAGAAGAGATCTGGCATACATCTGCAGAAACTCAGTAAGGAAATTTGCTGCAGCAGGAAGCATCATTATTTGGTCATATAATGAACATGTTCCCAAAAAAATGGAATATAAAGAGCTATTCTGCTGCCCTAGCAAGTGGAGATGAACAAAGTAGCAAGGAAGAGCTGCTAAGACCAATTTCTGTTCTAAAGAAGACTCCAACAAAATAGATTGGAGGTTTTGTCTGAAATCTGATCAGATAAATCTGATTGCTGCCCCAGAGATTAAGTTCTCTCCCATATGTTCACAACTTAACGTAAACTGCATATTTGACCACTCAGTTTCCGGTCAGAGAAACAACAGTGGCATAGCTCTCCAGGCCTTAACTCAGTCAGCCAGTTCAACATCTTATTTATGTATGTTTGCTACACTCCGAGGAAAAGCGAGCCATGCTTTGAACACCAGCTCTAAGGGGGAGTTAAACAATACAGATTGCACAAACCAGAAAAGAGCACCAGGACTTTCAAATGGCTTCTGACTATATATTGCTCCCCAAAAGTTTATCACGTGGCAACACAGACAATAAAATATCAGTTGATACCTGCACCCTGTCAAAAGGACTTGCAAAAATGAAGCTTCTGACAGTTGTTTTTCCAACTTAACTCCTCTGGACACATCAAATAGACCATGAATGCTGTGCAACTCCAAATTTCCTCTAAGTTAATTTCTTGTGAGTAAAAAACTTGAAAGAGCAACAAAATAATATTTTAAGGACAAAGAAATGCAACAGCATCCATACACGTTAAGAACGACAACAGTGGTAAAAATAGGTAAAGTTTTTACCTAGTTTTGTGATGTACTTCTGAATAGCATTCATTATTTGAAATCACTTGAAGTGGGTCAACACTAGGTGTGGTGGAACATCTACATTGTCTAGAAATGACCTAACAGATGTTTCCCCATTTCCAGCTTCTGTATTTTTTTTTTTAATTACTCCTATGGGTGTTGTCCATTAGATGCACTGCATACAGCTTCTTTGCCTTGCTGTTACACTAGATCTATGATAAAATTTCCAGCTACCATTATCAAACAAATTAAAAATGGAGAAAAAAAAAAATCAAACGAGAAGTGATCTGACTGAATTCAAGATTAATGAATGATTTTCAGACTAAAGGAAAGAAATTAACAGCACTAGTACCAAGTGGTGTGCCAGCCCCATTCCTTCTGCCCTTCCATATTTACCAAGGCAACAGTCTTGACAGCAGCTGTTCTTCCTTTTCCAGTTACAAACTGTCATCCAGTTACCCTCAACCTTAAACTTCAACTATATTGTTATCCGAATCTTTATTTACACTCCTCCTCTTCCTATCTCACTTCTTGTCACACCAAATATAAAAAGCTCTTAGACAAAAGAATGAATCAGGGTTCTGGAGAAAAAAACCAAGCTAGACATCAACATACCCTCCACCTTCAAGCATATATGCTGGTGTTCTTACAGCATATGGATTGATCTACAGTATCAGGATATCCCACGGACGCCTTTGAGTTACTGTCACTCGATCACACACATCAAGAAATAGGAGTCTAGTCAAAACTAAGTATCATCAATTGGAAACGGTCTTCCTCCTCGTTCTCCTAAAGACCCACTCTCTGGCACTTGCACATCTCTGTGCCCCAGTTGCTGCATTTTCCACACCCTGAATTTAAAAGGTGCATGTCTATTAATACAGACACCTACTTGACTAAAAAAAAAAGGGGGGGTTCAGGTGGGGGTGCAGAGGAGTTTGAAAAAGATTACAGAGGATTACAGTGATCATCATCGGACTCATTTGACCATTCCATCACAGGATCCTTCCTCGGAGAAAACAAAGACAGACCTGATACTTTTTATGACATGACTGCTGAAACATCCTTTTATTTATCAAGAGCTTTAAATTGACTACAAATGAAGAAAACTTTAAGCCCTGAAAAATGCAAAGCTTCCAATCTAATCCTTAAAAAAAAAAAAAAAAAAAAAAAAAAAAAAAAAAAAAA
>Ga0065711_1030061_pt1 | contig 33879 bp, 28 predicted proteins | sample Hoacrofraction12_FD_59098 | JGI IMG/M metagenome (GOLD analysis project Ga0065711, IMG submission 59098) | Hoatzin crop microbial communities from Cojedes, Venezuela - Epithelial fraction 12 v2 (version 2) | ecosystem: Host-associated > Birds > Digestive system > Esophagus > Crop | place...
TTTTTTTTTAAAAAAAAAAAAAAAAAAAAGGATGCAAAAGCCCAGGTTGGGTGACTGTCCCTACTCAGTTGCAATGGATTAGTGCTGCCATTCAAGATGAAAACCCGCAGCAAGCTCTGTCCTTCAAGAAATAAGTAACCACAGGCTGAGATAAATTTGGGTAACGAAATGTCTATGAGACACCCATAAAGAACAGGCTGGGACACGGCTGATCTTCTCTTAGTCCAAGCCAGTCTCACCACCTTTCTTCTCTGCTTTACATTCACATTTGCTGCAGAAGCAGATGTTGGAGCTGGACATCTAAGGCAGGACTTCTACATGAGCTGGGCTGTGGTCCCCCACATTGCTGCAGCATGTCCCAGGCCCAGACAGCTGAGGATTAGCTGTGTCATTGCTCATCACTAAGAGACCTTCACAGCAGAAACTCCAGGAATTTAATCTATCCCCCTCAGCCAACTTATCAAAAGTGTTCAAGATGTTTAGGTCATTAAGCAGCAACAGAGTAATGAAAAAAAAAGCTTGCACGTCATTACTATTAACTGCAGTGCGCTGTATAGTTTCAAGTTTCCAAACAAAATGCTGCATAGCAAAGCCAACGGAGGCATGAAAAGTGGAGAGACTAAGGTCACTGAGAAGGTGAGAAGAGAGCCAGGTCTGTCCCTCAGAGTCAATGCAAGTACATGACCTCTCCTGCAGCCTCTCTGCTCATTTACTTAATGAGCTGTTTGGGGTGAATTTAGTGCTGGGGAACTCAAAGCCCAAGCAGCAGCCGGAGACTCCAGCAACCCCCAAGGTGGGAGCAGGGCAGGTTTTCCCAGGGCTGGCTGTGCCAGTGCCCCTTACTCCCAACTCAACACAGCCAGGGTCTTTCCTGAGCACAGGCTGCCAAGCTCATCCCACAGAAATGCAGAGGTAGCCTGGGAGAGACGACTCCGATCGTTTGTATCTGAAAGATTCAGCCTGCAGCAGCAGTAAGCTAGTGCACGTCCTTGCTGCACGTACTTCAGCAAAGCCTGGCCTCTCCCTGCTGCATCCCCAAAGCCCCGTGAGGCCTCCTTGCCTTCACAGCACCCATCACAGCAGGGTAACAGCTTGAGGAGGGCAGCAGCAGCCATTTGGTCTGGCCACCCAGCTGAAGCCTGCAAAGTCTCCACAGCCCCTGCCCAGGCAGAAGATGATGCAGTGTGCCCAGTGTTGCATGCCCAACGCCAGCTAGCACTCATGAGGGCTCAGGCTGCAGGCAGCTGAGAAAACAAAGCAAACCTCTGTTTTCCTGTGTGAAATTGCAGAAAGAAATTTTCTTTTTCTCAGAAAAATACTTAAAACAAGCCTTTTGGTTTTCATCCTCTTTTTGTAAACCGAAAGCAAAAACATCTTTGGCTGACAGATCAAAAGTAAACTGGCTTTTCCTAAGCAAAATGAAAACAAACTCCATTAAAATGTGGTTCTTTCCTGTAAAACTTTGATTATACAGAAAAAAAAAAAAAAAGTCTCATGGGAAAAAAGGGTCTCCCAAAAAACTTATCGATTCTGCCCATGATGCTCCAAAACTTTGCCATAGCCAAGGTAGCTTTAGTATATTCACAAACTCACATGTACACCAAAAAAGGTGACATATCATGAAAGCCTTTGAGTAGACCGTTGAGAGCTTAGGTGCAAATCCTGGCCTTGGCACCGCGTGTCCTGTGCAAGTTGCTGCCCTTCTCCCCCATTTTGCCCCACGACGGGAGCCCCATGGTCCCCACTCACCCCACGAGCTGCTGTGAAACCGCGCAGCAGCAGAGCACTGAAGGGTTAAGGCGAACGTTTGGGTGTTTATTTTAAGAAGAACATAAAGCCCTGACAGGCCATAATTACAGTGTTGATAAGCAGGGAAAGAATATTTGATGTTTCAAATATCACATGACTAATTGGTGCTGGAACAGCTGTGCGTGTAATTTGGGTGATGCGTGCAGCGTGTGTCACAGGCTCATGCGGCACGGCGGGGAGGAGGGGGCTTCATGCCAGGGCTGGAGGCACGCTGCGTCCTCACTTGTGGGCCAGCCCAGCTGTGCATCACCCTCACACCACCAGCACAAGGGGTGACCTTCCCCTTATTACGTTGTCAAGATGAATTAATAGAAAAGTAAAGAAATAAATGCCCATTTCTATTCTTTGATTATCTTCTCAGATCAGGCTTCTCACCAGAGTGTTACAGATACTCCACAGAGATGCTGGTATTTTTCAGACATTGGGCAAGAGACCATGCAGAGAGCCCTCGAAGGATGTCCTGGGCTGTGATGGGTAAGGTGGAAAGCAAGTTTCTCTTGCTGCAAAAGCCACCCTTATTTCCTTGGCTCTTCTTTTTTTTTTTTTTCTTTATTTGAGCTAAAAACAGTAGCAGAGGAAGCTGGTGGCCCATGTAGCAAAGAGGTCCAGAAACACCAGCCCCAAGCCCAGAGGGACAGGGACAAGCCCTGGTGGCACTGCTGGCTTTCCTGCACCCTTCACAGTGGGTTGCTTCAAGCCAGAGTGAAAGTTCATCCCCTGTTCCTTCTACCCTTCCACATTTCTCCTCACTAGGGGTGTCTTTCCACATCCATCCAGTTGGGAAGATAAATGGGTTTAGACATTTTTTCTTTTTAGAAAGGGATGGGTATTTCATTGCTGTGATTCTCTCTTCCTCTCTCCTTTCTCCCACTGACTTTGTCTCTCCAGACTCCTTCCTCCAGCCCTCCTTGGGAAGGGAACACCCAGGTTTCAGAAGCAATAGGAAATGCATAAGATTCTCTATCCTATGTTGCTTAAGAATTACTTTTTTCCTCTGTAGTCCAGGGGTAATTGTGAACCATTTTTAAACCACAGCTTGGTGTGATAAGAGCCTTTAATTACTAGATAAAATGTGTGCTTCAGGGTATGGAGTTTGACTCCTTTTAAGCTTCTTCAAGGAAGAATGCACTGGTGTATAACTGTGCTCATGACCAACAATTTCTGACCTTCACTGGTGGGAGCCATTTCCCTCACAGAAGGGGGAGGGAGTGGAAGAGAGCAGGCCCAAGGGCTGAGCATCTGGCCAAGACCAAGCTGGAATAGGGCCAGTGACTTCCCACAGGCAGCTGCCCACAGCCCGGCGTTCACCACAGAATGTTTACTGATGCCGTGGCCTCCCAGTACTATTGACCAGAGGACCCAGTTCACAGACAGATTTGGGAAAGAGCTCATAGTTCTCCAAGTGCAAACCTGGCTATGTCCACACCATCCAGACCCACGTGCAAATGCAAAGAATGAGTCCAACACTGAGGCAGTATCTCCAGTGTCACAGACACTTCCTCTAGGACAGCCTCGCCATCCATTAGCACCTCCATGCACCTAAAGCTCCCCATTCTTCACAAACTTCACCTACACCTTTGGTGTCATCCAGAGACAAGAGCTGCTCCCTTCACACCCAGGGCTGCGAGTTCACCCACACAGCTCTAGCATGGCCACATCCCTCTCATAACAGATGGATATAGCCAAACGCACCTAATGAAAGGCAGGAGACAGACAGGTTGTGACCCATCCCCAACCTTCATCAGTAAGCAGATCTGACTTTCCAAGGAGCACCTCTAGACTGTCCAACCACCTGCCAGACCTGCTGGGCCACCCTTATCTGGACCCTTTAGCAGCTGCTGACTGAGTCAAACCAATGGCCTATAGCCACAGCAACCTATGAAGAAATTCATACTTTTCTTAAAGCTCTGTCAGAAGACCCTTTCCACTAGCAGCCCCCTCTGACTGCAGTCATAGCATAACAGCATTAAGAGCATCAGATAAAGCACATTTAGGACTCTAAGACTGCTCAGGCTTGCCATATCTTGGTACATACCTGAGGACCACTCCTAGGAACCAGGAAAATAAACATGCACTGCAGACAAGGCTAAAACCTTCAAAATGAAGGGCTTCTGCTACCTCTGGTAGTTTCAAAGTGTGGGACCCTCAGTGCACAAATGGGCTTTAATCATCCTAGTCATCCTCACCTGGGATCCCACCCACACGCCTCAGACCATTGGCCAGCTGCTGCACTTAAGCTCTGTCCTTCAGTCTATGCGTGTTTTTTCTGGTCCTGGTGAGTGGATGGGACTTTATGACCCCACTATAGACCTTCTGCTAGAGCATAATGTTATTCATCCATAGTCCAGGTGCTGTTCTTTCTGGGGCATTCAGGTCCACAGGGAGGTAGTGCCATTCTCAAGCTCATCCCTGTCCCCACCCTACTCTGAGGATGGTGGTAGGGGGTCATGATCTCAACTTTTTGATTTCACCTCTTTCTCTTTGGAAAACTTGGTGCTTTACTGTAATTATGTTTTGGCTACAAGCTGCAGAAGAGAGTGATTATGGGTTTTACTGTCTCTTTGAATTCAGCACAAAAGCCAGAGAGCAGCTGTGGCTGAAGTGACAAAGTATTTATATTGCTGTTTTTCTGTCACAGGTGTTTCTCTCCTAATATAAAAAAATTTACTTGCATTACACTAATATGTAAGTGTACTTGATTAAATCTACTGGCACCTGCTTCTACAGCCAAAACTAAAAACCAACTTGCAATTCATTCTCTGTTCACCTATTTATAAACTCACCACAGTTGATGTACAATATCATTATTGTATCTATGCCACATGCAGCAGTAATGCAGAGAGTTTTATTCTGCAAATAATGTTATGTCATGATATTTTCACCAGTAGCTCTCCGAGAGGTAAATCTGGAAGTCTTTATTGTTACCGTTTCGTATATTTTTTCCTGCTCAGGAAATGGGATACGTAATGCTGTGCTTACCACTTATTTCTTTGCATGGAAAACCAGTGTATTTTTTTGTAGGAATCATTCTGGAGTAAATCCACTGTGACTGAAGGTGAGATAATTTAGTACTCCATTTAAAATCCACTAATATTGATTTCTGGATGCTTTTCTTCCCCCAAGAGTATAAATCGGGAAAGATGCTGTCAAGGTCTGGCAGCACACCCACGTCACCAGCATCTCTTCCAGACCTGAGCCAGGATCTGGCAGCTCTGGGGAGAGCCTGTGCAACCAGTGTGGCTCCTGTGGGCTGGGCAGCTCTCCTGCACCTCCCACCCATGCTTTGCAGCCATCTCGACAGGTAAGGGGACAACCAGCAAAGCAGCTGCTGGTTTGGCTCTGTTTGTCCTGGTCCATAGATATCATGGACTGTATCAGCTTCACTCAAAGTTAAAGGACTGCTGTAACTCACTGGGGCTGACGATGTTAGACCAGATTGTTTTTCCTGCTTCCCCACTTGCAAAATGATGTTGCTGCTCAGGCTTTTGAGGGCACGCACATCTCAGCTCCTTGCTCAGGGGGGTGGGATCCACCTCCCAGGTGTTTGCTGGTGCCACCTTGTTTCAAGCTGTGCCTGCAAACTGCTGTGTTCTCGGGGTACTCTGACCTTCCTCTGGCATTACAGCACCCCTGAGCTTTGCTCTCACCAAGGGAGTGCCACATCCCTCAGAGCCAGCCCAAGCTCATGTGAGCGAAAATAAAAAGCTGATGCTCTCCTGAGATCAAAGCGTCTCTGGGGTACTGAGCTCCCAGCTCCCCCCCGTTACCATTGCATGGGGGCTTGGGGATGTGACCTGAGCCCTGACCTGCTCTTCACAGCCCCACTCATGGGAACAACTCACTGACTCATGTGGGTAGGTGGAAAGAGGATCCTTTGGGAGGGTGTTCCTCAGGATTAACCTCTATCTGAGAGAGAGGATATCAAAGGCAAGCCAGTGGGCAGTAGGATAGCTAACATCCAAGACCTGTGGTGGTGGAGAAAAAAGGTCAGCAAGGAGACAGAGATGACTAGTGGTAGTGAAAGATTTAGGGGTGCTACACTCTCTGTGAGAATATAATGGAAAAAGGAGAGAGTGGTTTTACAGGTCCAAAAGCAAACTTCTTTGCATAGTTTGTGTGGCTGCCTAGACGGGAGACAAAAAGGGCAATCAGATGTGGAAGCCTTCAGGTTCAAGAAGAATACCAGGACTTCACATGGAATATTAAATAAGAATCTCCACTAAAAAAGCAGAATTCCTCACAGCTTATGCTTTGTGTTGGTGTCACTTGTTTACCACGGACCAATCTTCCAGGAGCTGCCCTGCTTACAGCCCCATCCACTGCCACAGGTCAGGGTTGAGGTCATGGTTAGGTTGGACTAGCAGCAGGGCCCAGCCCTGGTTCTGATGCTATTTACTGAAGTCTGTGCAAGCTTAAGCTAAAAGTTAAGCTCAGGATGGTTTAGGAAAAACCTAGACTGGAGACACAAAACAAGCATCTTGAAAGAAGAATGAGGCTTAACTACAGCTGATGATCCAACTTTCAAGCAGACAAATTACTTTGCAAAAAGACTGGTACAGCCAAACTCCTTTTCAACTACAGAAAGCTAACTCAATCAGCTCCCATTCTTTTTAAATAGATGTGCTGGGTTTAAATGAATGTGCATAATATGTGGTCCATTTATTTCCAAGAATGTTGCAGTGAAAGTTACTTTACAGATTCACTGCAAAGTCCTGAGTAAAGGACAAAAAGAATCGATAGAAAATGTCCACCTTTCTTAAAAAGAAAAGCCATTTTTCCCCTAAAGTTCAATTCATTTTGCTCTGGCACTTACTGACCTTGAATAAGACACTTTCAATGTTTGTATAGGGGTTTTTCTTCGGTCGGCCTGGTAGGAGTTTCTATTCTGTAAGCCACAGGGATATCTACAGGCTTGGAGGGACTTTAGCCAGGATACGTCACAAAGATGAGGCTCATCTTTGCAAGTGAAGGGTGACAGCTTTTTTGTTGCTGTTCTTTGGGGAGTGGGATGTGAATGTCCCTTTTTTCTGAATTGCAGCACCAGCTCCAGATGCTGCATTCCCCGCCAGTATGATCAACATATATTTGGTGTGGCTGAATTGGGAAGATGGGCCAGCTCAGTCCAGCCTGTAGTTGCCAGACCCTGCTGAGCATACCTGCAACACCCCAATTTTGAGACATTTGCTAGGATCTGGGGGCTCTGTGGGCCCAGCAGACCTAGTCATTGAAGTGTTGGTGTGAGTCATAGAATCATAGAATGGATTGCGTTGAAATGGCCTTTAAACGTCATTTAGTCCAACCCCCCTGCAATGACCAGGGACATCTACCACTAGACCAGGTTGCTCAGAGCCCCGTCCAATCTGACCTTGAATGTTTCCAGGGATGGGGCATCTACCATCTCTCTGGGCAACCTGTGCCAGTGTTTCACCACCCTCATCGGAAAACATTTCTTCCTTATATCTGTTCTAAATCTCCCCTCTTTTAGTTTAAAACTGTTACTCCTTGTCCTATCGCAACAGGCCCTGCTAAAAAGTTTGTCCACATCTTTCTTATAAGCCCCTTTTAAGTACTGAAAGTCCTGAGGCAATGAATTCAGCAAAGGTCCTGGGAGCAGAATAATCCACTTGGTCTCTCTTGCTTAACCATTTTGCTTTCATTAGGCAAAGAAAAGAGGCCCCAATGGTTCCGCAGCATCTGTCACAACAACACTGGGCAACAAGTCTGTCGTTCAAGATCTAAGCATGAGTCACCAGAGCTTTGGGAGGTGGGGTGGATACCAGCAGAAAGAAGGCGGCTCTGCCAGCTCCTTTTTATCTCTTTTAAGGACTAGCTTAGCTCAACCAGTTATTAGCTAGCAGAGTGGATGGTTTTCATTGTTAGGCAGCTGTAAGCAGGTGGCTGTTCTCACTGGGAAATGAGATAAGACACGAAATGGGTGTTTATGGCGTCTATATGAAGCTGCTCTTACCCCTGTACATACCACCATACACAGCGTGGCTCCTCGTAAAGCACTGTGCTATGTGAAGATGAAGAACAATTGTACGGCGAGATCATGTTTTTTCTGTGGGTGGTCGGGTATCTCTCCAAGACAAGAGAAGAAAATAGTGAAAGTAAGGAACAGAGTCTTTGCTTGTCGTGAGCCTGACATTAGCATGTGTCTGTGTACAGAGCAAATGGAAAATGTCATGTAAATGCAAAACCACATGGATATTCACTTCATCGAGCTTCAAATGATGACACATGAATCAGATGCAGGCAAGAATAGCGGTGTGCTTTGCAGAAGACTGGCTCTTCTCAAAATGCTTTCATTTTTTTCACAGAAAGTCACAAATAAATTCAGCTTGAATAAATATTTGGAGAGAAATATTTTACTTCATTTTTTGAGATTTCCTTCGCTAGAAAAAAACACCCATAAATTCAGTATTCAAAAAAAAAATGCTGCTTAACTTTGATATGGCATTTTTCATTCTCTTTTGTTTGTGTAGGGAGGAGGTCAAAAGAGAAACACAAAGGACCAAATGATTTCCTGAGATGATCTGCAAACCTGACAGCAAAGCTAAATATATAACTCAGACCACTCAAATCCCTATCTATGTGGAAGTTCGTTATCCAGAATATAAACATGTAACTATAATTAAAAATTGCTCCTAAGCTGTTTTAAATGAAGATATATTTTTTTTTTTAAGAACCAGTCCCTCATATTTGGTAGGTAAAACTATCTCTGTGGTTGATGGGGCTAAATATCTCAGATTAATTATCAGCCAACTCAGAGATTAATGTGGGAAAGTATCTACACTAGTCTTAAAAATGTGTGACTACTTTACATTAATTGGCAGTCAATTAAATTGTGGTAAAAAGTGCCCAGAGTGGACACACTCAGACGGAAAGAATTCACTCTGCATGCTGTATATGTTAATTTAAAATTACTGTAATAGTGATTTCAAAGCTAAGTCTTTCGCAGTGTGATGGGGGAATTATCTTCATTTGCATTCCAAGAGGGATAAGTACATTGCTCTTAAAAAAAGCCATTTTTCAGTTTTCCTCTTTTTTTTTCTTAAAAAAAAAAAAAAAAAGTTATGACCTTTTTGTCAGAATATATATCACAATTCTAGTTTTTAAGTGACCACTCTTGGAAGTTCTCCCCTGCAGACTGCCCACCAGACCTTGTGATGTAACTGGAAAACCCTGTTCAGGGTGGGGATTTCCCCTCTCCCCCAGTTTACCTGCAGCAGGCGGGTGAATTTCCCAAGGTTAGAGAGGAATCTCCTATCTTTTTGATGGGACTGCTCCTGCTCCTGAACACCGAGATTTCATTTTTCTCATCTTGCTCCGAAAATGGAAAAGCTCAGCAGATAAAAAGTGTGAAATAAGAATTAACAGCCAAAGAGGGAACTGTATATATTTTATTGCAGGAACTTTCATTGGGACATTAAGGGTATTTGCTTCACTGCAAGTTGTTATTACGTACAATAAATATATGGATTTCTTTCAGACCCTTTTCTCCATTCTTTACCTCAAAAAAAGAGAAGCATTAACAATGCTCTCAGCTACTAGGGAATCACTTTGTGGTGGCAGCAATTAATGCAAATTGAAATCGGCGCTTCAGGTGCTGAGCTGAAGTTCTGAAGTTTTCTCTGATGTGAAGCAAAGAAAGAGCTGAAAAAGCACAAAGATGATCATCAAAACGGTTCAGTTATACTGCACAGCTTTTTCTATTTTCATAAGCCGGCAGAGGTGAGATTATCAAAGCAGTTAAGAGAAGAAACTGAAGTTTCAATGAGCTGGGACATCTAGATAAATTCAATCCGGTTGTGAGATGTAAATAAATAAAGAAGATGGCAGAGAGGTGGAGATGGGGGGGCCCTGCTCCCCCTTCTGCCCCAAATACCCGTCTCCTGCTTCCATAGGCACTCCCGGCAAAATGTCCTGGTGAAGAGGTGCCTGGGCACCATGCTAGTATTTTGTGGCAACTCATGTTCTCCATCCTGCGGGAAGAGTCCTGGTTCTGTCAATACTTACTGATGTTTTCCACACTGGATAGTGCTGGGTTGACTGAGGCTTGTCCTTCAATATGCAGCAAAGAGGTTAATCAGTAAGAGAGAGAACCCTCTCCAGGAGCACCCTCCATCTCCTTTAGACACTTCTGTCTCTAAATTAATGCTCATAGTTTCATTCTGGTCTGGAGTTGCCTGTCTTACCTCCATGGACCAGCTGCGGACAGTCCTCGAAAACCCTCTGCCAGCGTGGCACTAGAATCATAGAATCATAGGTTGGAAAAGACCTCTGAGATCATCGAGTCCAACCATCTGCCCAACACCACCATGCCTGCTAAACCATAACCCTGAAGTGCCACATCTACACGTTTTTTGAACACCTCCAGGGATGGGGACTCCGCCACCTCCCTGGGCAGCCTATTCCACTGCACTCCTTCTTCCAGATGCTCACTGCATCGCAGCAAGAAAAAATACAGATTAGAACGTCACTTTTCCACATGGACAACTGCTATCCTTGCCAGGAGGGTCTTCTATCAACTCAAAAAACGGAAAGGAAGAGAGGGGGTGAAGTATAAAGGTCTGGGATCCAAGTGGAAGTAGTCTTCATTCAAACCTACAGGACCCAGGGCAAGGCACAGGTTTCTGCCTGCCTTGGCTTCCCATACACAGAATTAATTCAAATGTACCACGTGGTTGTGAAATGCAGTAGTCTAAAAAAATGGCAGGAGTTTAAATAGCATAAATGTAACACAGGCTTTGGGGTCACAGAAAAATAGGTGGCAGCCTGAGTTTTCATAGACGAAAACAGACATTTGCAGAGGATAATCTCTATTAGATTGACGAGGGATGTTATGAGAAAATTGCCAGTGCTAGGCAATTTTCTATTGTAAGGCACAGGAGGTTTATAAAAGCCCCATGTGCTTTGGTGTAGATCATTTAGTCTGTTTTGCTAGCAAATATCACCATGTGCTGATAAGCTAAATTTCAGCAAATCTTGGTACGGTCAGCAGGGAGCTGCTGCGCTTTAACTTCATCAAAGCACATTCTTTCTTTCCTTTTTTCTTTTTTGACTGAAGTACAGCAAATACTTCTGATCCAAATCTGAATAAATAATCCTGCACAGCAAACACCAGCTGCAGTCGCCGGTACCTGCATTGCACCGTCCCGCGCCCCACTTGTCGGGTACTTTGGAGGAGTCATGATGACACATCAATCATCACAAACTCCCTTTGTACCTCCTCAACAACTACATCAATTCCTTGGCCTACTGTGCTCACGGCAGAGCAAACCCGGCGCTATTACGCACCGGCTTTCCGAGCTGCAGCATCTGAGCCAGTTATCATTCACTGCCATGTGCTGTAATCGGCCTGAGAAACCCGCATGCCTTAATTCCTGGGCCCCAGCCCAGCTCTTGGCGAAAGTTCACTGTGTGCCAAGGTCACCACAGCCCTCGGCGATCCAGCACAGAGGGAACAGGAAGAAAGGCTCCCTTTTCTGAGGATACAATTACATTTCTGACATTTTCAAGTTATTCATCTGATTGGAATAGGGCAAATAAACTACCTGTGCTGGGTCCATTGCTTCAGGAGAGCCTCTTCCTCCTCCTCTTCCTCTTCCTCCTTCTCCAGCATTTCAGAGAGCCTGTGATGGTCAATGGATGGAATCCAAATCCCTGGGGTTTGGCTCCCACTCAGGATCCCGCCCGGCCCCTGCCACCTGGCTCACCTTGAAGAATTCAAATGAACAACAGAGCATGGTCACACTGCACCTAATTGATAGTAATGTTAAGAGATTGATTGTAATTTGAACGCTAATTAAGGGAGAGAGTTATTGACTTTAATGGGAGACAGACCAGGCTCTTGCACATCTACTAAACAATGAGAAATTACTGAGGGTGCTGTCAGCACTGGGGTAATAATCACAATAATAACGTGTCGAGAACAATGCAGCTTCCTCTTGGTAAACCTTTAACAGCAGAGAGAATTTCACTAGAGGAAAAAGGACTTTCCCGGGAGGTTAACTCATTTCTTTCTGTATAATTTACCGTTGTTATAAAAACAAGTATGGATTTGCTAGGAGGCCACCTACTACTAAGTTCTATGGGTAACTGGCACTTTTAAGATGCTTATGTAAGATGTCATTCTCCTCACACACACAGCACCTGAAATTCTTTATTTTTAGTAAAAACTTCTTCACTTTTAGTAGCTTTAGGGCTGGGGTCAGCCCTCCTCTGATAGTACTTCCTAATGCCCCAACACCCAGCAAAATAAAAAGGAAAAGACCAAGCTGCCATGAAGTGAAATCACAGGGTCAGCCTTTCCCCCCATCTCTTTTGGGGATGGGGACCACCACAGCAGCTGCTGTGCAGATATGACATAGAAGGTCACAGCCCGGTGAACCTGGACTCAACACAGAACATGAAACTACTGTCAGATGTAGCCAGAAAGAAGAAAGAGGGGAGCAAGGATGTACTTATCCACAGAACCCACATACAGACACAGAGACAGGATTCTGGGACAGTTCAACCCAAGCACCAGCCAGCCCCACCAGCCTGGCAGAGCTCCTTGTTCGATTAGAGGAGCAGGGTGAGGAGATGTGGAGGAGCGCTGTCTCTCCCTCGGAAACCAGTTTTGTAATTTGGAGCTGGAGGCAGCCGGCGTGCTGCAAAGGATGTGACGTTCCAAGCAGCCTCCTCCACTCCGCTGCTCGCTGGTCCCAGGCGGGCATCACCACCCCTCCCTGCTCTGGGTAGGTTCAGCCCTCGATCAGCGCAGGGGTCTGCAGCACATTATTTCTGACGGCATGGGAAGCTTGTTCTCTAAGTCTGGTCGAGAGCATTCGCAGTCAGCATGTGGTCCATGATTTCAGGGAACTGTAGGGGGAACGTTATTTTACAGAGATATTTGGAACTAAGTATTGGGTTTACAAATATCCCCCCCTAAAATTTAATGCCGTAAGATTTCTCCTGACTCTCATTTTTACTTCTATCAATTAGTCTTTGATCTACTGCTTCCTTTCTTAATAGCAGATGGGAAGGGGAGGATGAAAGGGGTGTTCAAATTCCACTTTATTAAGGTCCTCAAAATGTAATAGAACTAAAAAATCCATAAAATTAGCCATTGTCTTTCAGCTACAAAATCCAGGTCACATGCTAAGTATTACCACGACAATAAAAGCATCTCCATATTTATCGCCACAAAGCATATTGATTCGTTGCAATATTTCCCAGGAACATTTGTATTTATCTACATGACTCTGTGAACATTGACCAGACAGGGTGGAAAATCTCCAAGCCACCTCTGTGGCCAAATCATTGAGACTATACTTCGATTTTCAGTGCTCATGTTGGCTTTTTTACGATAGTGGCTGTGGCTTATTAACAGAGCATAGTGAAACCACCTTGTTGTTTTTCCCCTCCTTTTCTTCACTCTGTTATACCAAGGGACATTTATTACTTTTTGATGAAAGATGCACAACCCTCCCTTAGGAGAGGGGCACTGAAGCGGGATGAGACGGCTCCTGCCTTTGTGCACCATCTCCAGAGTAACTCAATAAAGCAACAAAATACAGGACTGAAGAAAAAAAGCTTAGATTAAATAATTCTTCAATGTCCCTTACGTCTTCATCTATTTCTCAAAAGGCATTATGTGCAAAGCAGAAAATGGTATTACTTTTTGTATTAATAGAAGAGATGAATCATGTAACGCCATTCAGCAGCTGGAACTAATATCAAGGTTCAGGTTTCACAGCTGGCAGTAAAAGAGACAGGAAAAAAGTTGTACAGATCAGAAGTTGTTCATGTTTTGGGGAAGATTCGCATCCAGCCCCTCGGTCTGTGACTTCCCCCGATCTCCAACTAACAGTATGAAAGCAAAGCTCTCCCTTTAAAGGCTTCAAACTTAATTCTCGTTCTCCTAAGCTATAGGCAGCCAGGTAGAGCATTTCAGGACACACAAGGAGGGCAGCGTGGGCTTGCTGCCATGTAGGCAGCCTCCAGAAACCCAACACAACCTTTGGAAGGATGATGACAGGCTTCTTCTGGGTGTCTAGAGCATCTTGTCGGGCCAGCAGCAGTCTCGCAGCATTGCTAGGAAGGCTGCAAAGAGCCAGGACGCATGCCAAGGGGGCAGCCCACCAGCACAGCATGCAGCGGGGCTGGTCGCCTGCTCTGTGGGGCCACTTCCCACAGCCCACCGGGACCCAGGGACCTGGCAGGGTCTCTGTGCACCTCTGTGAGTTTTCGAGGAAGCCCAGGGTGAAACGCAGCTCTGGAGCAAGGCATGAGTAAGTCCACCAATAATGACAAATTGCTTTTCCAAAGATCTGTGATTTTTTGGGATGCTCACTCAAGTGGATTAAAGACTGAGGTGGCTCCTGCTCATGAGTCTTTCTTCTCTCATATCTCCTGGAGGCTGCCTGGCCTTCACCTCCACCATTCACACCACTGATACCTGAATAACCGCGTGAAGCAGCACCAAATTGTTTGCATCAGTTTGTCCTAATAAACCAGACCAGAAAGCACAGGGGAGCAGGAGCTGTTTCATGCGTGGTTCGGCTGTTTCTCCTGCAGAGGTGACGACCTAGGTACAAACTGCTACAGCCTTCTGGGTTTAATCCACCTGCATAATCAGTCCGCATTTTTGGAAAGAGCCTGGATGCAAGCCTGCCAGTCCAGGACTTCATGACTGATCACGAGAGGGGAAATAGAGGGAACGGCACATTAGGGGTATGAGTAGTACAGTCTCCAGAGTAAGAGGAATTAATTGCTTGCAACATAATTCTTTGCAAGGTGTGGAAGTCAATGGGAGGGAAGGATGCCCACATCTTGCAGAATGAAGGTGCGTAAAGCCAGGGTCACCTTTCACAGCAAAACTTCACAGAAATTAGATGACAGCCCATCCATGCTAAGAGTTTCTCCACATCAGAGGTTTTGAATTGCAGGAGAATAATTCCAGCATCTGTAATTAGCAGTTCCATTAAATTCTCGTTGCTCTCATATTAATTTCAGGAGTTTGGAACTGTCAGAAGTGTTATTAAAGGATGCTATCCTTGTCAGGATCTGCAAATACAAGTCGAGATCCTGATTAAAAGTTTAGGGCAGCCCTCAGTATTTTCTGCATCAGAAGAGTAGTCTTCTTGGGTTATGCTTTCAGTCAGTACTGTTTCATTACAGAGGGTCTCTAATTGTTCCTGCCTCGGAGCTATTTAGAAAAAAAAGACAATTTGCTTTTCACATGCTCCTCCCTGAAGCCAAATGTAAAAATTCCCATTTGTTTTCAGAGCCAGAAAGGCACAGTGACACTGGGAAAGTGCTGGAAGGAGTCACTGTTGAGTTTTCCGAATAACCTCCTGACTGGACGAACGAAGGCACCGGGAGGTGTAATTCCCACATGGATATTTAGCCTTCCTCGACTTCAGCAGCTGACTGCACCATCACTTGCTTGTCACCCTGCTAGCAGAGCTAGCAACACCCAGGCACCGCTTCCCACCCTCCCTCCAGGCACAGTTCAGTCCGACGGGGAATGGGGATTAACTGTCCCTCTCATTAAGAACCCCATACAAGGATGTATGTTGCCATGTGAACCAGTATGATTATTTAGCTTTAAAATTACACCCAGGTTCCCGACTCTGGATCTAACCATGACTCCAGCACAGCTGCAGCCATGGGGAGCTGGGGACGAGGAGTTGTTAGTTTGGGACAGGGAGCAGGCATCACGTGGCAAACCAGAAGTGGGGAATTTTTTATGCAAAGAACTGGCCACCTTGTGCTACCAGGCTACACTGTCTATATGCAGTCTGCATACATTAAAAAAATAGGTATACGGGCTTAGGGAGGCAGGATGGTACTGCTGCCCCAGCGCGGCTCCTCTGCGGCTGAACTCCGGGCTCAGGGCTGCTCACATAGCAGCCGTGACGTTTTCAGCTAAATATTTGCCAGGAAATAAAGATTCAGGTGGACTTAACCTCATGGCAAACTCCTGTCAAACTTGTGTAATTGTTTTCATTGGAAATTGAAGCTTGAAAAATTAAGAAGTCACAAAATGCCTTATTTCGGATTTGAAAAAAGATTTCACTCAGGACGTTTTGCTTTGGAATTCATGCATTAGTTGTTAAACACAATTTGAAAACATCTTTCCATTTAAAAAATATACATTTGGAGGGTTGAATAAGGTTTTACTAAATCTGATTTTTCCATACATACAGAGTGAAAATTCACAACAATTATTTTTTTTCTGTTTGGGCAGTAAACAAAGAAACTGGCTATTAACCCAGTGAGCAGCCGAATGCTTCTTATTCTGTCTGATGCTGAACATCTCTGAAGACCGAGTTCTGTATTCCCTTGGTTACTTTTTAATTACACTGCAATAAAATTGCAAGGTATCTAATTTAGCCAGATGAAGCCCAGGGACTCTGTGGAAGGTGATGGGGGTCCAGCTATTTTATACACTAATTACACCATCACAGGCCCTGGAATACTGTGCTATTTTTATTCATTCATGCAAAAAAACCCCGAAACTTTCAACTAGATGCGAGTGACTGCTACTTCATTCTCAAAAATAGTCAATGCGCACTTCATTTCTCAAAAAACAGCTGCCCTCTTCCGTCTCCCCGGGACATTACCACTTCTCGAAATACCAATGTGTGTGCTGTTGAAATCAAAATAAAATACCATCACTTCGCCTGCCTCAGAACAACAAACCAATATCAATAAAGCACTGCCACCTTTCTGAAAACCTCTGAGAATGGGGCAATATTAAATAAAAGCTTGAAATATGGGTTTAAGGAGGGAATTGTTTGGGATTTCTATAAGCATGTCTGCAGTGCCATCAGGAGGTGCGATCACAGCATCTGAAAGCTCGCCTGGGCTGAGGCTGAGCCAGCTCCGTTCGGCAGTACAGCCATCAGGACAGACTGATGCTGGCGCATGGACATGGGGACGGGCATTCCGCACCCATCTCTGAAGGGACAACTGCATTTTGACGGCTCCAGGTACCCATGAGAGCCACCACACGATACGGCCACCTCTGCAACCACGTCTCCGGCTGTGGCTGTGACTTCAGAGCCTCGACCCAGCTGAAGACTGATGGGACTTCTGCATCCAGATGGCTCAAACACATGAAAACACGTCATCTTCTAAGGGGCTACAAGACCTCTGAAAATTTCACTCATGATTTTTTGGTAGTCAATTAGGGAACTATGGCCTGAATCTGCAACGGGTGCGAGGCTGGTCGGTGCTTCCCAAGCTGCACATCACAGCCCTTAGCAAAGCTGCTGGACCAGACCAGCAGGTAGGTGGGAAAAACACAGCCCAGGGAGGTAGACACCAACTAATACAAGTTATTTTGGAATTATGGATTACTATGATCCATTTCCTCCAGAACTGGCCTCAGTTATGTATTGATCTCAATTTTTCAGTTACTACAGCCATTCCTCTAGGGAATAAAGATTCAACACGTGTTAGAGCATTTCAGGAGGGTGATGTGATCTCACAACATGATCGCTCACGTGTCTCCTCTGCCCCACAAAATGCCCAGTAAAAGCCCTTAGAAGAAAGATCAAGCGCATCACTGCATTTACATGAATATTCAGCACAGTCACATTTGCCACTCCTGTTACACCTTGCATATTATTTATATTGTATAAAATAGCAATGAATCCAGTCACCCTACGCTTGCTCTTTCCCCAGAAGGACAGGCAAGATTCCCCTGAGTCAGAGAAACATCTTGGCTTCACCAAGCTCCCATTAAAGAAAAAGTGGTGGCTCAAATAGGTGAAGACGGAGCAAACAGCCACCCCCATTCTCTGCTCTGGAGGAAGACTGGGCACGAGGATGCTGATTAAAACCAGCCTCTTGCTGTGTATGCGGATCTCTTTCCCAAGTAATAGAGCCTGCCTGGACTCAGGGCACCTAGCTTTGTACATGTGCCGCAAATGAACAAGATTGCCCCTCCCAAAACGCTACATTTCATCACCACTTTAACTTCAGAACGAGAACGTCCACTGCAGCTGCTGATTTGGGTTTAAAAAATGTAGTAACATAAAGGTAGGGAAGAGGGGAGTGAAGCTAGGCAGACGCACCCCTCCTCAGCTTGGCTCCAGACCAGCGCAGCCGTAGCATCCCCCAGCCTCTGTTCTGCTTTCCCTTCCACGTGCACTGCTTGACTTTCAACTTTTCCCTGCAGCCTCAGAAACAGGTTTCCACGCTTTCAGCGTGTTAAAGGGAAACTGTTTGGAAACAGCCTCAAAGCACACAAAGCAGATGAAGAGCTAACACACACTTAGCCCTTCAAAGGCTTCATTTCTGCAAGGTGACAGTTTTCTTTGGTCGTACAGCAACTCCACAGAAGCAAAACGCTGCAGCCATGATTTTTCCACAGTGCTGTAGTTGGCACCAGCTGTGTCGGGTTAAAGGCAGCACTTCCAACAAAGATAAGTCATCTCTAATAAACAGAAATTGGAGAAGCTTCCCAGTGTCAAAACAATATTAAAGATTGAATCCCTCTGGGAAAGACACGTGGTATTTGTCTGGCAAAACTGCTGCCAGCCATCCGACACTGTAATTGTAGAACATTAAGTTTTATCCCAAATGCCAAACGTAAGTGATGCCCCTGCATGATGTGACACAGCTTCATTTCCTCCTGGAGGAAATCTAGATCATCTTCAGCAGCACCTGCTGAGAACAGGGTCACCTCAACCAGTCTCTAGGAAGACATTCAAATGTTTACGATCTGACTGTGGCACTGCAGTACTGAGATGATGGGTTTCTATACGGAACATGTACCTTGAGACTGGTAACCAATATGGCACCCCAGCAGAGACGGAGGACTGTAGTCTTTAATTTTGATGTGGGCATTTCAGGCAACCCCAGCTCTGTGCAGGGAATTGTCCTGGAGAACTCTAGCTAGGCTCAGAGACTGCAACTGCACCCACTGCAGTCGCACAACCACACGCTAAGGGCTCTTCTCATAGGGGTAAATTCCGTAAAAGACTAAGTCACTTGGGTTTCTAAGCCTTGCTTTCAAAGATGACTTGCAATCAGAGTTACAAAAATGCTACAGCAATTTAAAATGTCTGTTGAGATTTATGAAAAGACCCAAACAGATTACGGTGCCAATGTTTTGAAGTGTTACTCACGACCTATACCAGCTTTGTGTCCAAGGGTTGGCAGGATCACCCAAGGGAACTTCAAATTTTCTGTCTCTTTGTCTCTGTTCTCATTTCTTCCACTGATTATTACTTTTCCCTCTGGAATGTGTACATTATATTCTCCTTTAAGTATTACAGCCTACAATCCAGACCCAAGGTATGTCTTTGGGTCCTGATATTTTAGGGAGACATGCTCTGATTTGGAAGACCTCTGCTGTATTCACCTTGGGAATACTACGTTGTATGCCACTGACAATAAATGCTGGCTGGCATTTTGTAACCTCAAAGCTCTCATGAACCATTTCCGAGAGCTTGGCTGCCCATCCGTTTGCCATGCAGTTTGTTAACAGGGCAGGCTGACAGTTGCAGTAACGCAGCTTCACTTTCTCACAACAGCTTTAGGACATCATTCCTCAACTTGAGACAATGCCTTTGAAGCTAGTGAGAGGAGAAGGCAATGCTGGCTTTGTTACTGCAGTCAGAAATGCAAGTTAAAAGTATGCATGCTAATTATCAAAACTGTTGCTATATAATTAGCATCTATAGTCTGTACCCAAATTAAGAACTCCCTTGGAAGCTTATTATGTCCTAATATATACCCAGTGCATATATACATATAGCTGCGGTCTGACCGATCCTTGAATTTCTTAGCAGCTGTGAGGAGCTGTGTGAAGATCAATGCTAATCTAGATTAACAATCTGTCTTCAGAAATCTGTCCCATGTGCTATAGACTAGGCAATGCATGAAAGGACTCCAGGCTGATGTAACCGTCTCTCTATCGAGAAACCTGTTAAGAGGAGCAGTACTGCTCCACACGTCCGCATCCACCCTGAACTTCCAGTGCCTCCCTTCACACTCCATTCACCCACAACCTCCGATGCTTCCTTCAAAGCTTCAGGTATGTGGCTACATCTTACATTTCAACAACTGTTGTCAGGTCTTCTGTGCTGATATCGGGCTAACACATGGCTCACCCTAAGGACAAGGGCTTAACCCTGCCCTGCTGCATTTTGCCTTTGTGGGAAGAAAGTTCAGGGGAAGGTGCAGTCTGTTCAGCCGTGTGTAACGACCCCCAAGCCTTCTGCATCCTGCCTGTTGTCCAGGACTGCAGCAGCTCAGCCTCAAGGGAAGGATAGTACAAATGGTCAGCACTATAGCTCGGATTTTATCAGACATTATTTCAAGGGTGTAATTGCAAATGTGGCAGCTGAGCATCCAGTATGTGTCTTGGGACTGTGGAATCAGCGAAAGACAGACTGGTACTATCCACTGCTGCCTCCCACCTCTGTCTCCTCAGTTCTGTGTGCCTGGGGTCACTGCAACCTTGAAACATCTGTCTTGTTTTTATTTATATTCTTCTGTTGTCACTTTTGTTTGTATTTTTCAATAACATTCATTAGAAATTACTTGGGTTTTGTGTAATAAAAATCTGTGCTGCACACAAGTAAACAAACTTTAAATCAAAGTTGTTAAACAAACATTATAAAAGCTGTCTTATTAATTAACTTTCCGTGACTGTGTGACAAGGTAAACCAAAGATAGACTAGTCAAAAACAGACCCCCAAAGACATAGTGACCAAGACCAGTCATAAGGGAAGGCATGAGAAGCACCCACCCCTTGTGCCTGGGTACCTCGGTGCCAGCTACCAGACAGACCCGCAGAATGTACAGCAGCCCATAATCCCACCTGACGTAAATAAATGCAATACCCCGGAGATGAATTGCATTGTTCCTCTGTCTGAATTTGGACCTGCTAATCCAAATATGCTCTGAGTATCACTGTTACATGAGTAGCAGGTGCTCACCAGCTTTTACAAGCAGAAACTACTCATCTAAGACTCCCACATATTTGGTAGTTTGGCCATTTCCTAATTAAGCCCAACATGCTGCTGCTGAGATACCGCAAACAGCATTAGGGGTAGCTGCAATTAGGAGCGACTGGAAAATGATCTCCTATAAATAGGAGGTAATACCAAGGAGGAAGAGTCCTTGAAGGGACTGCTTCACATGCACTCGCATACATGGTAGGTCAAAGCGGAGAAGGATGAATCGCTCCAGGCTACTGAGACTGCAGCCAGCCCTGCCTCGCACAAAAGCTTCTGCTCTTTGCTGAAACAATCCCCACCCATACAAGCTCACAGAAAGCAAAAACGAGCCATGGCCATGAATGAGATCTCAGTTAGCTCCCAAGCTCTCTAGTCAGCTGCAATCAAAGATTTTTGGCATCACGCTGCTGTGCTTTACAAGTCCCATAAGTCTGAAGGATTCTTTACAAACTCCCCGAAATATCTGGTGTTAACTCACACGTCGTCATCTCTTCTGGTGCGTGGGGATTTTCCTATTTGACTTTTCACAGGTTATTTCATACCTACATCTCATCTTTTAAAGCCCAGGGTAATACATGGGCTCACACAGTGTTTCTCACACTGTTGGCCTCCTTGCATGTAGTTAAGTCCATAGTCTGGCTTCTTCAGGTAAATAATGCATTCCTGCATAAAATTCTACAGACACATCGAATGCAGCACACCTAGTTTATGATGCAACTGTGTTCATGTCTTTTTACAACCGTACACCTTGTTCTTTCATTCACAGTACCTCTTTCTACCTTGATACTGAGAAACAAGTGTTGGATTAATGCATTTTTAACATCTTTATGTGCACAGCAAACACCTGCCAAAGATACTCTCTGGTCTCAGATAATACACTGTGGATAATCTTCCTATCTCTCTTCACACTTGTGCAATTCCACTGACTTTAAATGGATCTGCCCTTGTTTCATGCAGGTAGAGAGGTGAAGCAAGCCCAGTGGAATAAGCCCAGTTGAAAGCGTGTCACTCACTGAAGGATTAGGCCAACGAACTCCAGGTATTATCTGCTACAGCAGCTCATTACTGTTCCAAAACAGAGAAGCAGCATTCAACCCAAGTGCTTTAGGAGAACCAGAAGTACAAATAGAGAGAATTTATGTGAAGTGGAGATAAATGAATACAGAAGAACCTCTGGAACCTGCACTTTTCAAACATGCACCCTCTACAATTCTCCTAAGAGCTGTTGTTTTTCCACCTCTCCACTAAGATTTAATGGCAGAAGCAGTATTGAGAGTTCTCTCAACCAAGTTTCTTTACTTTTAAACCATATGCTAAAGTCCATTTCCTAATGCATTGTAAAGTCATTATAGAAACAACAAAAAAACCCCAAACCATTGTTAATCAAACTGTTTTTAAAATCCAGTCATTTTCATCAGTCTGTGAACTGAGAAGCTGAATGGAGATGTGGCAGGGTCAGCAGCCTGGTATTTAAAGGCCTTGGGTTCAATCTTCTGTTTCAGCTACAGACCTTCTGGGCGGATGACTGATTTTTCCAAACTTTATTTCCTCAGCTGTAAAATGTTGTAAGACAGGTAAATGCGATCCTTAGACACCAGGTTAATTAGAGAAGTGGAAGGAGGGCTATTTATGCTTTCAAATCATACAGTTAGTCTTAGATTTTCATCCATTTTTGTATTATTTTATTTGCTGCCTAATGTAACAAATGCCTGTGACTCTGAATTAGGTTGCCCAGGTATCTCTGTGTGTCACTGTGGTTTGACTGACCAAATTGCAATAGAATTAATATAGAATACAAGTACCACATGAAAGTATTAAAAACGCAGTGCTTTAACAGCTGGTGACAGGGAGACGCTGCTCTGTAGAGGTTTGCTCCTCTTTGGTTCCTAGGGTGACTGAAAGTAACACAGTCTGCTTGGGCATAAGATAAAGTAGGGCTGGGGTCAGATCTAACATTAAGCTCCACTTACAAGTCTTTATGACCCTATTTACTATAAACTCCTGCATTTCATCACTAGTGCAGAAGAAGTCACTTAAGCACTTAAGCAGCTCCCAGCCCAACAAAATGGTAAATCAGGCTAATTCCACCATGGCATCACTATTCCCTGTAGTGGCCCAAAGCCTTGAATAACAGAGGACAGGGGAGTGCAGGGACTCATCCCTGTTGGCAGCTGCTAACACACGCAAAGCTGTGCCCCAGTGGCAGTCACGCACCCCGAACAGCTTATGTGTGCCACTGGGATACTGCCCTTGAGATCAACAGCACAGCAGCAGCACCAAGGGTGGGCAAAGTTTTCCTCTTACCCGAGCTGAACTCCGCACATCCCAGATCTCTGCTTCAAGGCTCCAGTTCAGAATGTCCTTTCTGTTTGGAAAGTCATTTATGCTGCATAAGCATATGCTCTTCTGAAGCCCTCAAGAAATGAAAGAGGGAAAGAGTGCACTGGCAAAAGATGTGCAAATGTAAGTATCAGGCTCAGCTTGTCCCCACCTTTCTACAGTTAAGAGGTGAAAGTCAGCCTGTGGTTAGCCTGGGGCTGTTCCAGAGCTTGTGATGCCTACTCAAGGGGAAAGCACAGCTAGAAACAGAGCCCTTCCCATGCCTTCTGGTTCCCATCCTGTCAAATGCTGAGCACTCCCAATCCCTCCTGAAGCCAAGACAGCTCAGAGGGAAAACTCAGCTGGCTTTCGGTAATAGCTGAAAGTGCACTGATTCCCCCCCCCACCCCCAGAGGAACAAATTCTACACTGGACTATACTCCTTTATCAGTGCATTAAAACATATTACTCATGGAGTCACATTCAATGTTAGGCTAAAATCAACTCAGTCAGGCACAGTCCAGCCATATCATGAGCAGTAGCAATACCAAACACTAAGGCTGTACAATGATAAGAGCAAGATGATTTATTATATACTGAAGAAGAAAAAAAGAAAAAGAAAAATCATTTTCATCAACTATTCCCTCACAGGGGTCAGTACAATATAAAGAAAATAAGGACAAATGTACAAAACCAACCTGACAAGAAGGCTCTAGATGAAACACGTTCAAAGCACTTGCAAATGATGTTGCTGGACAGATGCAGAATGAAATTAAATCAAGTAATTTTTCCCCTGCCAAACAGACTGAAGAACTGATTTTATTTTTAAAAATCCACAGTCCTACCTTTACCAGCAGATACTTCAGATAAAAAGATATTGTTCAAAAGAGAGATTCCCAAAACTACCGTTCAATCCTGTTTATTTGAAAGTGGATTTTATTCTCACTTCTAACTTTATGCAGATGGCAAAGAAGCCAGCCCAGCTCAAAACAATAGGAGCTTAGCCACTAACTTCAAAGCAACCAATCCATACTTCTCCATTTTCTGTTAATCCTTTGGCAACCACAGCATTTGAATTGGCAACAGATATCCATCTCATCCAGAGCATTCTTGTATATATGGTTGTAAAATTTATAAAAAAAACACAAAACAAAAAACACATATATGAGAAAACATCAGCAGTGTGAAATTCCTGAAGGGTTTAAAGGCTTGCTCCTACTCAACTAAATCCAATGTACTTCAAACTATTTTAACCGGAGCAGGACCAAATCCCTACAGAACCAGATACACATTCCTCAAAAAGCAAAACCGTAAGAATGTCGTAACCCAAACATAGGAGTAAAAGACAAATTTTAGCACAGTACCTTGCCTAGCCCTAGCCAAAATAATGTATTTAGCTAGAGTATTTTATTCACTCCTGACTTGGGCAAGATTCCTATTGGTTACACTGAGCGCATTACCAAAGTAATGTGGCGAAAGGACGTTATGCATTAGTAAGCTAAAATATGAATCCGTGCTTATGGGAACAGCTTTCCCTTCTAATGCCCTATAATGGGCACCTAGAAAAGGAAAAAATACAAGAAGCTTTACAGAAAAAAATCTGCATTTTGTTACACTGATGACCATCCTAAACAACTCCACAGAAGTTTTCAGGGTTCCTCTTCTGATGTACATGATGAAAGCAAAAGTCAAAAATAGACCAATGTTAGGCAAGATTATAACACATTTACTCATTAGTCCAGAATGCAAAATAGCAAATAATGCTTAAAACAAACAAAATAATATCACTTCCATTCTCCTCATAAATTCATAGATTCCACATAGTTTACTTCCTTGCCTTCAAAGAAATGCTTAAATGTAGTATGAACTTCACATGTCTCTAAAAATATCATCCCAGGTTACCAAAACAATCATTGGAGAAAAAAAAAAAAAATTAAAAATGGACATTTAAGAGCGAGTTGCAAGGAAATCCCCGTTTTGTTCAGCATGAAAAGAAACAAAGACGACCCACTGGTTGGATTTGGGGCTTTGTTGTTCGTGTTTTTTTTCATCAAGGGAAAGCAAACAATACATATGTGGGATGGAAAACATTTTCCAAACATAATAAATACCTGTTCTGATCCAAAAGCAAAGTGCAATGTAGAGTTTTCTATTAAAACAAAAACAACCTACAGACTAATGCCTTAAATATTAACAAATCAATTAGCGGTCAGCACAGTCAAATAAATACGAACACATTGATTTATATTTTGTTTCTAGCAGCAAAGGTCATTAACCTACTGGCCAATGTGACAGCTTCACAGAAGTCCTGTTTCTTGGGTTTGGTACTTTAACATGAAAAAAAGATTCAATGGGTCTGGAAACTGGTACTACAGCTGTACAGTACTCTCCCTAGCCCACCTACGTCAAATAGGGTTTGGCCAAAACGTGTTTTCAATATGTGTTTTGAACACTCATTTGGAGAACAGCTTTCACACAAAAAATAAAATCAGGATCTACACAGTTTCTCATGCTGACAGGTATGAGTTTGGATAGGCCTGAACCCTAATATTAGTGAGGTGGGATGTTTTCTCTTTGCAGTCAACAATCTTCTGTGCTGGAGGGAGAGTGCTAAGATCACAAACCCTTAAGCGATGCTGAAGGGGGAGAGGCAAGCTTTGGTCAGTTGTAGGCAAGGGCCGCAACAGAGCACTGGTGCAAAGCAAGTCTCAGCCGCTCCTCCCAGCAAGATATATCCTTCCTTCCGTGTAGGAAACCTGTCTACTCTTGTTGCTTGAGTCCCACTGTCTGCTTTATATCTGCTACATAACCCACCACTTTGAAATTCTCAGGGTGATATGCACTTCTTATATCCCCTTGAATAAAACAAAGCAGCTACGGGCCTTTCTGCTCAGGGCAGACTCCAGCCATCCCATACAACCAGACTCAGCCCCAGGCACAGAGGAGCTGGCAGCGACAGCCCCCGGCATGCCCCTCACACACCCTCCCAAATGCACCAGCACACTGCAGCACGTTTGCACTGGCTGTTACCGGGAGGTAACAGCACATGGAGCAAACTGAGTTTTGATACCTCCAGCAATCACTGGAAAAGCCAAATCAGGAGCAGATTGCTGGGCTGGGAGCGGGGGCAGCAACCAAAGCGAAATGGTGAGCAGTTGATTTTTGGGACAGATGAATGCAGACAAAAATGCCTTCTTGGTCCTAGCAATAAATTAGACAACACCAGTACCTACGGCTCATCCAGCTCTTCTCTTACCCAGTGTTGTTCTTCTGCTACTAATTGCAGCCTGTGGGAAATGCCACTCTTTAAGGCAGAAGGGATGTTTAACCATCATGCAGGGATCACTCTGCTGAAACACGCTATGGTAAGGCTCATCCAGCTCCCTCTGTCCCTGCACAGTGGTGTCTGACTAGCAAAACAAAAGAGAGAATACAAAGAGAAAACCAGACTTCTTTGACCGCAAAAGATGAGGGGAAAAGGCCGATGGGATTTTTTGCAAGGGGAATGTTCTTCAAGGCCACTCAGAGGGTGAGCCAGGGGCAGGAAAAGCACAGAAGAAACTGACTTACAGGCTGTCAAAACTGCTCAGTTAGTGCTTGCAACCTGGGCACCTGTCCTCCTACCTTTTAACCTGCTCCAGTGCACAAACCCTATTTAATTGGGCTTTGCATAAAGGAGGGGAGAGAATCCCATTCAAGAGGATGTCCATTGCTCTGCCTGTATCTGCAGGGCAAGGATCAGCACAGAATGATGTAGGGGGTTGCTTTCAACTACTGTGCAAGAGCTCACCTTGGCTGGATTTAGGAAGGCTGCGTCAAGGTTGTATGGCTACCTGATGCTCAGGTAGCTAAAGATAACCATACTTGGCTTCTGAGGAGCCGCAAAGTGCAACAAACCTTTTTGAGGCAGACTAGAAAGATATGAATAAAAACTACCTGGATTTTTTGTTAGTTTACTCATTTTTTATTTTTTAAGGCAAGCAGAAAATCCTTCTGGAATGCAAGAGACAGGATCAGAATGGCAAAAAAAGGAGATGGGGGAGCTACCTTCAGCTTTACTCACGAGGTAAAATTTATCCCTAGTAAAATACTACCGAAACCAGTGGAGCTGCATCTAATTCAACCTACTGCCTAAAGAGGAGCAAGAGACAAGCCACGGTGCTTCCTTTACCCCCTCTCTGCACCTGCCACTGCAGTCAATGAAGCTATACCAGCGTACAGCCGTAGCAGCACAGTGGTGAATCAGGTCCAACAGAGGTTGCCTACGTGCTGCGCTTGCCACTGGAGCCAATGTTTTAGAAACACTGTGACCTGGATTCCAATCACAGCTCTGCACATCTACCCAAATGAGCAGAAAAATAAATGCTAGCCCTACTTCTCCTTTCTACTTTTGCTAAGGAAGATCAAAATAGACACCCACCCTTTGGGTTTGTCTACACTTACGAAGTTGTTTGAATACTACAAAGTGTCATGAATACTTCCACGTGGCCAAAAAGGTGTTACTCAAACAAGCATCACCTCTGATGTTTACATCCTATCTAACTTTTGATTTTTGATGGTCCCTAAAACAATGAAGTCCACATCAAAGAATGGAATTAAAATCCATTCTGAGATGGGAAAACAAATAGGGGAAAAAATTTATCCAATATTGGTAGCTTTAGTCCAAAACAGCATTTCACCTCTCCTGTATAACCCACTGGGTTTTGTCCAGGGAATGGCAGGGAAGCGGGACATACCGTTGTCTGCTCCCCAAGGTCCAGGGAGCCCTGTTCTCCCAGAGGAACAGAGCTGCAGGCCGGAGACCAACACTTGCTCTCTTCTACATCAGTACGCAACGAAATTACAGCTGACAGCTCCTTCCAACCTATTCTCAACATCACCCAGTCTTAAGGCAGAATTAGAGCAGAGCATATCTCATCTGAGCAGGTCTGCTTTCCAATTCACTTCATTAAGCCACCGAGACCCCTGCAGACTCTCTTCATGGAGATGAGCTATACCCATGGTGCACTAAAGTGCCCAGCCAACAGCACTGAGAATCTTTTTTCATTGTTAACTGGTAGAAGAGAGTATTTCTGGATGTGGCTAATCAGCTGGTATCCAATGTCAGATCTTCAGAACAAAATCTGCATCACACAGGAAGTGGTAAGAGCCACGGCCCTCCAAGGAGGAGAGGTATGCACAGTCTTTCTACAGGGATGTGTAAAGAACTTACTCTGGGCTCTAACAGGGGCCAAAGCAGCAATTTGTGGACAAGTACATCACCTAACTCACACACTCACAGGCCCCGTTCCTGCCTCTTCTTTACAAGCTGCCCAGAGACTCAGTTTGCTGTAGGGAGGCATTCTGGAGCACTGCTCTGTGGTGTGCAAAGAGGGGAGTGGGCTTTGCACATGGTCCACCTGTGTGGTAGAACCACAGAAGTTCCCAGCACTTCTTGGGCTTTGCATATTCATGCAGAAGGCTGGGGAGAAGACATAAAGTCCTCCCCACCACTCAATACAATGAAGAGCCTTAGATAATTAGCAAACAAACATCAAAAACACTTCATGTCCTGCACAGCGTCATCCTGCCAACTATGATAGAAAAAAAATCTAACCATACCATTAAGTTTGCAGGTGTTACATGTATAGCTCGAGAGCATACTCCTATCAAATGGAGCACAAAGCAGGGCATGTGGCAAACAGCAGGCGAGAGACAAGCTGCTCTATTTGCAAACTACTACCAAGGGTGGCGCATCATTGTACATAGCCTAGGTTCTCCATCTCATTCCTATACCGCTGTTCGGACACCTTGCTTTTATGCTGCTTGCTTTCTAAGTGCTGCCTGAACTCCATCTCCTCGCTGGCCCCGGTGTTGCACATGGAGCAGTAGAACTGGCCACTGGGGGTGACGCACATGGCCAGATCCCGAGGAATCCTCTGGCGTGAGCGGGGATTGAAGTAGGGACCTGAGGAGACAACAGAAAAACTGATTTTACCTATAACAAAGAAAAGCTAGAAGTTGTCACTGAGCTGCCTCTAAGTCCAACAATTTTTACAAAAAGCAGCCAAAGATTAGCTTCTTTAACTGTTTAGAGTCTGAACCATATTCTCCCACACAACCTCTCCACTGAGATCCAAGTGTGTAGCACATAGGGGAGCAGTACTTGCCGGTATTTTCTAAAGCAGTAGAGTGGGCTTAGTGCCCTGGTCTTATTAAGAATCAATAGGGTTTTGAAAATTAGGAGCCTAATCATGTAAGTGATCAGTCAAGACTTTTTTTTTTTTTCTTAAACCTCCAATTCCATAATTAGAACAGTCTTTTGACTGGAATAAGCTGCCTCAGTTGAAAATGATCACAAAATCGTATTTAATAGAACTGTAAAAGATTTCTCTTATCCACATGACAGTGGTTAGAATGACATGATTAAACCAAGCTTCACCAGGAATCAGGGTTTCAGCTAATAAGTGCTCACAACACAACTTAAAATTAAAAAAAGAGAAATAGACACTGGGCTGGACACTATAAAAGACACTTTAAATCATAGTAAAGAGGCAAAGTTAGTATTTAACATCTGAGGAAGGACTCTAGGAACAGATGGTCTTAGAGGGAGGCTAACAAACTCTCTCATTCTGGTCATAGGAGTGCAAGTACAGGTTGATGTGCTACAGTAGGAGTCAAAGCAGCTGGCCACTTGCCAAGGAAATAAAGCAGGAAAATTGTCACCACTTAGAGCAGCCTTAGAGACAGGCAGATGGTAAATTAAGTTACAAACTGAGAAACCAAACTAACGAGCAGACTGACAAAACAAAGCAACTTTAGCAGCTGGGAGAAAACATGCAGACATGAAGGATCAGCAGAGCTAAGACCAGCTCCTTTCACAACCTGTCTCTGCTAAAACAGACCTCAGAAACAGAAGAAAAACAAGTCTGTTTTTTATTTATTATTATTCCAACCATAGAACAGATGCAAGCTCCCGGTTACCTGTGTTGTTTTGAACTGTATACATATTTCTTCTGTTCTGCATCATTTTATAGTCATTCCCTTCTTTCCTTGCCCTCCGTTTGCCTAGTTCTGATGCATCCCTGAAGATTAAACAAATACGAACAGCTGCAATTTAGAGTTTTATGAGAAAAGGACTGCCAGAGACACTGCCACATGCTTTCAGCCTGAGCACGAAGTCGAACAATACCTACGAGAATGAGTTATTCTGTGCTTCTGCAAGACGCAGCCGTTTGGCATGGTTTTTCCCTTGGTAGTGAGCCTGCGCCACAGCCGGAGAACTAAATGAGGCATCACAAAGCTTGCAGTAATCATTCTCTGTGGCCAAGATCACTCGGCCACCTGGCTTACTGGATCCCATCTAGCAGCAAAGGGAGAGACAGCATGTGAAACATAAGAAGGTTAAATTGCTGAAATACTTGAATCACAGATGATCAGTATCATCTTCAGCAAGCAACAAGAGAGCTGGAATTAGAGCATACAGATTAGGACGCTCTCAAGCACTCCCCAGACTGTTCTTACATGAATTGCACTTTCCCTGCCTCAGTCTCCAGGAGAATCTGCCAGTTCCTTGAGATCTAGGCAAATCCCTGGCCTCAGATGGAAAGGAAAGCAATTTGAACAAACACCCTGTACCTCTGCAACAGCTACAGAGGCTTGTTTACTTCACAGCAGTGGTTTAACTCCTCTAGTCCTGACTGCTGGGAGCTGATGAACAGTGACCTTCACACTGAGGAAGACCCACTGAAAGGTAAAGGTGCTCCTCTCTCCTACTTACAGTGTACCTAATGTCTCCACAGTAGCGTGTCTCTACACAGCTCCCTGACCACGCTAAGAGATAAAACCAAAACCAAACAATAGCAGAGCTGCCAAACCTCTGATCCTTACACTTCAGGTAGGAGGATATCTGGATCAAGACTTCAGAGGAAGGATCCAGTCTCACACGAGTAGCTCCTGCCGTATGAACACTACCTTGCCTGTCTAGTGCGACCAGACACTGATTGGGGTAGCAACCACGTTTCCTCAGTGTATATCATCCAGAGAAAAGTAAACAGTGCAGCAGCAGTGATTCATACAGCCATGTCACTGCAGCACCTGCCAAGTCCAGTTTCTTTCACATCTCCTCTGAAACTCTTCCAGCTTATAGACACATGCACACAATTCTGACTTCTACATTACAACATGAATCCAGTGATCTTTTTATTGCCATGGACCACTTTCTCTATTAAAAAACACACCAGATACCCTAGCAGGTACAGCACCCACATCCCACTACCTAGGACTGGACCCCACGCCCTCCCAATTCAGCTCTGTGAGATGCAGTTATTTCAGGTGGGACTGACCCTCCCTCTGGCAGCTCTGACAGCATGTACAGCAGGCTGCCAGTTATGGCAAATGCTCTTTGCTTTTGTACGGACAACAGAGGCTTATGTTTTTGGAAATGACAGGCACAGCTTCGATCCCTGCAGCCCAGCTGTGGTTCCCTGCACAGTCACATGCAAGAGCCGGGTTAGCTGTTGAGTCCCATGACAATCAGAAGTGATAAATTCTACTGGATCACCGAGGGAATCATCCATTCGCCCTACACACAGGAATGAGCACTGCAAAAGGCACAACAAAAAAGGGATTAGATAACAGCCCTGGGCAATGGGTGTAGGAGCACCAAAGCACTTTTTCCATGTAGGCTTCCCTCCGCACAATGGAGGGATGACTGTGCAGAGAGGATGCCACACCCTCATGTCCAAATCCAGCTCCAAGAATGCTGTTTTATACCTGCCCTTAAACAACCATAATCAGCAGCATATCGAACTTACTTAAGCATCAAAGTACTCGCCATGCAGAAACAGAACATTTCACGCCAAACGTTCTGCTGCAAGGACAGATCAATACCTGTATCTTCAAAGGTAAGCAAATAGCTCACAACAAGCCGTTTCCACCACTCTGTGCCATCACAAGGAAAATCCTTTGCCAGCTCCCGCAGCACTCAGAGCGTGAGATCTAGTTACTCTCATCGGGGGTTAGGTGACAAGTAAGCAGCATGATCTCAGTCACCTTCCTGTGCCTTACCTGAGCTGGAAGGGAGACAACCTGAGGTGGGGCAGCCTCAACCGAATTACTCATTCTGGCAGGTGCCGGACAGCTATTGGCAGCATAGTAATTTCGGAGTTTCTTACTGTGGTTTTTACCCTAGAAAGAGAACCCAAATTAATTGCTGTCCTAATAACAGCATCTTACACTGAAAGAAAAAGGATCCAGAGACCGAAATGAGAAAATGGCTGTGAAGATGGCATCTCAGGTAAAGGAGCTGTCACTCAGAAAATAACAGCTCTGGACTTGAGAGATGCTGGCATCCCCCCTTTTCTCTAAAATGCTCGTCACCTAGCACCATTGGGCCTCATTTTCAACTGATTTTCTTAAATCAGTAAGATTACAATTAGCCCCTCAATCTGTTTCCATTTCACTTAAAACTAGTAATTTGTATTTTAAACACGAAATATAAACTGCTTTGCATAGCTTTTTGATAAGACTGGACACACACTTCTTATCATGAGGTTGCAAGCATGAGTTAAAACATGAGATTGAATCTAAAAAACCCTGCTTCATATTTTATTTTCTCTTGGAAAACTTATACTTTTTGGTGTTCTGAAAATCTGATACAGCTACATGACAGTATGCATATGCATGGTGGATATACAATAAGGCGTACGCATAAATGCAAGTTACGTACTATAAATGCACTGCTGTCCCCTCATGGCAGAAATACTGCAGAAATCAGATGTTGTAACACTAATTCAACCTACCCCTTGACTGGCATGATACCACTTTTCCAGGGCCAACAGCAAATCTGACATCTGGGTCTGGTGCCCTGAGGAGGTGAACAACCCCCCTTTTGGATTTATTGGTGGCAAAAGTTACTATTTCCATATCTCACACAAATATAGCATTAGTAAGAGAGGATACTAGTAAAACAGGGTAACATAAGACTATGACATATGTGATCTCTCAGCAAAGAATCATACACAAACAGTCCCTAACCTATTTCAGACAAGTCAACCAGACTAGCTTGAACAAAATTAATTTGGTCTGAGCTGGCTCAGATGATGCTGTCCAAAGCAGATGAAAAAGTCTGCATAGATGGCCACACCAGCAGATCAGTTGCGTGCATAACCTCAAGAAGGAGGTAGTGATGAGCGCCTGGCAGCAGCTCCCTTTCCTCACTGCACTGCTGGATCCAGCAGAAAACATCTGTCTGGGCCTTACAAAATGATGTTTGTGGAATCAGAAGTTCTGTTTTGTTGGATGAGTATACAGACAGAAAACAGATTGCACAAAACAAAGGAAAATAATGAGCGTCTGCCTTTTCACCCATGCCATCTTGGCACTACTTCTCTGTGCCTGTAGACAAAGCTTTCAAAACATGCTTCAGTAGTGACACCTTAAGTGAAGGCACTGCAGCATGTCTGGAAGAACAGCAAATTCAAGCAGGGTGAAGATATGTCTACAGAGCACTTTTATCCACACCTTCCAGTCCATTAGGTGGTGTAGAGGTAGCTTCAGACGAACTAACTCAAATGCTGCTGCTGGTGTGCAGCCACCTCACCAAAGCACTCAAAAACCCCCTTGCGAAGCTAAGTTAGTCCTCGTGCATTAGAATCACAGAATCCCAGAATCCCAGCATGTTCGGGGTTGGAAGGGACCTCTGTGGGTCATCTAGTCCAATCCTCCTGCCGAAGCAGGGTCACCTACAGCAGGCTGCACAGGACCTTGTCCAGGTGGGTCTTGAATATCTCCAGAGAGGGAG
>Ga0065711_1030062_pt1 | contig 33878 bp, 16 predicted proteins | sample Hoacrofraction12_FD_59098 | JGI IMG/M metagenome (GOLD analysis project Ga0065711, IMG submission 59098) | Hoatzin crop microbial communities from Cojedes, Venezuela - Epithelial fraction 12 v2 (version 2) | ecosystem: Host-associated > Birds > Digestive system > Esophagus > Crop | place...
CCCGGGATGGAGGTGAGGCTGACCGGCCTGTAGTTCCCTGGGTCCTCCTTCTTGCCCTTTTTGAAGATTGGAGTGACCTTGGCCTTTCTCCAGTCCTCGGGCACCTCTCCTGTCTTCCAGGATGGAGAGTGGCTCAGCAATGACATCTGCCAGCTCCCTCAGCACTCGTGGTCTTATTTTATTATTTATTATTTTATACCTAATAACTTAGCTACGTATGAATTAACTATTTAATCTACATATTTTAAAAATATTTGATATGTTATGAGGCAGACTGATCATCAGCCAAGTCATGATTTGTTCAACTGATTGAGCTTTATGGTCTCTGAGCAAAGCCTAAAGAAATGCAACATCTTTTCCAGCCCATGAGAAGTAATGTATTGTGTGAATCTTAGTCTTGTGCCATAAAAGTGTGGAACGACACCCACTTGCAATTGAAACAGTGAGAAATTCTTTGTCCTTTTAAATCCCCCAGTGTACTTCAAGGGGTGTTTCAGTCTTTTTTTTTTTCCTTTTTGTCTTAAATTTGTAACTCTTCTTTCTTGGAAATACAGAAATAGGATAGAAGTGAGGGTGTATTTCCCATGACATACATTAGAATTTTGTGTTTCTGTGTCTGCTCAAAGAGCCCATTGGAAGAGCCAGACTTTGTGAAAAATCTTCCTTGTGAAAACCAAAGCCATCTCATATGTAACTGTGAGTACATGTTGTGTACATGCTTGAACAGGAGTGTAAGTCCAGAAGAGAACTGACCAATTGAACAACTGAACAGTTCTCCAAATGGGAGGCTGAAGGGGTACGAGTGTAAGATAAGAGGGCATCCTTCATCGAAGAACAGAGCTCTTTTGTAAGGGCTAGAGGGAAAGTCAAAGGTCTCTGATGCGAGGAACATTGCTGCAGATTGCCAAGAAGCCTCTGGTATGAAAGGAAAACCAAAGTGATGCAGACAAGTATCATATAATCCTTTCAGTGGACTAAGGAAAGTATGGCTTGGAATCAGTGCAGGGGATATAAGTGACTGCAGAATTTCTTTCCTAAAGTGTGCTGTTGCACACAGATGTCCCTGTGGTGATGAACGGATGTTGAAGCTACGAGGTCACTGGCAGAGCCCCAAGAAGGGAAGGCCAACTTTCCTCTTGGAGCCAGCTCTTTCCATTTAGTTCTTGAGTAAAAATTCCTCCAGGCTGATATACCACACACTGCTGACCAACAGAGAGCTGCTCCAGGGCTGCAAACCAGGAGGAGCCTGCACATAAAGAAGCGGTCATCATGTTACACTCAACTTGTAATCCCTGCAGGGGTTTCCTCTTAAGGACATTGATGATAACCTGGCTGGTTTTAGAAATCTAGCAGCATTGTTCTGGCATGCACACAAGAAATTTTCCGCCCAATATCTTTTTTCTGGAAAGAACTGCTTGTCAGGCTTTCTTCCACTTTTCATTTGATTTACAAGGAAAATAATATTGCCATATATTACCTCTCCCATCTGGACTTCTCCCTATCTGGGTACCAGCCTCGAATGGAACATTTCCCCTTTTTGATAACTTCTGAATGGTATCTGTTAAGTATTTGAATTAATACAATTTATAAGAATCCCATTTTGTTAATATATATATTATATATATTGTCTATTACTTAATAGTGTTTTCTAAGTACCTCCATCATCTACAATGGTAAATATCATTACTGGTGCCAGCAACAACTTCTGGACCTGTGCTGGTGACTAGTACTTTGGAACAGGATGTGTTCCACAGATTAAAAATGGTTGTATTCTATTATGTAGTATATATAATATTTTATTGTATCATGTTGTAATTAAAATGTCATCTTTGGTTATATTTGAAAGCATGCAAGCTGCAGAAACTCCATGTGCTAATGAAATGTATTAGAGCAAAAAGCTCAGATTGTATGTTCTTTAGATATACACTACTTCTATTTTGCCCACATGATCAAATACAGATCCCTGTCCATAGACTCCAGGTAAACACCGATATTCTTACTTTCCTTTCATTCTCCTTTGCGGATTCACAGAATGACAGAATGATGAGACCATTCCATATCATCCCACTCACTGTAAAATTCATCCAATATTTTCAGTAAAGGAATATTTTTTTTCCTACTGCCTGATCCTCTGTTGTGAAATTTAACCTGCTTGTGTGTGCAGGGAGAATGTCTCAGTTTTCCAGCCCCGAAATATGTACATTTGTGCCAGAGTCAACAGGAAAGGAAGACTTACAGCATCCAACTGACTTAGTTTCACATTTCCCTGATGCCCAAACAACTGGAAAGCATCAAGACCAGAACATTTCATAATTTTCTTCCTAGGTGGTACAGACACCAAGACAGGATGTTCGGATCTTTGGCCAGTCCCTGCAGGAATATTACAATAAAGGGAAATTTTGTGCACACTACACACATTTATGAGGGATGTTTAAAACTTAACTGGACAAAGCATTAGCAATCATACTTTAGGGAACAGTCCTTATTTGCCATGCAGCTGTACTACTTGATGTAGAAGACATTCAGACTTTCTAATCTTATTGTTAGATCCATTATTATAGAGTGGTTCAGCGGCCACACAGGTGGTGGGTCTGTTCACTTCACCACCCTTTTCAGTAGCCTTAGGGTATGAATCAGGTAACCCTGATCTCTTCCGTTCCTTTCAATGCGAGAACAATAATTGTTGCAATAGTAAAAGCTAATAAAATTTCTTAGCAACTGAAAGAGACAGTTTAGTAGAGAGAGAAGACACCAATGGATGTTATGTGCAGATGTTCACCTGTACATCCATGTCAGCAATTTCAGTTCCACTTCTGGAGCAAGTTAAAAAAAAACTTGGCTCAGTTTCTTGGTTTATGTCATATGCATATGGTTAATAGAATTTTCACTGATATTTCTTTTTGTAATTAGAAGCTAAACAGTACTCAGTGGCCTACTGCTATATTATAGACTAAATAGATACTTCTTTAGTTATTATTAACCTTTTTGTTTCTCTAGACATCTCTGCTAGGCATTATGCAATCACCAGGTAAAAACAGATCCTGTCACAAAGAGCCTATGATCTAAATTGTCAAGGTGAAACCAGACATACAGTGACTTTTCCAGCGTCACTCCATAGCAGTGGATAGAAACGGAAATGAAACAGCCTGCTTGACTCTTGGTCTGCCTCTTTGTTTTCCTAATCGTGCTAATTTTCTTGGAAATACTCTTTGGAATCTCATTTCTTTTCATATAAAAAAAAATGTGACATATAATTTTATTACTTTGTACTATTCATTCAATTAAGTCAAGGTGATACACTCTTCAGTTGGTCAAGCTGCTTATTTCTGAGGAGCTCTTTACATTAGAAACAAAAAAAGATTTTGCCTGGCATCAAAGCCATATTTATTCTGTTTGGAAATATGTATGATCTTGAACAAAGACTATGTGCGAGGAAGGTTAAATTCTCAACACTTGAAACACGTGAGGCAGATCAGCCTTTTTTCTACACAAGTCCTGGTGAATTTAAGATTTTAAAATATAATGACTATAGTTCTCGTGCATCTTCAATCACTTTCATCATTTCTGTGTAGTCATTATCATGTTTTCTGTGCAGATTTCTTCAAAGTGTCATAACAGATAGTCCAGTTGTTTGTGTATTTTACTGCCCAGCAGTAGTTCATTACATAAGAACATTAGAAAATTGTCCATGACTGTTTTGATCCATCTCTCCTAAGTTTCACAATCTGCTTTCACCATCTGTTGGGTCTGGAGTAGAAGTTAGTCATGTAAACTGTCTTCCTGGTGGAACTGTGACTAGGCTTCTCCAGGGAATGTGTTGCCTGAGTTCTCTCCACTGACTACACAGAGGATAAGATGACCATAGTCTAGTTGGAAACTTGTAGTTAGCTAAATCTAGGTGTGACAAATTCTTCCAAAAAATAAGATATCTTAACAACAATTAAAAAAAATAACAGAAGTTCAGTGATAGTATAGTAATTTATGATAATTGTTCATTCTTTTAATTCTACCATGATGGCTTTAGTATTGCTGTGGTATATGGCATTATTCCATGTACATTAAAACTTCAAAATTTCAAAAATTTTTCTTTAAGCATTTAAATATGCTGCAAGGGCTCCATGGAATGAATAAATTTACAGTTTAAGTTGAATCATGACCTGTATTCTTATCTGAGAAAGAAGTCCGTATGTTCACAGCAGTTTACTCCCCCTGCTTTTCCTCCTTCCATGCTTAATGTCTGTGGACATTGTAGTAAATGAGTTTGTTGATCATAGTTTTTGCAGGAACATTGAATCTCAGGAGATATTAATGTAAAACTAATTTTGGTTTTGTTAAGGCAGCCATGTAGAGGGAAATCTGAGTTGTAAAATGTGTGGTCAAAAGCTGAGGAGCGTAAGTAATGTTGTGTGAGCTCTGTCTCAAGTCAGAAATATCTAGAGTGGCTCAGATATCATATATTTGGAAGGATCTGCTGGAGTACAATTCACAGACTGCAGAGTATTTGCACAAAATAGGCAGCAATTTTAAATGACTAATGTGTATGAGAAAATTGCAAACTGCTTATAAAAAATCTTCAGACAGGAATAAGCAGAACATTTGTCAAATGACTTACTCATTCAAAGGCTTCCATCCATCCCCACTGTTTCACATTTGAAGGGCAAGTGAGGACTGAAAATATGCCTTCTGAATTAAATACCACCCATATGCTGCAGGACTACAGTAAATTTTACAGCCATCAGTGGCTGCAACCAAAGCTAAATGAGTAAAACCAGGTAAAACCTTGGTTCTGAAAACATGTGGGATAAAGTAAATTATGTATGGGTGAGTGATGTTGAAATGCTATGGTCTCAGTTTAGAATAGCATATGGAAGATTTATGAAGAGTTCTGAGCAATGGGAAGTGACTGTACTGTTCTGATGCTGAGGACAAACTAATAAGCTTCTACTGCAATCCACAGACACTCAAAAACCATAAGATAATTCACCAGAAATCTTGTGATTGTTTCAAATATCAAGAAAAATTTCTGACCAATACCAAGTATCACAAGATTTGTGACAAGATCTCAGAAGCTGGCAACGCGAAGTGTAAATTAAACTCAGTTTTTCTCTATCAACAAAAACTTTTTTACATTTTTCTACTGGAAAACAGTCCATACAGACTAGTAAATTCTTTCATTGAACTTAAGTAAAAAAAGTAATTTTTCAGTGATTATTGCTGTCTAGTAATGTTAACAATTTTGCAGTGAATTCCTGTTGCTTGTTTTTGAGGGTGTTCTCTAATGACATTTTTCCCCTATCTTATCATGGAAATTACTATCTCTGTGAGCATTTTCATGCTAAGATTTATTTAGTTTCAGATCAGTTCAAACATCTGAAAATTTTTATTTTCCATAGTTACTTGCCTGAACTAAAAATTGTTTTGGAAGCCTGTGGAAGGAGAGTAAAACCTAGGCCATGTTTCATATAGATTCTTGTTTCTTGTGCATGTTTTCCTAGACAAAATGCTGCTGACAGAAACAACAGGAAACCTCTGTGACTTTTTCACTATTGAACAGTCAGCAGAGTGGACTATAGGGAGAGAATGCAAACACGAATGCACACACATCGATCACTAATGCTTTTTCTCTATCAGCAGCTACATCCATTAGAAGCCACTATAACAGACTAGCTCCAAGGAGCATGGTGTCTCTCAAATCATGACAGTACAGTCATAATCACACTAAAGAGGTTTTAATGTCTTTTCATATACAGTATTCTTTTTAAAACTAGAATGTTAGCTTGCACTCCTATAGCATGTGACAGCTCCAGAAGAAGACAGTAAAGATGAGTTAGTTCCTCACATCAAAGCCACCATAAGTGTATTAGACAGAATACAATGCAAAACCATATAAGCAATTATCTTGTTTGCTTGTAAGCAAAAGTTCTTATCCAGAAAACATAAACTTTTTTCATGTGTTGCAAGGATAAATAGATTTCTTTGGTAAGTACAAAAAAAGAAATCCTCTGAAAAAATAAACTAGTTGCTGTCAGAGTTGTGCAAAGCTGTCCTTTGATTCACTGACCAAAATAATAAGAAATAATTAGGCCTTGGGTCACTCTGAACTGAAAGTATTTTCAGTATTGCTGACAAAATGCAAAATATGGAAAAAATAACTTTGATGCCTTTGAAAATGAAAAATTTCTCTTCATATTAGGGTTTTTTATGGACTTACAATGAAAATTCAGTAAATGCTGAAAGAAAGAATCACTTAAAAATAAAGAAAAAGAAAAATAATTTCTTTGGGAAAATGCTGAAGTGAAATATTTAACATTTTCAACTTTTTATATTAGCTTTATTTGGCTCACTTCATTCCTCCCTTATTTTCCCTATTCTGCAAGTATTTGGCAATGGTTTCGGTCAACCAGAGAATGCATTTTGGTTGAATCTGAAATTTTGTCCAGGCGTAGTAAGCCTATTTTTGCTTTCTACAACCTCATTCACAGCTTCTATTTCTTCACAAAAAAATAAAGGCTATAAATCAATAATAGATCAGAGGTGAAAGAAATAGTTTGAACAAGTGTTGCTGTAACTTGAGAGAAACAGGAAATCTGAAAAAAAAATTGACAAGAGTGTAAACTTTGTCATATAGGATTTTCTGCTACACCTAATTTAAATGCAAAGCATGATGATTTTCTTCTTGCCACCTTGTTATAAAGGCATTATTGTTTTCTCTTATAAAATGCATCAACAATCAGTGCTTAAATATCCAGAGTACGATTTTAACATCAAGACACATAATCTATCATGAGATTTGCCTGTAAAATATGGAGGCTAAGATTCTTTGACTATGATCATTCTTTTGTTTTCTGTGATGTACTTTTGAAACGAATGGGATGACATCTGAGGCAATGTATACTTCAAGGTATTGGAGTATGTGCTGTGGAGTATATATGCTCATGCTGCTGCTGTCCATGCACCCCTGATTTGGGATGAGACTTTGCCTCTCTTAAAATCACTGACAATATCAGCATTGTCTTCAGCAAAGGCAGATTATATCCCTTTGTTCTAGGATTTGTATACAGTCATGGATCTAAATGTCCTGTTGTTCTAAGTCAAAAAAAAAGTCAAAGAATGGCTAGAGGTTAAAAGAGCACTATTTTGTAAACCCTTCACATTTGAAAAGGGAGAACTTCTAAGGAAATTTTAAAATGCAAAGTATGTTTAGACTATAAATAATTGTAATAATGCAGTAATTTTATCAGATTTATTTCTATGCTGTCTTACCTTTTCAATTCTCAGTAGAATCAGTATTCTAGGACTAGCACACCAATTCCGTCAGTAAAAAAAAAAGTTAAATACCATAAAAGTTTGTTGCCAGTGTAAAGCCTGTGCTTTGATGGATAAAGGCACACCTCCTTCTATTACTGCAGCAGTCCTTTGGGTCACTGAATGTGATCAAATGTACATGATAAGCAGACTACTGTTTCAAGCAGGAGTTACATCATTTGTTCTTAGGTAATGCACGGAGTGGTTAAGTAAGTATTCAAAAGTGTGAATGAATGCTGAAGATTGGGATTGTTCAGCCTGGAGAAGAGAAGGTTCCAGCGAGACCTTAGAGCAGCCTTCCAGTACCTGAAGGGGGCCTGCAAGAAAGCTGGAGAGGGACTTTTTACAAGGGCGTGTAGTGATAGGACAAAGGGGTAATGGCTTTAAACTGAAAGAGGGTAGGTTTATATTAGATAGAAGAGAGAAATTCTTTACTCTAAGGGTGGTGAGCCACTGGAACAGGTTGCCCAAAGAGGTGGCAAATGCCCACTCCCTGGATGTGTTCAAGGCCAAGTTGGACGGGGCTTTGAGCAACCTTCTCTAGTGGAAGGTGTCCCTCTCATGGCAGGGGGGTTGGAACCAGATGATCTTGAATGTCTCTACCAACCCAAACCACTCAATAATTCTATGATACAGTGCATTTATCAACAACAAAAGAATCATCCAAACATTTGTGCCAGACCTGTGCTATTCATTTTCCTGCTACTATATTTTGAATATCACAGTCCTAGACTTAATATATTACTACTTTATTTGGCTGTTGCATTTTCTATGTGTCTTGCAATTTTCTAGCTTTTGCTTATGTGCTAAGAAATTATGACATTATACGAGAGAGTAAATCTTCTTTGGTAGAATTCTTTAGCTATGTTCAGTGGTGAAGTAGACCTGAGGTGGATCAAACTGCAGATCAACTACATTTCTGTTAGAAGAACTGCCACAGTTTCTTGCAGTTCTGTAGTCCTGGCATCATTTCCAATCTACTGGGTACTGAAAAAGCATGGACTTTTTTGATTTATGAAAAAAGAAAAGAATAGCTACAATGTCATCCAGAAAGCTTGTAATCAGAAGCATAAGGGAAGTTGAAGAGGTTGATTATTGAAAAGGCTATACCTAAGTTACAGCTTTCCCACATGCCTGTCAGTATACGAATTGAGGTTTGGATCTGGATATTACAGTTTGACAAAAGAGAAAACTCCTACTAGCTTTGACAGCAAAGTCTGGTCTTCCGTAGGCTCGCCTGCTAAAAAGCCTCTCTCCATCTTTCTTATAAGCCCCCTTTAAGTATTCAAAGGCAGTAACAAGGTCTCCCTGGAGCCTTGTCTTTTCCAGGCTGAACAATCCCAGCTTTCTCAACCTTTCTTCATAGGACAGGAGTTCCAGACCACTGATCATTTTCATGTCCCTTTTCTGGACCCACTCCAGCAGGTCCATGTCTGTCTTGTGTTGAGAACTCCAGAGCTGGACACAGTACACCAGGTGGGGTCTCACCAGAGCAGAGGGGGAGAATGACCTTCTTTGACCTGCTGGCCATGTTTCTCTTTATGCAGCCCAGGACACAACTGGCTTTCTGGGTTGCAAGCACACATTGTCAGCTCATATTCAATTTTTCACCCACCATTATTCCCAAGTCCTTCTCCAAAGGTCTACTCTTAATCCATTCATCACTCAGCCTGTATTGACGCTGGTGATTGTCCTGACCCATGTGCAGGATCTTGTACCTGGCCTTGTTGAACTTCATGAGGTTCAGAGGAGCCCTCTCCTCAAGCCTGTCCAGGTCCCTCTGGATGGCATCCCTTCCCTCAAGTGTACCAACTGCACCACTCAGCATAGTGTCATCCACAAACTTGTTGAGGGTGCACTTAATCCTGCTGTCTATGTCATTAAAGAAGATATTGAACAGTACGACTCCCAGTAAGGACCGCTAAAGGACAGCACTTGGCACTGATCTCCAGTTGGACATTGAGTCGTTGGCTGCAACTCTTTAGATGCAGCCATCCAACCAATTCCTTATTCATCAAATAGTCCATCCTTCAAATCCATATCTCTCCAATTTAGCAACAAGGATGTTATGTGGGACCATGTTATGTGGGATCTTACAGAAGTCAACGTAGATGGTATCAGTTCTTTTCCCTCATCCACCAACACAGTCACTCCATTGTAGAGGGCCACCAGACTAGTCAGAACTTATTTGAAGCCATGTTGGCTGTCTCTAACCACCTCCCTGTCAACCACACTCCTTGACATATCTTCCATGAGGATCTGTTTAATGATCTAATCAGGAACAGAGGTGAGGCTAACTAGCAGGCTGTTCCCAGGGTCCTTTCTACCCTTTTTAAAAATGGATGTGATGTTTTTCCTTTTTCAGTCACTGGGTACTTTACCTGGGTGCTGCCATGACTTTTCAAATATGATGGAGAGTGGCTTACCAGCTGCATCTGCCAGTTTCCTCAGGACCCCGGTCTTTTTTGTCAGGGACGGGTACAATTTCTTTTGTCTTCCTTTTCTGAGTCATGTACTCGTAGAAGCCCTTTTTATTACTCTTCACATCCTTTGCCTAATTTAGGTACAGCTGTGTCTTAGCTTTTCTGATCCCATCCCTACACTCCCAAGAAGTATCCTTGTGTTCTTCCTGGGAAGTGTGTCTCCTATATTTCCCTCTTGTGTTTCAGTTTGACCAGGAGGTCTTTACTCAGCTGTGCTGGTCTGCTGCCTTACTCTTGTCATCCATGGTGCTTTCCTGCAGGGCCTGCTGTGTCTTCTTCCATACATTCCAAATCTACGGCCAACGTCATTTTCAGTTACAGATCTGTGGAGCTGTTCAAGCAATTGTCAAGAATTTAACTTCTTGGAAATAATGCTAGTATGGAGTAGTCTGTCAAGGGGACTCTGCAAAGTCATATAGTAAAATATAGAAATTGTTCCCCATTCTTTAAACTGAAAATGCTTGTATGGGAGGGTGTTGTCCTGCATCAGCAGGCTACACTAAATGATGCTTGTTATATTTTGCTTAATGCAGAGAAAGAAAGGCTTAGTTGTGGAAAAAAAGAAACACACTATTTAATGTTGTTCCAAAGCTGCGAGCACATCCTGTCCCGTATTCACACAACCAAGGCAGGACCAAAATTTTGATATTAGAATAGTCATTCACAGTGCATTTATTCAGCTATTCTTATTTTACTGGCATTTAATCACTTAAGAATTAATCTTTCCTAATTAAAAAAGTTGTTTTTTTCTTTAAGTCTATTTTTCACACTGGCCTAAGACACAATCATTCTTTTTAAATTCAGAGTATCATGGCAGGGAGGATATCAGCTGAAACCTTTACATTTGTCTTATTACTATAATGAATGTATGCAATTAGTCATCTTCCCACCTACTAGCCATGTCATTCTGAGTCCAGCTCTCAATAAAATAACGAGTGTAAACTAATATCACATATTTTCTCATGGTGTACAACAGAACTAAGCTTGCCAGTAGTAACAGGGTTTTTTTCAGCTACCAAAACAAAACTAACCATTGTGTTAGTTACAGAAAGTTGTATGCTTCTGGGCACAGATTTCTGGGAAACAGCAAATGCAATTTTAGGATTTAAATAACACATTCATTTCGATGCTTAATTTGCACATAGTTATCACAAACATGTAAGAGCGTCCCACATATAATCAGTAACTCAGGATGGGTCAGATCCCATCCAGTAAAACACTGCAGTTAAGAAGTGTTCAGATAGGGATTTTTCAGCTGTAGAAGATACCCTGTGAGAGTAGTGTCACATGGAGAAAAAGCAACCTCAAATATTTCTTTCTTCTAAAAACTTTTTTTTTCTAAATTCCTTTTCAATAGCCTTATTTCCTGTACAGCAGATTAGGTGAAACTTTAGAAAAATCTGAAGGTTATGATAAATGCTCATCTTTCAAGATAACTGCAAAAGCTGTTAAGCTGCAGTGTGGAATAGACAGCTTGAACAGTAGGAGTCACTGCCCAAAGCACATTTTTTCTGAAAAACTGGTCAGGCTTTAGATCTATATAGTGTCAGTTATCATTCATCTGAATGCACAGCTGGGGAACTGAGTGTCAGATGATGGGAGTGTTTGTGTGCAGAGCAAGGGAATCACTAAAACAGCACGCAAGGAAGCACCAGAAATACAGTGCGGAGTATGCATCTAAATGAAAACTAAAGAAAGCACATTCGTGTAGTATACTTGCTGTTAAGTACATGTGCTATTAAAAGGCATGGTACTACACACAAACGAATTACTGTTGGTCTTAGGGCTCTGTAGTGTTTAGAAGTTGAGATTTTATATATGAGGTTTATAACCACAATGCAACAGAGGCGTGCAAGAGAAATACCTGTCTTGGTCATAAATTTCTTCCCTAACGGAAAAGAAAAACATAAAAAATGTGAAAACTAACTAGCACTATGTGCTGTAGCCTCTATTTACCTTCCTGCTGTCTCCAGAAATAATTGAGGAAAAAAGTAAAGATTCTTCCTCTAGCAGAGGAGAGAGATGTGATTAAGATGAAAAGAGAAGACAGGTGCTTTGTATCTCCAACATCAAAAAAGAATTGTACACCTACTTCTACTCCCTCATCACTCATTACCAGTCACTAAACAGAATGGTAGCATCAGGTCAGCTGAAACTGCTTCGAACCCAAAACCAAATTTTGTATTTGGTACCAAAGAAAAAAGTTTTATGTAGTCTTTCTGATTATGGACTCAGCCGTATGTGAAAAAACATCATTACTTCATGTGAAACCAGATTTTTGCTCCAAAAGCTCAATGAAAGGCATGTTGATTTTTTTTTTTCTTTTCTGAAGGAATTACAAAGCTTCTGCAGCTGTGTTGTTTGGGCCCAAAGGGAAGCCCAGGGGCTAGGATCAGCCTTGGATCATCTGTTTATGCACTTCTAATACTTAAAACTAGAAAAACTGAACAAAAGGATGTATGCATTGGCCTCCAGAGTACAGCAAACGCCTTTGGATTTTGGTAGGTTAGAGATCACTATACTTTGACAGGAAGGGGAAAGAAGCCTGAAAGAGCTCTGTTTCTTTTACAGTCCCATTTAATCCAAATGACTTTCAATGGGTGAAGTCAATTACTCTGAAATGTTTGGTTCTTCCTCAGCAGCAGCATTCAGTACTTGTCTATCCAAGACCTCAGCTGAATGAATAACAAGACAGCAGGGAAACAATGATTCATTTTCTGCTAAAAGATCTCAATTGATCAGAAGTGGCTTACAGATTTCATGGAGAACACCAGCAGGTTCACAGCCTGACCTAATGATAACCATTGTCCTGGCATTGATAAAGATTTTGATGCAGGAGATCAGAGAAAGATTGTTATACAAATCCTGTTTTCAGAAGTGTTTGTATGAGTTAGCTGGAAGGTTACAAATTCTCTTTACACCATTAATTGTCTTGGGAGAGCTCTTGGACTGTGCATGTCTAACTACAAGAATGACATTTGGTTGCTGGAGCATGTCCAAAGAAGGGCAACAAGGCTGGTGAAGGGGCTAGAACACAAGCATTGTGAGGAGCAGCTGAGGGAACTGCGGTTGTTCAATCTGGAGAAGAGGAGGCTCCGGTGAGACCTTATTGCTCTCTACAACTAACTGAGAGGAGGCTGTAGTGAGGTGGGTGTTGGTCTATTCTCCGAAGTAAAGTGCAATAGGACAAGGGGAAATGGCATCAGATTGCACCAGGGGAGGTTTAGATTGGATATTAGGATAAATATCTTCACTGAAAGAGTTGTAAAGCACTGGAACTGGCTGCCCAGGGAAATGGTTGAGGCACCATTCCTGGAGGTCTTTAAAAGATGTATAGATGCAGAGCTTAGGGACATGGTTTAGTGGTGGAATTGGCTGAGTTATGTTACTGGTTGGACTTGATGGTCTTGAAGGTCTCCTCCAACCTAAAAGATTCTATGATTCTATAAACAAACCCTCACAATCCAGATTGCATTTCTCCTGCCTACTGCTTCTTGAACAGCGGTAGTGAGAAAAGGTGAGAAAAGCTTGCCCTGAAGTTTGCTCACATATGCCCATTCTTACATGATTCCTTCCTGTACAGATTCTTTATGGTAAACCCCATAATAATCATACATTCTGTAGTGCCACTACAATAAGATTAAATATTTATTGCTGTAAAATCCCATAGTATTTTGAAAACATGAAAAAGTTTAAAAAGATATGAAATACATTTGAAAATATGTGCATCAACAAATGCCATTGGTAATTAGTTAACATGTAATTGAATCCTGATCTCATGTCTCTCAACATGAATGCAGAGTTGCTTCACTGATGCCAATAATATTTATTCGATATTAATACTTCTGTAAATAGAGTCAGTAGTTGGTCTTTCATATTTACAGTTTCTATTCATAGATTTATAAAATGCATGTGTTTTATAACTACCAAAGCTGCAGAAAATTTTCCAAGTAATATGAAAAAGGTAATTATATTAAAATGGTTGAAATTCCATGAATATTTTGAAATATGTATTTAATTTATACTACACATATAACTTTCAGTTGTGTCATCACTTTATTAAACATCTTCATAAATATGAAGCACGTAATAATAGCTGAGCATGAAGATAATGGTTAATCCTTACTAAAGGACCGACCTTTGCAACCTAAAGGTTGTTTCAGGGATCTACATTCGGACTGAGCTTGCTCCCCAAATAGTCTTGTTGATTTGAATATGGACAAGGTAATCAAACTGAAACAACCTCCTGAATCAACTTTCCACTTTGAAATTGTTTCAGGGTGTTGTAGCTAAAGACAGCATTACACCTTAAGAAACACTGCTAGACTCTTCTTTTGGTCAAAGGGCCAAGTGAAACACTAGAATTTAAGCCTATGTAAAAGGAATTCATGTCTCATTCCAGATGTTCAAACCCTGGGAGAATATGTTAACTTGAATTGTCACAGTAAAAGAGTAAGGGAAAATTATCTCCAAGGTAGATGGAATCCAAATCATTATAAGAACTTTATAAATAAGGTCAGCACCTTGCATAACCCTCAGGTCTTTATAGGAAATCAGTGAAGCTCTTGGCAAATCTGTTCTTGTTAGCTAGCACTGCCAAACAAGATGGTGTTCATTAGCAACCAATCTTGGTTTATTAAATATATGTATATTGAGGGGAAAATAAGATATCATAAAGTACTACAAAAAAAACCTAAAGCAAATAGTCCAATATTTTCTGTCTGTTGTTCATTATGGTGTGTTTTTTTAAAATAATGTAATTGCTCGGTGTCTTTTTTGCCAGATCAAATCCTGGGTAAGAAGGTCAATTTTCTTCTTGCTTTTACTGTTTTAAACATTTGGAACTTCAAAATTGTGTGATGATTTCTTCCAATTGCCTTTAAGGTTCTTTATTCTTCTCTATATGAAAAAGAAAGAATGGTTATATTTTTTCCTTCTTTGCAGGTGTCGTGTATAGTGTAATGCTTAAAGAGGGGTAGAAAGTTCTTTATACAACACTACTAAGCACCTGGAGAGCCAAAGCAAGTAATGTAACTAATGTGTCAGGTGATCCCAGAAAGAATTTTCCAAGAACTATAATAACCTTCAGACACTATGCGGTGTCAAGATCATGAATTAAAGCATGTGGGTGCGCACTGGGCTTCAGCAGAGAGGTTCGAGATGTGATCCTGGCTCTGAGATCTACTGCAGACATCTAAGTGACTCCAAAGGAGCAGAGGTTTCCCTGCGGCACTGAAACCACATTATCACACCATTTTGAGAACCCTAAAAAGAGTGACTAAATACCAAAATAAAAGACACAGCTGCTTTAAGTTGCCACAAGCAGATATATTCTGTTAATGTTTAGTCAGGTCAAGAAGAGGACATAATGAGAAACCCTGAAATCATACTTTCATGAAGGAAAATTTTGTGGGAGGAATTTATGAAATTCAGGAAATGCTCCATAGAAGTCCCATTTGAGGTTACCTTGCTTTTTGTTGATGGCCTTCCCTGGCACTCTTGCACAGTCCCTAGTGCTTAGCACCCTATTCACAGCCATGTCCATCTGTGATTCAGGGGTGACCTGGACAGGTCCCAGCTGTCCCTCCATCTGATAGAGCAGATACCCACAGAAAGGATACTACAGCCCCAGTGCCTCTCATTGAAAACCTTGGCAAGCCTTAGTGCTGCTGCCTGCTCACACGACATCAGCCACTTGGCCAAAAATTTGACCCATGGAGCAGGAATGCTGTATGTACGACTGTCCCAGGAGCTAGGGGGGATGCTACCATTGGAGAGGAGAGGTGGAGGGGGCCTTAGGCTTCTCTATAAAAGGGGTAACAAGAGAAACGTCCCCAGTATCTTTACAAAGAGTAGCCCTTGTCCAGTTGGCTTCCTGCTTCAATGTCTTGGGAAAGCTACTGGGCAGCTCTGCATTTCCATGTGCCATGTCCCCAGTTGTTTCTCAGGGGCAAGCTACAAATTGCGTCTGTCTCTGGCAGGCTTCTAAGGGGAACTGTGTGCTGCCAGTGACTTCCTAAGAGGCTTACATGCCCTTTGTTACTTCCAAGGATCTTTCATCAATAAACGGTCAGGTTTAGGCATTTTAACAGTGATGCCCTGAAAGCTGGAAGTACATAAGGTGCTTCCTTGTGTTTCACCCTTAGTCTGTGAGTCAGAAAACTAACTGTTCAGGAACAGCCATATTCAGTGAAAAGAGGGTGCAGTTCTGAAAAATATCACTATATACCACAAATCTTGCTAAAATCTTTACATAGCTCTGAATGATTTTTCACATTTATAATGGCTATCTTTGCCACAGTTTGCATGTAACCCACAGAAGCAGAAATCAACAATGAGTGAAAAATGCATGTGACTGACAGATGAAAATTTCCCTCTGGAAAAGAAATCCTTTAGGAAACAGTGCAGCCATTTGAAACAATACATACACACAGATGCAGAAATGTTCTGCCAGTTGTTGAGGACTGTGCTCTTACTGGTACCAGGTACTTCTTTCTGCGTTGCTGATTTCTGCTGACTGAGCAACTAGCAAATAGTCAAAGCTGTCTACCAAAGAAAAATGTTTCTCAGTTTCAGCTGCATTTCAAATCCAGCCTCAGACCAGCTTGACACTGAGCCTGGATTCAGGAAGAGTTGGGGCATACACAACATTATTTCAGAGTGTGTGCTTCTTTCTGAAACACTTAAGGGTTTGTGAGGTCATAAAGTAGGACTGGTATAGCTTGGCGCAGTTTGATTAGTTTGATTCTTTTTGTTTTACTATGGATGTTAGCATGTGTTTTGATAGCTTCTCTTTCAGGATAAGACTGTTTTATTTCGGTTTTTCTTGAATGTGAAACTACGAAGCAAGAACACTTAATTTTTTCACCGGCTATTTTCCCATACCCACTCAAAAAAAAGGTGACGGCGGCATCATGTTCTTGTCCATCCCAGCCCCCTCCACCCCGCTCGCTGCCTCCTATTGCTGTTACCATTTGCCATAGCCATTCATATCTGAGCAACAGCTGGATAAAAAGAAGAGGATGCTTAAGTACTTCATCTGTCACTGGCAAAGCATGGAGGGTGAGACACTGTATATACTTCCGGACTGTCTCTCCTCTTGCTTTGTTTTCTACATGTAGTACTAGGTGATGTATGGCAGCTGCAAGAGAGATCAGTGTTAATGTTTGGGCTTCCTCTGAGCTCAGAACTCAAAGTAAAGGTCAGGAGCCATGACCCTAGATAGATTAAACTAAATAGAAAGGTATAAAGAGACCCTGCCATATGAACTGTTAACCTGAGGGAGAAAATCACTCTGCATTCATCTTTGGGCAGAGGTTAAACTGAGTTTGGAGGCATGGTGCTTAAGCTCCACTCAGAATAAGTTAATATGTCTGTGAAATTGATTAAATGAGAAATTATAATATAGTCATCTTAGATGATCTCAGTACGTTTTGAAATTAGCATATCCCTAAAACACAGCGGCCCTCACCACTTGTTACTTTTTTTTCCCTTCAACTAACTCAGTAAGATGGCCCAAAGTGATTTCTCACTGGGAAGACTTCTTTGCAAATAAGAAGTTAGAATGAGATTACACAAAGCATTAACATTCATCAAGCTTTGCAACTATTTTAGGTGGAAAAGAAATCTCAGAGCCCCAAGGCTAGATATGTTTTGTATTTTAAACCTAAAAAAAATTTTTAGAAGGAAAAATTTAGTTTCATTAGAGACAAAAAAAGGGCAAAAAAGAGAAAGACATTGATCAATAGACAGAAAATACTGTTGTGTTACAGAAAAAGGTTCTGTTTCAGATTTACCCCAGCAGTTCTTCCTACAAAGCAAAGCACTCCTAAAGGAGTTGCTCTGCTGGTAACCTAACATAATGAACAAATTAGTGAACACTAATTCTGAGTTAAGACATTTGGATTTTAGTAAATTACTCTCCCTGCACAGTGCTGCCTGTCTTTTTCATGCTGCTTTGCTGTTTATTACGTTATCTTAAATGGGAATGTATATATGTCTTGGGTACAAAACTTCCTGAATACATTGCTTCATTGCAGTATCACTAAGTTTTATGGTATCTGATTTGTTGTTAGTTATCATATTAAATATATGTTGAATATAATTAAACGTATGTTGCTTCTACAAGTGTATTATGCATGCTTGATTAATATATTGAGTTGCAGTAAATAGTCTTTGGTATAATCTGATGAAGGTTTTTTTTCTTGTTTCACGAATTATATTAATTCACTTGTTTGCAGTACACTTCCCAGGCAGTGAAAATGTGAAAATCATGTGAAATCATGTGATAATCCTGCTGCACAGGACTCTTTGAACACATTTTCTGAGGTCATAATTCCTTGTTGGCTTTCAGTTGTTTTATTGAGCTTATACTAGTATATAGAAATAACAATATTTGAAGACAATGTCTTTGCTTTCCAAATTTCCATGTATTTCTACCATTACACTCCCATTATCATAGAAATAATATGAAACTGTGATCAGTAACAGCAGTAATATCAATCTTATCTTTAGAATGCTACACTACAGAACTGAGAGTAGTTTGAAGCAGGGGATAATTACGATATCCCCATTAACATGAAGAAACATTAGCAAATGGGAAAAGAACTCACGTTGGTGTCTAGATCTTTCCAAGATTTTTCATATCAGATAAAATTTCTAATGAAAATATTGCATTGTGAGTGCCTGTTTTTTATAGGTACATATATGTATGTGCCAGATTTGACAGACAATATTTTTCAGGTTTTGTATGGGATTGTATGGGATTGAAACCCAATGACATAAATATTAATAGGAGACACTGTCCATTTTAAATATCCAAAAGATGTAGGACGAGACACATAACTGGGATGTAAGAGACTCTGGAACTGTACATATGGAGGATGGGGAAACTCTTTCCCATGCAGCTCTATTGCTCACATCAAGTCCTGAGCCTTAACAGACAAGCAAGATAATCTGAAGTAATGGAAATGATATTTCATAGCTACATAGAATGAAGTGAGATGGACTTGTATAGAGAAACAACACGTTGTCTCAGACTAAATAGTGGAGTCGGGAAAAATGCACACATTTTTGTGGAACAAGCCCTCCCTGCTTTAAAATGTGACACATACGAACATAATTCTATATGAACCCAGACCGCTGAATTTCCAAACTAAACTGTTACACGTATGTCCAGGCTTTACATTTTTTTTATTGCTATGCACACATATGTGCGTCTTTTGGTTCTCTGGTTAAATCATGGGTTTTGGGCTTCGATAATGTGTGGTTTGAATCTTCCTGACATTTTATCATAGTTGTCTTTAGAAGACGAGAAGTATGTACAAGTTGTTTTCCTATTAACTTTACTTTGCAAATTAAATTTAGAAGGCAATTTCCCTCCCCTTATTAGAACTGCCTTGGCTCCAAGGTTAAAATTCCTGGCTGTTTCAAATTTGGTAGGCTTCCCGTGGTAATCATATTCTGTATCAGTGTGGTCTGTATGCTCGGCATTGTCTTATTTAGATCTGTCAAGCAGCAATGACTAGCTGAAACCAGTTTAACTTTCAGCAGGAGAAGAGTAACTGGAGCCCAGCACTGATCTTGAATAAACCAGTGGGAACTCGGCAAGAAGCTCTTCCCAGATAAGCAAAAGCACTGTCCTATGGAGAGCTTGTCTCCACTGAAAGACTGGAAATACATTGTTGTAATGAACTCGCCTCAAGATGTTGAAATCATTTGAGGGAAGAGCTGTGGGGTTTATGATTCTCCTGAATCTCTTTTATTTCAAAAATATGGAAAGCTTGATTTGTATTAAGATTATTTCTATGCAGCTCTTATCCCCACCACATGCATGCACTCTGCAGGAGTGGCTTTGTGTGTGTCCATGGGTATTCTCTTAGGAAGACGAGGAGCTTTCAGATTTGGATTTTATAAATCTTTTTCTGTTACTCTTTGACTATAGATATAGTGCTAGCTTTGACAGAGCATCATTCACAGTTTATAATTTAAAAAGAGAAAAAAATTGCTTAATGTTCTTGGCAACATCATCCAAGTCTCTGCTCTTTTGCTTTAGTTCCAAAGAAAGCTTTTCTCTCTTCCCATAGACCACGATAATTCTGGTGTAAGTTCCCTACCTTCCATGTAGCCTCTCTTTCCACTGTCTGCTTACTCCACAAGACCTCATATCTCTGTTACTTCCATGCCCACCTTCCTTCAGTGCAAATTTCAAGACTGAGTACAGCAGCACGTGTGAGAGACTGCTGGTGCCTGCTGGCATACATCTGTAGGGGAGAGCAGCTTGGCAGATCAGCCAGTCAATATTATGGATAGTGGTTTATCACCTGAAATTACTCGTACAAAGCTGCTACTTAGGCTCTAATTCTTACTGAGTGCATTCCTTGTGCACTTAATTCTTTCTTTATTAGGGAAATCAGCATCCTAATTTAAGAAGGATTTAGTTTTGCTTTACACCTGCTGATGGAAAACATGTTACTTTTGAGAGGTGGGCATACAGGAGGAAGGAATACACTTGTAATCAGGCTCCCAGCGTCCTCAATGGAGCAGTATCGTAACCAGCCCTCTCATGGTATTCTTTGTCTGACCACTGCTGACTGCCTTTACCACATTAGATAGGTATCTGATGGGACAGAAGATTATTTATGTTTTGGCAGTTTGATAGCTGTTCTTTGAAAAATAACCTATCCTGAGATTGTTTGATACAAGTGACCCAGCTGAAAATGTACAAATTTAGTATCAAGAAGCTGTGGATTTTGAAGGTGGTGGCAGTCTGATGGATCACTTTACTGGCTCAGCCACTACATGACGTGCTACACTGCTTCTTAAAGTAGAGGGTGAGGGACAAGAAAGAAAAAAAATTCCCTTTGTCCTTTCCAGTTGACATGGGGTTCAATATGTAAATAGATTTATCTGCATTTTTTACAGTTATGTCTCTGTCCAATTTTCTGCACACCTCTCTCCTTCCCTTTTCTTAGAATGAAAGAAGAGTACGAGGCTGGGTTGAAAGCTGGCCTTCCCAACACTTGGAAAAAATTAATCTGTTTTGTAGCCTTGCAATTATAATCCAAGAAGTCCTACGCAAATTTACCAAGTTGTGAGTGGTTCAGAGCTGGGACAGAATCTCAGATAAGGGTTCTGCCTGCAGTGCTGTGCGTGATGCCTCTTGTTTCATGGCTACTCAGCCACACTCCTGGGTCTGGTGTGATGTTCACGTGCTGGGATTGGTTTTTACGTGGTGTCTCTATCTGTAACTCCCATGCTCCTCAGTGATCCATGAGAAGAGGTGTTGGCAAATCAGGGAGTATATCTCCATTGATGAAGGGGAAACCAGCAGAAGTTTATCTCTGTCCTGTGCAGTTAATGGTTTGGATGGCAAGGTTATGGTAATGGGGGGGGGGCTATAGGGGTGGCTTCCCCCATGGGAGCGTGGCTGTGAGAAGCTTCCCCCATGTCTGACAAAGTCAGTGCTAGCTGGCTCTAAGACAGACCCACTGCTGGCCAATGCCAAGCCAACCAGCGATGGTAGTAGCACTTCTGTGATAACATACTTAAGAAAGGGAAGCAAAAAACTGCAGAAAAAAGGCAGTGAAGAAAGCAAAGTGAGACGACATGAGAGAAACAACTCTGCAGACACAAGGCCAATGAAGAAGGAGGGGGGAAGAGGTGCTCAAGACACCGGAGCAGAGAGTCTTCCCTTGCAGCTTGTGATGAAGATCATGGTGAGGCAGGTCCATGGCGGTCCACGGTGGAGCAGATACCCACCTGTAGCCCATGGAAGGGATCCCACGCCAGAGCAGGTGAATTCCTGAAGCAGCCTGTGACCCCGTGGGAGTCTGCACTGGAGCAGGCTCCTTCCAGGACCTGCAGACCCATGGAGAGAGGAGCCCACGCTGGAGCAGGTTTGCTGGCAGGACTTCTGACCCCGTGGGGGACCCACGCTGGAGAAGCCTGTTCTTGGAGGACTGCACCCCGTGGAAGGGACCCACGTTGGGGCAGTTCATGAAGAGCTGCAGCCCGTGGGAAGGACTCACGCTGGTGAAGTTTGTGGAGAACTGTCTCCCATGAGAACGACCTCACGCTGGAGCAGGGGAAGAGTGTGAGGAGTCCACCCCTTGAGGAGGAAGGAGTGGCAGAGACAACTTGGGATGAACTGTCCGTAACCCCCATTATCTGTGCCCCTGCGCCACTCGGGGGGGGAAGGAGGGGGAGAAACGGGAGTGAAGCTGAGCCCGGGAAGCAAGGAGGGGTGGGGGGAAGGTGTTTTAAGATCTGGTTTTATTTCTCACTATCCTCCTCTGATTTGATTGGTGATAAATGAAACTCCCTTTTCTCCCCAAGTTCAGTCTGTTTTGTCCATAACAGTAATTGGTGAGTGATCTCTCCATGTCCTTGTCTTGACTCTCAAGTCTTTCATCATATTTTCTCTCCCCTGTCCAGCTGAGGAGAGGGAGTGATAGAGCGGTTTTGGTGGGCACCTGGCATTTATCCACGCTAAACTGAAACGTGCCCATGGGGATTTTCTTTTCTACTTGCCTGTACAGTGATTTTGCTAACGTGCACAGTCTTGGTGACTGTGGCTTCACGGCTGAGGAGATCTGAACTTCCCCTTTTATTGAAATTATTCTATTTTCCAATGTCATTGAGACAAATAAAGGTGGAACTATTTCTAAAAGACTTACCTAGGAAATTCATGATAGCAGAGAGAAGAGCAAAAGGACAGAGCATCCTGGTTCCTGGCCCACGGGCTGTTCTTAACAAAATGGGATGACGAGATCAGATTATCCGTTTATACCTATCTATTCATAAATATAATATCTAGCTATAAATGTAGGCATTTATATCTGTATCATTTATAAATATATTTACAATATAAATTATAAATATGTATAAGTATATATCATGTTATCTAATCATAGGAATCTTTTTGACCAGTTGAAGCCAAATTAGGAATAACAGAAGACTTCTCAAAGACAACTTCCAAGAAAACTCTAAAAATAAGTGTCTGAGCAGAAGACAGAGACCCAGATCAATTTCTGACTGACGGAAAAGTCAGGCAGAAGTCAGACTTGCTTTGCTGAAAGCAGCTAGCTGGCTCCCTAGCCAGCACACCCATAACGTGTGTATTACACACTGCTTTATATTGCCTAGTGGGACTGAAAGGGGCAAGGAGCTTTGGGCACATAAGTGAGACATAAGGACATAAACCAGTTTTATTAGTTCCACTGATCAGAAAATAACTTATAATTTATAATAAAGCAGGAATTCTGTAAAATACTGTCAAATTTCTTTCTACTGTGTATCAGCCTCTTGCCTTGTATTTGTTATATACACAGAGTGGAAAGAGCTGAAGTGCCCTCACTGCTCAAGGCTCTGCAAGAGCTATGAAGTGAAGTATGTCCAGATCAGCCAAGTTTGATGCAATAAAGGGAAGCAAAAACTTCCTGAAACCACCAGACTCGTGATGCTTTAGGGGAAAATGTGGCAATCAGTTTGACACACTAAACAGGGAAAACCAAGGAATTTACCTCTAACCCCATTACTATTATACCTCTGGGTTGTAGCCAGTTACTCAGGCTGTAAATCTGTATTTCATTTGCTTTCATGACCTTCTCTAGAGTCTCCCTTCCTTAACTATACGAGGAACTTTTGCTCCTGAGCATAGCAGACGTCAATCTCAGCTCTAAATCTGAGACATATTTAAAATCATGTGAATAATATCCTAGACTTAATGTTAGTCTGCTTTGCTGGAGTGTGTCCAGAGAAGGGCAATGAGGCTGGTGAGGGATCTAGAGAACAAGTCTTATGAGGAGTGGCTAAAGAAACTGGGGCTTTTTAGTCTGGAGAAGAGGAGGCTGAGGGGGGACTCTATTGCTCTCTACAACTACCTGAAAAGAGGCTGTAGTGAGGCAGGTATTGGTCTCTTCTCCCAGGTAACTAGCGATAGGACAAGAGGAAATGGCCTCAAGTTGCATTAGATATTAGGAAAAATTTCTTTACTGAAAGACCAGTCAGGCATTGGAATAGGCTGCCCAGGGATGTGGTTGATTCCCCATCCCTGGAGGTGTTCAAAAAATGTGTAGATGTGGCACTTCAAGATATGGTCTAGTAGGCATAGTGGTGTTGGGTGGATGGTTGGACTTGATGATCTTAGAGGTCTTTTCCAATCTATGATCCTATGATTCTATGAAGTTGTAAAGTTGTTCCATAAATTCCCAGGGCAACACAGATTGTCTCAATCCTTCTAAGATTAGTGAAAGAAAACATTTAGCAGTTGGAACCATGGAGTCACAAGTACAGATTTCATGACCAGAAGTTAGCCTTAGCATCTGACAGTGTTCCTGTGTCTGTGAAAATTATTGAATAAAAGGTTATCAGTAAAGTGTTACTATACTTAGCCATCACCACTATGGCAGATTCATGTTAGCTGAACTATTACAGGGACTTTCACATTCAGTCCTGGAGAATTTATTTCCTGTGTAAAGATAACTTATGATACTGGGAACACTGAAGGAAGATTACTTTGTCATAACCTTTTACTATTTCTTTTGTACAGATAAACCAGGATTCATCTGCCAGAGTGGTCAGTCCACCACCTTTTACGAGAGCTACATTCACTATAAAACTAAAATAAAATAAAAAAAAGTTTGGAAAAAAAACATTGTTGCCAAATACAGTATGTAAGGGAAAACCTAGACACGTATTATAGGGTGGAAATGAACTTTAAAATGCAGTAGGGATACATGGATGCTAGCCCACTTACACTACGAAAAAAATGAAAGTAGCTGATCATGTCCTAAGCAGGAGATATGAAAACCAGATGGCTCTTAAAACTGAGTGGAAATCCACAGCATGTGTAACAAGGGCAACTAGTGAACTACAGAAACAAGAGTTACTGCAATCCTTAATTATCTCTGTTATATTTGATCCAGGATAAAACATTCTGGTGATCCTGTGTTGAGGCCTCTGTCTTGTAAAGTAGAATCTCTCCTTGTTATTACTGCAAATGTCTCCTCTAGGTACAACACCGCTGGAAACAGAGATGTAAACTCAGCCAAAGAGTTGTACTGAAAAAGGCAAAATGGTTATAAACCTTCAAAAAGGGAAAAACTCCTTCAGTCCAGTTGCAGACAACACATTTTGCAAGCAATTATAATTTCAACTAAATGACATATAAAAATACAAGCTGTGACAGCAGAGCAATGAAATTTTATCAACCTTACCATCCACATGTGCTCCTGAACACATAAGCAGTGATCAGAAAAATCTGACTGGGTGGAAAATAATGTCAAATACACAGCTGTAACCAATAGCACTGGAATGAAAAATAGACTGGGGACACTGGGATGATGACACTGAGAGGAGAAACGAAATATATTTTCTTGATACATAATTCCTGAAATACACAGTTAACAGAACATATTTTCATATTGTAATACTTATGCTAATACTTTGCTACCCTGTTCATTATTTACAGTTTAATTTAATGGGATACTTTAATCCTGTTTTTCAGAATGGGTTTTTGTTATCAAATCTTTGTCATTATCTTTAGGTCCTGCTTTATGAATGTAGTTAAGAGTTCCTGGAATACAGTTGAAATGTTGTGTTATCCTGTGTGGTTTTGCCTTTCCCCCTGTGTTATCAGTTTATTTAGATGACTTTTTAGCACCTGTACAGGTAAGTAAATGCAGAGGCTGCAAACCTGAGTTAAGGAACAGTGGAATGAAGGTTGCCTCTTGTGCAGTTTGGACATTCTCCTGTCTGTGCCTGCATATGTGCAAAGAAAAATTTTTTTGTATTATCTTTTCCATAGGACCCTTGCTTTAGCTGCTGCCCAGAGAGTCTGGGTCCCACTTAACAAGCAGCCGTTCACTGTTCTCTCTCTGCCTCCTTGTTGGTGTGAAGTCTAACTCCCGAGTTTCTGAATGCTTTTGAAATTCCACTCTGGAGACAGATTTAATGATTTCTTCTTTTCTTCTCTCTTTTGTGTTTCTCATCATTGAATATCTGAGTCCTTTGTGAACTGTAATTACTTTATTTTCACAAAAATGCTAGTCAGAGGGGAGGATTACTTTATTTCTTTTATATTAAAGACAAAATAGACAGCAGGGAATTAATGTCAAAACTACTGACTGGATTATTCATGTCCAGCTTGAGATTGAGAAGACACTCTTTTTTTCCTTTGCATTATTAGTACTGTGTAGCTCTGCAAGTTAATTTCTACAAATCAGAATCAAGCTCTTGGCTTAGGTAACCAGATAATGAGGAACACTTCCTTTAATGAGAGCTTTTAAAGTCTGGATTAAGTGACTCCTCCTGGTACTGCACAGGGATTCCTGCCACTTTGTAGTCATGTCACTTACCTTCAAAAATGCTGATGTGAGGCAGAGTACAGAGCAGAGGAGGTGTTCTCTCCCAGTGACTCTGGCTCAATTCAAAAAACAGAAAGTTGTCATGCTTTTAAAACATTGCTATTCACCATGGTTGATTATTGCTGCTTCTGGTACCACCAGAACTGGCAGACTAGGATTCATAATAGTGCATCAGCTTCCTCTTCTCTTCCTCGTTCTACCAGGCTGACATGTTTGCACAAGTCAACCTTATTCGGCCCAATAAATCCAAGTCAGAATTCTAGAAACATGTTGATAGACTTGTAAGTCTGACTTACAAATTTAATTATGAAAAAGATATTCTGAACCACAGAATAGTAATACTAAAAAAACCCAAAACACCTCATCAGTGCCTTATGATTGCATTTCACTGTTGATCGCTGGTTTCCCAGAGTTTCCAAGAATATTTTACAAAAAATGCTAAATTTCAAATGCTTACGTATAGAATTCAGCATTATAATCATAGAATAAATATTGTCAGTTACTTAGTATAGAATTTAAACGATATATTTATAGTATTTAATTTCTGGCATCGTTTCTTATGTGTTTTGCTGTAATACTCTTAACAGTGACTCCAGCTATACAACCCTGGTTTTGTTTCAAGTTTCTCAGCCAAGTAAGTCAGGATGGCGGTATCCACCCAGTAATTTGGGAGCAGAGAGCTGGGTCCAGCTTGTGACCCTGCGCCCCCTTTGAATTCCACCAAGACAGGTCCCCTTATGCGTGAACCAACTCATCTGTGCCACAATGACCTGTAATCTGGTGCTGGATTAGATGCTAATTTTTTTCTAGGTCCCTCATCTGAGAATATAGTTCCTGTGACCAGAGTCTTTTTAGTGTTTAATAAGGCAATATATTAAGTAGACTGTGTGCATTAACCTTCACATTTTTCTGTCATTTCCAGCAACAGAATGGGTTTGTTTGCTGAAGATCTGCTCCTGAGCTGCAAGGAAAATATCTGAGAAATGTTTTCTTCCCACTGCCCTGTGCCAGCAGTCATGTGCTCTAGGACTCAGACTTTTTCATATCTTGGGTGAAACTCACCCTACTCAATAAGCCTGGTAAATCCTGGAGACTTTTTCTGACTTTCCAGGCTCTTGAAGTTCACACTGAGCTGACCAGTGAATGCAAACTTTTGATCTAGCTCTTAGCCCTGTCCCCTCCTACCCCTATGTTCTGGAGCATCTGGGGTCACCAGTGTTTGGGATCCTCTTGGCACTCAGCTACTGTTTCCCCAGATCTATAGAAGATGGAACAGCAGTAGAGAGTGTCTTAGGTCTTGAGATTGTGTATCAGAAGTTTTTAAAATATAATCTGATCTTCTTTCCAAATTCAGATATACCTGTCTGGTCCATGTCTGATGAGATCATAAAATCATCATAGAATCATCAGGTGGTTTGGGTTGGAAGGGACCTTATAGATCCCTGCCATGGGCAGGAAAACCTTCCACTAGACCAGATTACTCAAAGCCCCATTCAACCTGTTCTTGAACACTTCCAGGGAAGGGGCATCCACAGCTTCTCTAGGTAACCTGTTCCAGTGCCTCACTACCCTCATAGTAAAGAATTTCTTCCTAGTATCTAATCTAAATCTACCCACTTTTAGTTTACAGCCATTACCCCTTGTCCTATCACTACATGCCCTTGTAAAAAATCCCTCTCCAACTTTCTGGTAGGCCCCTTTAAGTACTGAAAGGCCATAATAAGGTCTCTCCATAGTCTTGTCTTCTCCAGGCTGAACAGCCCCAACTCTCTGTACGCTTCCTCATAGGAGAGGTGTTCTGTCTCTTGGATCATTTTTGTGGCCCTCCTCTGGCCCCTCTGCAACAGGTCCATGTCCTTCTTGTGCTGAGGCCTCCAGAGCTGGACGCAGGACTCCAGGTCATCTCTCACCAGAGTGGAGTAGAAGGGCAGAATCACTTCCCTTGACCTGCTGGCCATGCTACATTTGATGCAACCCAGGATATGACTGGCCTTTTTGGATGCAAGCACCCTTTGCCAGTCATGCTGAGCATCTCATCAACCAACATTCCCAAGTCCTTCTTCTCAGGGCTTCTCTCAATCCCCTCATTCACCCAGCCTGCATTTGTGCTTGCGATTCCCCCAATCCATATGCAGGACCTTGCACTTGTCCATGTTGAACTTCGAGAGGTTTGCATGGCCTCACCTGTCAAGCTTGTCAAGGTCCCTCTGGATGGCATCCCTTCCCTGCAGCATGCTGACTGCACCACACTGCTTGGTGTCATCAGCAATCTTACTGAAGGTGCAGTCAATCTCACTGTCCATGTCGCCAACAAAGATTAAACAGTGCCTGTCCCAGTACCGACCCCTGAGGAACACCACTTGTTACTGGTCTCCACTGGGACATTAAGGCATTAAGGTGTTGACCACAACTCTTTGACTGCAACTATCCAGCCAATTCTTTATCCACTGAATGGTTCATCCGTGAAATCCATGTCTCTCCAATTTAGAGACACGGATATCATGTGGGAAAGTGTCAAATGCTTTGCACAAGTCCTCAAGCTGCTCTTCCCTTATCCACCAACGCAGTAACCCTGTAGTAGAAGGCCACCAAATTTGTCAGGTATGATGTGCCCTTAGTGAACCCATGCTGGCTGTCACCAATCACCTTCTTATTGCCCATGTGCCTTAGCATAGTTTTTAGAAGGATCCGCTCCATGACCTTGCCAGGCCCAGAAAACTTTTTACTGCTGCCCAGTGTTTGTTTTGTTAAGGTGAACACCATAGCTGTCCTTTCCAACAACAAGCAATAACCTTTGTATTTGTTTCCCCAAAGCCACAGTAAGACCCTGCCAGGGTGAAGAGCCAGCTGGCAGAGAGATTTCCTAGTAAAATGAGGGCTTTATGCCTGTCATGGTAGTGAAAAAAGAATTGGCATAGGGACAGTCAGGGCTGAGGTCTGATACAATGCTAAGGCATGGGATGGTTTATGAGGACGGCAGTTTGCAGGACACAGCAAACTCAGCACTGTGCTCCTCTTACACTCTGAGGGGAGACAGAATCGGAAGTACCAGTGACAACAGTGCTTGGACCTTACTGATATTCATGTGTACTCTCTCTCACATGCCAGCCTTCCTCTCCAGGTATTTGGTTACTCCCTGGCTGTAGCGGTGGTGCTTTAGTCACTCCCAATAGAAGGAGCTGATAAAATTGCACCTTTGACATGCTCCGTTCCTGGCTGCAGCTGTCTCTGTCACGACTAGTGCATTATGCTTGATGTACTTGCAGAAAAAAACGTCTTCTCCTAAGACTAATGTCTGGAAATCTCTTGTCCCTTTCCAGTGGATGGGAGTCTCCCCTTCTTTGTTCTTGACTCTACGGTTATGCTGCTGACTTCTGAGCTATCAAGTCAGTTTTGGCAATGCACCTTTCTGTCAATCCTCCAAACCTTTGTGAACAGAATCTTACACCAATCACAAATACAGGTGTGGGGAAGGTAATTTTCTCCATTCCCTTTTCTTTATTTTGCTTCCATAATGATAGGAACTTGAAAACTAAAATAAGAAAATATTGGAAGACGTTCTCTAACACAGTTGAGAAAGATGCTTTTTCAGGTGTAAACATTTTTGGGTCACTTAGACACCAAAAAATATCACTATTTATAGCCTTTAACAGCTTACTGGATATTATGGTCTGCAAAAGAATATATGTGTAACCTGGTAGCCATTACTTTACTGATATTATTTGTCCTTCTTATCACAGATGAACTGTAAGGAAATTATTACATAAATGATAATCTAGGTTTGCCTATGAAGTGAAACGTAACACTACCCTGCCCAGTTGTGACAGCATTACCCTTTATACCAAGTGACAGTTCCAGTCAGTGCACATAACATATGAGGCCATGCGCTTATTTAAAACCTACTGTGGTGTGTAGTATGTTTAGTATGAGAAGATTTTTCAGGGTAAAGAAAAGCCACATTGAGTATGAAATAATTGTACTTATATACCATAGTAAAAAGCACAGTTAAGGTTACATTCACTTTTTCACTACAATCCTCTCTTCAGAAATACTTACAATGGTCTGAAAACAATCTTAAAACATCAAGAAATTTCCATAGCTATTGCAACCTAAGATGTTACAAAGACCATCCACTTAAATTTAAGGTAAACAAAATAGAGAAATACAGGACGAAAAGGATTATTCTGCACAGCTGTGGGAAGAGTAGTTGCGTTTAAGATAATTTATTGGGTAATTTTTCTTGGAACAGATAGTAAAGTACTGTACATACACAGTATAGACTTTCAATAAAACTGTTCAAAAAGAAGTTCAAGCAGACTGTTTTCTGTTAAGGTGATTTCCTTGTGTTCTGTATGTCACATGATTGTTCTGAAAACTAGTGAATTGGTGATTACAGTTTGTAATTAAATCAGTTAATTAGTAATTAATGTCATGTTTGCAAATTGCTTTAAAAATCTAGCACCATGAGTTCTAAATTTTGTCTCCATCTATAACAGTATTTCAACAGTGAGCCATTCATTTATTCTCACTGAATTGAAAAAAGATTCATATATCAACAGTTTGCTAGGCATCTGTGCATATATAAAGAAACATCTAATCTGAGCTATTGCTTTTCTCTCTGTATTATGCACAGAGCTATCCTTCTAGCCAAAGAAATCTCAAACCTTTAAAGAAAGAAAAGACAGTCAATTTTCAAAGCTCTCTTAGACAGACCAACAGTTTAACTGAGAAGATGAAAGGCATGAGTATATATAAGGTGCATAGCTATTATGTATCCTATAAATGTATATGTAAATAAGGAAGGGAAGCTTCTAAAAGTCTGACATGTAAATCTGTGGCTTGTCGCCTTTGCATTTTGTCTGATCTTAGCCATTAGTGTTAAACACAATGCTGCTGAAATAATTAGTCCTCAGGCTAGAATTCTATGCAAAGTTAGAAATCCTTAAATTGCATCTCAAAATGACTAATTATTTTATAATTAATAGATTTATTAAAATATGATTAATAATTAATAAAATAAAAATGAAGATAACTAATGCATGAACCAGGAAAAAACTGAAGCATGGTAACTGCCATGTCTTATAATAGATTGGTTTGTTTTCCAGTAGTGTTGAGTAATAAAAGCAATATGTTCATTGCATATGGAAATATGTGGAAAAAAATGTCTTCGAATGTACTTCTCTGCTCCCTAGATAATTGCATGAAATTATTTTTTGTGGAAAGACGCAAAAAATTCAAAGTTTTTTGCAATGGTCATCAAGAACAAATTTTCCACAACAGAGAAGCACATTCTCTACGCTCTAGCAGAACACAACACATGGTTTTAAAGACACTTAAAGACATCAGTCAATTTACAGAACTACTTTATTCAGAGCTGTAGAAAAGACACACTATTTAGAATCAACCTGGTGAGATAGCTGATGCTAAAAGAAGGTGTCCTTTGTGCAGGGGATCTTGGTACAACTGTGTCTGGCACCTTGCTGCCCTGCCTGTGTCAACCAGTGCTGCAAGAATAGCCTTCACGCCAGGTAACCGCAGAAGCATTTGTGGTGTGCCTGGAATCCTAGAGAGTGAGGCAGGCTGTTTTAGAGCTCAAAATAAATTGCTTTTGTTAAACACGGTATACATTCGACTGCATAATTTTGAGGGGGAAAATAAATCACTGTGACTACTCCTCCAGCTGAGCTTGAGAGCCTTCAGCAGTTTACCTTCGTTCTGTGAGTGCTGGTGATCGCTATGTACAGGCAATTTTTAGTTAAGGAAAAATAGGACAAAAGCTCGATGAATGATTATGGGTTTTCCTCAGCATAATGGCTAGTTGGTGAAAAGTTTGTAAGAAGGCGGACGGAGCTGTGGACAGGAAACAGTAGTGATAATTCATATCACCTTGACTCTAGCTGACTGCCTCCCTGAGATGAGGGAGGCTGCATGCAGCCTGGACCCTTTCTCCTCCTTGCAGACCTGGACGTCGCCTGCATGTTCTGCTGGCCACCAAGCCCAGAGGCAGCTGTGGCAGTGTCCATCCCTTAGCATTTTGTGAAGCAGGAGGCAGCTCAGTGCTGGAAGCCAGGGGATGTAACACCTCAGCACTTCAGACTGCCAGATAAATGGGAAATGTCCCACATGGCATTGCTTACATCCAAGGCAAAGCAGAAAGCAGCTTCATTCAGAGTTCTTGTACAAATTATGTGGGTCCGTGTTTTTGAAAAAAAGCCTGTACCTTTCTAATATACCCACTCTTCTGAGTGTTTTCTGTTTGTCACCCCTCACCAGTTTTCAGCCTTGATCTCTTTGCTAGCTGCCTGACATAATGTCGAATGGTAGTCCCCTGCGGAGACATGCAGAGCCATTTTGTCTGACTTGCTTTGAAATCACTTCCTGTTACCTAAAAACCAGCAAGTAGCAAAAAGCTTGACATAACCTGGGTCCAGCGAGGAGAAAAATATGGTCTTGCAAGGAAAAACTGGAAGAATAGCCATGCACAGGAGAAACACTATGCTCTGGTTTATGTTACTTTGAGATTGTTTATATTAACATTAAAAGGCAAGCTCCAGGAAGGAGATAACTTTGCACAATATAAAATATGTGCAGATTTTGACTACATGATGGAAACAACACCTGCTGAAAATGTCAAAACTTGCTTATATTTTCCATGCAAAACTACACACTTATGTTACTCGTTCATCTCAACTATTAGCTACATCACTTGCTCTTCTTTGTATTTTGTGGATGATGATTAAATGCACAGGTTACCAATGGAAAATGCAGTCTCCACTTGTCTCCTATGTAAACATGAACTTTTAGCATTTACCCTGAGTAGACTTTTTAAATAAATACCATCTGAGTGCAAATTTATCTGAGGCTAGTGTAAAACTGGAATCGTTCCATTTTATACCCCATCATTATGAACAAGCAATTAGTTCTGAGTGACTGCATTTGCTGATTACAAAATCTTATGTGAACAAACATCCACCCTCTCTTTCCAGACCCCGCCCCATGGGGCATATAAAGCTTTCTTGTCTCTGAGCATGTTCTGATGTCAGAACTGACACCTCACTGACCGAAAATAATCTCCTCATTCAACCAGGAGAATACAAAATAAATGGGAAATATGGATTAAAACCCAAGAGCATATAAGCCAGAATTGACAGGACTGACGCAGACAGATGTTCAAATGAAGACTTCCTTGTGCTATATAATATTGCACAACCCTTTTCTCCTTCATATCACAGAATCACAGAATCACAGAATGGTAGGGGTTGGAAGAAACCTCTGTGGGTCATCTAGTTCAACTCCCCTGCTGAAACAGGGTCACCTACAGCAGGCTGCACAGGACCTTGTCCAGGAGGGTCTTAAATATCTCCAGAGAAGGAGACTCCACAACCTTCCTGAGCAGCCTGTGCCAGTGCTCCGTCACCCTCAGAGGGAAGAAGTTCTTCCTCATGTTCAGACGGAACTTCTATGCTTCAATTTGTGCCCATTGTCTCTTGTCCTGTCTCTGGGCACCACTGAAAAGAGTCTGGCCCCATCCTCTTGACACCCACCCTTGAGATATTTATAAGCATTTACAAGATCTGCTCTCAGCCTTCTCTTCTTCAGGCTAAACAAGCCCAGCTCCCTCAGCCTTTCCTCATAGGAGAGATGCTCCAGTCCCCTCATCATCCTCGTAGCCCTCCACTGGACTCTCTCCAGTAGCTCCTCATCTTTCTTGAACTGGGGAGCC
>Ga0065711_1030063_pt1 | contig 33878 bp, 11 predicted proteins | sample Hoacrofraction12_FD_59098 | JGI IMG/M metagenome (GOLD analysis project Ga0065711, IMG submission 59098) | Hoatzin crop microbial communities from Cojedes, Venezuela - Epithelial fraction 12 v2 (version 2) | ecosystem: Host-associated > Birds > Digestive system > Esophagus > Crop | place...
CCCCCCCCCCCCCCTTTGCCAGATGTTGATCTTATTAGATGGCAGCTGTGATTAAGTGTATTTCCTGTGTAAGTAAGATGAGTCATTAATGACAGAAGTTGCATACACCAGAAAATTAGGCTATCATAAACACTATACATAGATCTTAACCTTAATACCACTCAGAAATGGAACATGTCACTGCTTGGTGCCTTGCACCAAGTGCCAATGATACTGAGGTAATTGTGTGTCTCTGGATTTCCATGTGAAACTCAGGGTATTGGGGTTTGATCTCTGACACTCCTATGGGTGGGGATAAGTTCATCTCCCACCCACAAGGTAATACTGCAGTTGCACTCAGGAGGGCCTTGAGGTGTGCTCTACCAAGCGCAAAGGGAACATTGCTGACTCATCAATGTTTGTTGGGTTGAGTCTGAATGAATTTCCTGGGTTTTGGGCCAAAGCTCTGACAAGTTAATTTTCCACATGTGCTACAAAAAAATCCCAACAACAAAAGCAAATCCTCTTGAAAACAGAACTCTTTATGGCACGTTTCCTCCCTGGGGGAAAGATGGGAGTACAAACAACATACGGCAGATGTTAGCTACACTGTCTGTTTTAAGCCCTAGCAGGAGCTCAGGCTCCATGGGGCTACGTACTGAGTGAGAACACGCGAGCAATAGAAAGGTGGTCTTCTCCAGGTGATTTCTGAGGGGGGGGTTGCAAGGTGCTGAGATGGAAAGATGCACCAATGCTGCAGAACACTTTTGTGCTGGGTTTGTAGGGGAAAATTGTTGAAGCAGGAGCTTGACATGTGAAGAATAGTTTATTTGTTACCTGTTTTTTATTATTCAAGTCATAGCAGTTGGCCCACAAACACCTATTGGCAGTTTAATATATTTAAATTTAATATAAACTAAAGGTTTTTCTTGGGCTTTATTGCTGGCTTTTTGGGGAGGTGGGTTTGGCTTCTTTTTTTTTTTCAGGAGCAGGAAAGTTGGGATATTTTTGCTTTTAGCACTATTGGCCCACATTCTAGTCAAGGAATTAGTAAAAATTTTATTTGGGTGAGTAAAAGGGGGTGGAGGGGTGGGGGGAAAATTGCAGTTGCTGAATTTTATTATAGGAAATGTGTGGGGACCAGAATGAAAACCAACCTATTATTGAATTCCAAGCCCAGTTTTCGGGGTTAGACAGTCAAGACAGTTTTCCATTCTTATGAAACATGATTTATATTTTCTGATAAGACGGTAAACATGAATGTCCTAAAGCAATGAATGCTACAAAACCATCATCTTTTAGCCTTGATCACACTGCCAATTATATTATACTGTCAAGAGCAAATTTTCAGTAGTAGTTTAAACATTAAAAAGAACTAATTGATGGAGGAAGATCAAGCCAGAAAGGATTAAATACTGACACCATTTCACTGGAAAAATATCATGCCTGTATCTGACTTGCCCTACATTCATCCTGCGGCTAGTAATTCATTCCTGACTGTCCTGCTGTGAGGCATGTTATCTTAACCATGGGGCCTTACCTGTCTTTTCCAGTATTGGGCGTTTCTACTTTTTGGTGATCACCCCTCACCCTCCCAGGTTTAATACAAATGTCTTACGACAGCTTACTCCCCACGTAAAAGCTTAGTTTGCATATATATCTGTCTTCCAGCATACTAATTACTTTTTGCTTTGACCTCCTGCAAAGCATTAGCCAAGGATGTTTTAAGTGACTTCTACAGTTAGTCATGCTGTGAGCAACACTGCTTTGCTTCTATTTTCTCAAGTCTTTTAGAAGTGGTGCAAGTATGTCTGACCCAATGCTTCCTAAAAGCATCAGGTTATATCAGTACTAATCTCATAATTATTGGAAACTACAGCTGTGAAGCAGTGACTTAAAAATGTGTAAACTCTGGACTGGTCTAGGTAGGGGCAGTCTTTTATGGTTAAACAAATCTTTTATGCTTATGCAAGTGCTTTTAAACAACATTGTGCAAAAGGAAAAATGTAAAGTAGTAATAACCTGTTATCAGAGGAAGTGGCGATCCTTGCTTAAAAGAAAAAGTGATGTTGTGTACTTTGGAACTGAGCTGTATGGTTGCCTTATGAGGGCAGTGTATGAGATTTCCTTGTATATTTACCATGGGCATATAGACAGATCAGCCAGGGAACAGCAGGTGCATCTGTTTCCTTACTGCCTTAACTGTCCTGGGTAGTCCGGTTGGAAAATCCAGGTCAGTGTTTTGTAGTACTGACTCCACAGGAAAGAATATCTTCTTACAAACTTGTGTCTTCGAATTTAACATCAGTCCTGATGTAAATATTTCTGGATTTACGTTGAATGAAGTGGAATTGGTATCTCTTGACATTGTAGCATAATCTTGAGCCAAGCTAGATTTGAATTTAGTACTGCAGATGTTTTTTTCATGCTGTAGAGTAATACTATGGGTAGAAATGTCAATAGAGGTTTGTAGAGTGCCTGTCCAGGGTATACCCGGGACAGAACAACAAGGTGTCCTGTACTTAAAGTATTGAAAAGCTTGCTTCCCCAGGCACCAGTTTCCCGTAACTACTTTTTTTCGGTACACAATACAAAACACGTGTCTGCTTTGCGCAGAACTTCAGTTGAATTTGTACAGGAACCTGGTCATAACAGGAATCTGCAAGCACGGAAAATGCAAGGAGCAAGGAGCTTCATACAAACACAAAACAACCTTGTTGCCCCCTCTAAATCCCGCAGCAGTTCATCCTCTGCACTGTGCTGGCATAGGGCATTTTTGCTACTGAGGCAGCTGCTGCACTGTCATGGCTCCTGTTATGCAGACCGGTCTGTACATCTCCAGCACTGTTAATTATATTCAGCGGTTGTTACATTGGTCCCTTAGATTGCTAGCTGTTTGGGGCAAGGATCAGCTGATTTTTAGGTAGGGTTATTGCCTAGTTACAGTATAAGAAGAGCCAATGCACAATGAGGAGATATTGTGCACTACAGTGATGCAGAAACATGGCAGGGGGAAAGTGCTAAAGGATTAGCTATTTATAACTGTTTTTGACAGGCAGGTGCACAGATTATGCAGCTGTATGCATTTGCACATCTGAATGTGTTTTGGTCTGGAAAATCCTGAGACAGGATTTCAACTGATACAAACCTTTCACTGCAGTGCCTAAATAGAGAGTTGCTGAAAGCTGTTGGTCTGCTGTATCTTCCCAGGTTTGAGGGCTGGCAATGAAGAAAGTCCATGTACTCTAAGAAATCTGTTTATCATGAAGTGCAACCTCGTTTTGTGTGTTAACCAGTCTTTTTCCACTCTTCTTCACCTTTCTCTTCTGCACACCTGAGAAATCTACCAAATATCATACAAATGCATTGGTATAAGGAGAAGTCCAAATATTTCTTAAGTCACTTAAATCCTTGTAAGTCCTCATAAAACTCAATTTTATCCTGCCAATATGCTCTCAAGTATCAGGTATACTAGAGGTTATAGAAGAACTGGTTATCACTCTGCTCTCTGTGTACTCAGTTGAAAATGCACACCTAGCTGCTGCTACACTTCTGCGTATTAAATTGGCCAGTTTTGGGTAGCCTTTACTTCCTGGGATGGAAAATGGCAGTGCATTCCTTAATCCATGTAGGTATTTCAGCCAAGTACTGACACGTGGGAATCATGGCCAGTTTAGCTATTCTACTGTATTTTGATCTACCAGTGTTTATAAGTGAACATCCATTTATGTGTGAATTGCTAAAATGAAGAATGAAGTAGCTGAAAAGCTAGAAAGGGTTGTGCTACTCAGCCTAATCTAAACACAGTCGTGATTTCAGGTGCTAATGGTGAGGTTTACAAGTCTCCAAAGTGAAATGAGTAGACTTTGTAAATCCAATTGTGCAATATTTCTTCCTAGTCTTTCTTGAAGTCTCTCTTAAAAACTTATGCAAACAAAGATGTACCTGGGAAATTCTTTAAATGATCTAATGACATTACTATCTCCTATTTCTGTGGTTACTTCATGGCTTAAAGGGAAAGAAGTGTTCCTCGTGAGTAATAACATGCATGTGCATTGAGAGTTGATGTTCTAGTCTTACGAGCTTTCAAGCTTGCCGATTTGAACCTGATAAGACCCCGCACAGTTCACACCAGCAGTAAATGAGCTCCTTTTTGTTAAATATCTTCTTATGATTATCCAGCCTACCTCAAACGTATTTTAAGTTATATTACAAAAGATTGATCCAGTACTGCCAGATAAATGGATGAGAATTGTCAGATCTAAACAGAGTTATAAAGTCTTAGTTTCGGTTGCTCAAATTTTTATTTCGTTAGGGTTTTTTTTGTTTTGTTTTTTTTCATATTTGCCACTCTTGCAAAACAACAATGAATTGACTTCATCATCATTCTGTAAAACTAGTGTGGTAATATTTTGCCACTAGAGAGCAGATTTGCACTATAAAGTGTAGTGTAGCCTCACCAGAGAAGTCAAAGGGCTGGGAGCTGTGGTGGTGCAGCCCCTCCTCACACCTGGCAATCCCAGAACCAGCCAATGCTGTATTCTTGCTTGCACTGCAAGAACAGTTAGCTGGGGTGCAGTGAATCGGGATGGCTTTGCACTTTCCTTGTCTTTGTACAAGAGCTGTGAGCTGGGCCGATCAGGTGCTCCCTGACCACACCTGAATCTGCTGATGCCTGCAGTCGCACCCGCCTGCACAACTGTACATTCTGGGTAGTAGTATAATTGTAGAGTTGCTGTCTGCATCATGTGGATGGTGACCAGGATGGAAAAATTACCGATGCCTAAAGTCAATCATCTTGAGACCCTATAAACAGCAGTACCAAGGCAGGGCCTTTGAGCTCTTCTGGTCTGCAGCGGGCTGCGCCCAGTAACTCCCTCGGAGTGGGACGCCTCTCAGAGTAACTCGCCAGCTACCTGGGCTGATCTTCTCCAGACTCAACCTTCGCCCATTGAGAAATCATTCAGTTTGAAGTGAGTATTTCACTGCACTCGAGGGGAATTTTTGTGTGAGTGTGTGTGTAGATCGATTTAAAGCATAATATCTTATTACTGCGATTGTAATAGTAAATTATTTCTAATCACTCTGTAAACGCTAAGTTAACCAGTGGTTAATAGCTGCTAAATGACTGTGATTCTGTCTCTTTCTTTAAACTGTGAGCACACCCTGAACTGCTGCTAAAAACATTCCTTAGACATAAACCGTTGTGGTCTAAGGCTGGTTCTGGATCCAGCCGCACCTAAGCTCCTCTCTGAGAAGGAGTTTAAGAAAAGAAAGGGGGTCCAGTCTGAACCTGGTGACTCAACGGGAAGGTCTCCCTTATTCCCTTACACTTTTTTTCCACTCCGTATGAATCACTTTCCACTCAAAACCTCCTTCGATTTTGTATTCCATTTATGTGATAAGTGATAGACTGAACCTTGCCAACGAACTCTAAGATCACGTTTTCTAAATTTTCAGTAAAATCTTTTCTTGCAAAACCTTTCAGTGATCATTTAAGCAACCTAACCGCTCATTCATGACAGGAATACAATCCTGTAAATAAAACTTTCAAATACAATCATCTGGTAATATGCATATTTTCTTCTCATATGGACTTTTGTCTCTTCCCTGATTATTGGAAATTGCTTCTTTCAGAAACTGTAATGGTTAAAAATTGTGTGTGAGGACTTCAGTGGAACTCTACAATTCTCTTCATGTTAACCTGAAATTCAGGAAAGAACAGAACATTCATGCGTACCATTTTAAGTATAGTACCCTGGTAAATGTTGTATGAACTGATGGAAACTGATCAGGTCACGTTAGTTTATGTCAAATTCTTAAATGTTTCACTCCTTTAAATCAATGTCCTGTTAGGTGGACATTCCATTAAGCCGTATTAACAAGCAACCTGGAAACATCTCTTGGCTATGAGGTATTGCAAAGTATGGGGAGGGGCTTTCATAGTATGTTTTCAAGCTTTCTGACTATTGAAAAGGAACAAAGACTTTGCAAAGCCAGAAAAGGGAAGCTCAGAAACCCTGTTTTATTGTCCAAATACACCACAAAACTGTAGCATTTGGGGTATAATCCTGAGTCCGTTAAAATCAGTAGTTATGTTAGTTCTTTGATATGTGTAAGCACAGATTTTAGTGTGGAGCAGATTTGCTTTTGCATCACTTAGTTGAGGACAGTTAATAGATATCAAAAGTGGCGTTAGATGCTTCAGTGTATTTTTCTTACTTCACTAAGAGCATCGGGAAAAAAATGCTGCTGAAGAAGGTCACAAACTGCACCCGGTCAGTGTAACAACCAGGCTTCATGGGCGAACAGTGGTGTATCCCTTTCATTATTCTTTACATGCAGTACCTATTCTTCATGTGAAGTTTGTCAACTGGGCTAGGAGCGCAACTTCTATTATCCTGTGGTTACATGCTGCAGAATTCTTGAAGAACTTCAGCAGTGAAGTCTTCTTCTATTCAAGTTTCGTCGTGTTCTGTCAACTCAAACACACATACTTCTGATAAAGGGCAGTGTTATAGCTCTGAAGATTTGAAAAAAGGTCTTTATCACAGGCAGAGGATGTATTAAATCTCCCATTATCTCTGTTAGCATTACCTTACAGATTCTAAGAAGTACACAGAGGGTCTAGCCCCTATTCCAGTTGTGGAGCAGTTTGTGAGGTGTGGCTTGAATAGTAAGAGCCACAAAAATGTCAACTTCAATTCTAGTCATATGTGAGTTACTTGATGGATCCCCTCACTCAAAAAGTGGATGAACTTATTCTTGTATATTCTCACCCTTACGCTTGTTTTTGTGTTTTGACTGAAGTTACTATGGGAAAGCAACTTAAATTGAGACGTGTAAAAAATTACTAGGAAAAAGAATTCAAATGCACGCCCTTGGAAAACTTCAACCATAAAAGCTTATGTAACTCAGATATTCTAACATGCTGCTGCACCGCATCTATATTCCCAACCATACTCTCACTGTTCTTGCCTTTGGGATATCTGCTTGTTACTGGAGAACAAGATGACTGGGAACAAAAGGCAGATCTCTCTACTTCCCGGGAATATACAGTGTGTTGGCTGCTGCACAATAAATAGCAATTATATCAGTGCTGTTTAAATATCATGCTTTACATAATATCCTAATAGCATTTTAAGCAGGTTTGAAGGTTACTATGAGTAACAGAGCAGACTGGTGAGATCCAGTTCTTTTTAGCAGTTCAGAAAGCAGGCAAGAAAGGATCATTGGATATGGCTCAGCCTTCTCATATGAGGTGCAATGAGATGATGTCTCATTTACTTTCTTCCTAAACCATCAAACAGTATGTCAACTTTGTCATTCCACATGGTTTGATTCCCTGCGTGTTCTTTGTAAAACACCTTAGAGGTTTAAATAGCCTAGCTGATGTCACTGTCCTTATCTAGTGATTTCTCCAGCTGTGACTGGGATCTGATTATTCTCTAACCAGCACTGGCCTCTCACAACAGTGACCATTGCTGATGTCAGCTAGGGTTCAGTGAGGGGAGAGCTGACCTCCTCAACAGCTGCTGGCAGAATTTGTGTAGTGGCTCTGTGGTTAGCTGCCCTTGTTCCTGTAAGGCAACTGTATCATTATAAACATTAAGAAAGGAGACAAGCTTTGGCAAAATTATGCCCATTATGTCTAACAACCATATTTAGACTCTCAGCTGGGTATAGATGGTATGGTTTAAGTATTATGACTTTGGTTACTTGCCGTGCATACAGCCCTTACTACAAGGATGGCAGAGGGACTGGTAGGTAGTTTGCATTAATCTTGTGCTGAAGCTGATCAGGCTGTTCTTAAGCGTAGCCAACTCAGAAACCAACTATTGCCCTGAAATACTTATAACAGTACAAAGTGTGTTTGGTATAAGTCAAAGTGATTCTTTAACAAATTAACATATGTTTGTTCACCAGCAAAATCAGATCTATGGTGCTGAGTAGGTAGTATATGACTGAGATTAATTATAGTTACAGAATGTGCAACTACCATTTCTTCCCTACTCTAACATTAATCACAAGGAAATGGGACCAAGAGGCCAGTGATCTCTGATTAGAGGCTTAGTAATTGTAAGTCTATTTGTGGCTATCAACACAGTGGGAAATTCTGATTTCTCATATTACAACAGAAAAAGGGAGCAAACCACAGCTTCCTCCTGTCTTACAATATCCAGCTGAGTTTTCCAATGTTTGCTAATTTGCAGAAGCTAATAAACTAAGCCTTATGATTTACTTCTGGTGATAAAATATAGACTTTTTTTAAGGCTTCTAGAAGTCAGAATACATCTTCTACCATTTGATAGAGCAATGTCAGCCTAGATTGATTATTTATATATTCTATTGACTATTTTGCAGCTTAGACAAAGGTGGGTTGTTATGCAGAGCGATGCTAAGTATTGAGATGCAGTGGTTCATGGAAAGTGAACCAGCATGTGCAGTAAATTTTGAAGCAAGGTGGAGTTTTTGCTGCTCTCCCTTCTTCTCCTTTTGCCACTTCTGTCTGTCCTTCTTAATGTAGTTTTCATCCTGAGATGAGCTTACAATGGAAATGCTGGGCTCAGACGCCCACAGATTTTGGAAAAATAGATCTGTAACTAGTCAGAAGCTTCTGCTCATTGCAGGAAAGTGTGATTTCTTCCTGTAGTGTCAACTCTTGCTGTTCCAGGATGATCCTTCTGATTCAGAGAAAAAATAGTGGTGGCTGTTTTAAACTTTTGAATGTTAATCAAGAGCTATCCTCTAGTGACCTAGTTCCATCTGAGAAGAGTCTTGAAGGATTTCTGATTCTTTCCAATATCCCTGCTTTTGCTATGTGCAAGAAACTTCTAGGAATATGTCACAGCATTGACTTTGTGCTTCTGTCTTACAACACATGGTTACACAATGTGAAACAGTATGTTATGAAACTCCTAATAACAGCAATTAAAAATTATATCCCTGGCTTTCTACATGGAGTAGTGGTCTTCAAGAGTATCTTCAAACAGTAACTAATATTAAGATAATCAAAACAAGACATCTTGGGGTATTTTTACTGTTAAAATGCCAAACTGCAAAGATATACAGGCAATGCAATATGTTAATGTATAATCTATTGGAACATGTTAACTAGGGAAAATGTGTTGGAGATGTTCAGATTTAATCAGAATAGGTGATATGATTTATGCAAACAATCTTCAGTCAGAGGATTGATTTAAGGTTGTCATCTGTGTTTGTTTCTTAAACCAGGGAGGAATCCAGTAGAAACTTTGGCAAGGATCCTAATATTTTTTGCTGGCCCTCCTCTGAAGGCCTGCCGTCCTCAAGCATAGTGAATATTGGTATGTGTATTGATACAGTGCAATACTTTGTTACAGTACTGATGACTTTTTTTTTTAACCTTATGTTGATTTTAGATAGAAGAAGGTCTGTCGTGTATGTCGTACTGCTTTTGATTGCTGTGCAGCAATTAACACATTACCCTGGAGTTCAGGAGACTCATGTTTGATTCTGAGCATAGCTGCATACTTTTAAGTGTCTCAATCTGATTTCCCTCTCAGAGAAGTGGAGATAATTTTACTTCTCTGGGGAGGTACATCGCATGACATTGAGGAATTCACATGCTGAAAAAGCAGCAAAGATTCTTAACATCAACTAGTTTTGTTTCTCTGACATACCAGTATATTTTTGCAGTGGTTTTCAAAGATTAACAGCAGGCTTTCTAGGCAATATTTGTAAAATATTTCCATCCCAGGACAAATTAAAATAAACTTAAAGAAGTAGTGTTATCTGCCGTTACCAACAGTCATATTCCTAGGACACTTTCATACACCCCACCGTTTAGTTGTTTATGTGAGCTTAAAAAGATATATGTTTTTTTCTGAAAATAGAATCTAGGCTGTTGTTTTGTTCTGTACCTTAAACAGTTGCATAGTATCAAAGTTATTTGGTCCTTTGTGGAGAGCTAAGGAACTTCTAGATGTGATGGTCTTTTTCCTTTGAAGCTAATAGAAGTGTTATTTTAGACCAGTAAGATAGTTTAAAAGTGCTGTGAACTTCCTTTCGAACAATTCCAGTTTAGTTTGTCTATATAACCTGTCCTTTTTATTACTTGTTAAACACACATGATTTACAGGATTCTAGTGTTGTGTAATGGTGCTTTTGAAGAAATGCATTAGATTTTTAAAAGTGTAGTAAAAGAGTGGTTGCATGAAATAAAACCCTTCTGTCTACCGGAGTTCGTTCATGACTTTAGAAGTTGTTGAAAGCTTTTTTTTCTTCTTCTTCTAGACATCTCTCTCACTTCCACATGTCAAAGGGCCAATTCTGCTTTGTCTTGCCTAGATCACTTGTTCCAGAAGAGACCTTCAAGGAAGGGCAAGCCGCTACAGAAATAGAGATAGTTCTCGAAAAATCACTATAAACTTGTGCTGAGGCCCTTAATGTCCTTTACTAATGAAATGGTTTACACTTATGCAGTGTTACTTATTCATGATCATGATTCATTTACACAAACCTGTGAAAAAGGAGAGAAATCCTTGTTCTCTTAGCTTTGAGCTCAATTGAATCAGAGATGTGAAAAATTTTAGGTTTTTGGTGAATCCATGGCTTTAGCCATTTATGGCATTTACAATAAGACAAACATAATTAGCACTAAAATCCAGAACCATCTCCATCTGAATGCTGTGTAAGTGAAAAGATGACTTCACTTGGATGGTTTCACAATTAAGCATGTTAAAACTAGTACGTGCATTCAACATATGCACCAGTCCCAATGGCTCAGGTGGTGTGTTAAAGTGAACTGGGAAGCCTGGCGTGGTATACCTGCTCCAAGATTATTTAGTGTGTAGCATTGGGGGTTTATGGCAAACTACAGTCAGCCCAGCTTTGGTGATGGCGAGGTCCACCACCACCAGAACTTTATAACGGTCAAAAAAAAAATCTACCTAGCCTTATTTACCTCCTGTGCTAAGTACAGACAGCAAACGCCCTGAACTACACACCAAACCAGGATGTAGACTGTAGCCATCAGTGGGGAAGAGGATTCTGCCAACTGAGAAGCAGTGAACCAGCTATGGGTTACAGGTGCTACTTGCGCCTACTAGAATGGGGTGTTGGTGAAAGCTGTCATTAAGAAGTAAGAAATTCAGGACCAGGTCCATCTTTGTAGTTCTTGGAAGATCAAAATAAGCAGGGCAAGCTGAATGCAGAACATTCTTCTTCCAGCTTGTCTGGTGCTGCCACTAAGCAAGGGGAAAAATTGTTTTATTGCCAAAAGAAAGCACAAGAAGGATTGTGACTGTTGTCTAATACTGTTTGTGAGAAGCCCTGGATTATGGTTCCTGTTTCAAGGCTCTAGTTTTTGTTTGCTGGGTTTTTTCATTTGTTTTTAGAAATGTCTGGTCCAAAATCAGGCTTTAGTGTTAAACTGGGCTATGAAGGACAGAGTGAGGTTGAAGACATGCTAGAGCCTTGAAACTAAGAACTGATTAGAGTTTCGGTTGTCATCCTGCTTTTTAGAAGCTTGTCAGCTATTACAGATAAAACGATAGGATCATCCTTGCATCGTCTAGCCTATACCTTTGAGAAACTGTTAAAAGCATGGTTTTACTGCATTGTGAACCTGAAGGATCTCCTCCTTTCTTGGGTGCCAAATACATGTGTTTTGTTTGGCAGCCTTCCATCCTGTGCTTGTTGAGAAAGGATACTTAGCTGAAATTGCATCTTGTCTTGCAGTAGCACTTGATTAATCTTTGTCCCTCTGAGATTAAGATTAAAAACCGTTGGTAAACCTGTTATCTATCTCAGTTTTCACAAGCAATTGCTACACGGAGCTGACAAAACACTCTGTCAGAATACGATGAATTTTGGTAGAAATCTGCAAGAAATTCATCATTCCCAGTAAGTCTGAAGGGACGGGAACTAGTAAAACAAACCTAACCATCTCACTCTTGAACATCTTGTGTTCAGCTTGTACTGGTAAATCAAAGCTCTTTTCCCACACAGAATGAAGTCAGGATTATTAGCTAAACCACACATGTCCTTTCCCACCAGGCAATGCGTAGTATTGACAGTACTGTTAAACACACAATCCACATCTGAGAAGAACAGCCTACACACAGTCCACAGCCTGCGAAGAGCAAGGCTGTCTGTCGATCCCTTGTTTATCCTAGCCAATCCGCATGAAATGCTGGGTTAAATGCTACATCAAGTTACTCCCAAATTGTGACACTATTATGTTGTAGCCCTATCTCAGCAAAGATGACTCAGCACTTCTAATGGTGAAATAATTCCCTAAATTGTAACTTAGCTATAGAAAGTGACATATAGATTCCCCAGAAATTACAGTGGGAGGCAGAAGGAAAGAGGAGTGATGCAACTACTCATCCTCCCCAGGTTTCTCCCTGTTTTTTTGTTTGTTTGGTTTTCCCGGTCTCCCAAGGTGTTTGTGTGAAGCAAAACACTAGACATTTTAGCTGCCATTGTGCAAACGTGACTCTGGTGACTTCACGCTTCATCTTCTCAAAAACTTTGAGGCCAACAGCCAGCTGCTGATCTTGGTGACAAGTCTGCAAACCCGGAAGGTTCTGTCAGCCGCAATGGAGCCATTCCAGATAAACCATGTTTTAATAGATGGGAATCTGGCCTGCTTACTGTTTCTTTTTACTGTAGTATTTATGGGAAGTGGAAACAGAAATTCAGAAAATTGTTGTCTGAGTAGAATATTTCCCTGAGTTGCCTGGTACAAATATGTAAAGGAGGTCAGTGGCAGGACCCATTTTTGCCTCAGTTACAGCACTTCAGTGATGTTGACTGATTTAGGAGAAGGACAGAATTCATCACAGAATATATTAATGACTTTCTTCTGAAAAGAGGCTTTACTTAAGGACTTCATTGTGTCAGGTGAAAATGCTTGATCCTTAAATTTATGTATTGCTTCCTCTCCCTGCAAAACATAGGTTCACATAGATTTTCTAGGCATTTGGCTGTCTTAAAGAGTTATAGCAATGTTAACAACAAGATTGTGTGTCTTTTTAAAAAATAGTGTGTTAAACTGTCTAGTAAATTCAATACAAGGAAGTTTTATGGCTTGTGTTTATGCAGGCAGTCAGATTACTTATCTAGAAAGGTCTTTTCTGAATCTGAATCAGTCATCATTATAAAGTTAGCTAATTCTCTGTTTAAGGGCAATGGAGAACCTCCCACTAAATGTACTGATCTGGCAGCATGTTAGTTGCATAATTTATGCAGGCAATGGTTTCAAAGTGCTTCTCCTCCAAGTCCATTGATTTAACTTGCATAGAACTGGACCTATTGCTGGAATGTGCTGTAAGAAACTGCAGGTGCTCAACTTCAGTGCTTAGTTTTTATGTACATTCTGTGCATGCATTAAGTTTATATGTAGGATCACAGTATAATTTTGCATACAAATGAGAATTATACAGGTGTTTTGTAAAACAAAACAAGAGAAACACCCCCCACCCCCCCCAATTACTTTGCAATACTACTATGCTATCCTTTCTTCCATCCATGCATTGTTTACTTGCTAGGTTTTGGTGACTTTTCCCACCCCTCTGTTATACATGGAAATGTTGTATTTATAATAAATTTTGATCTTTCTGATTGGTTTGCTCCTTTTTAAAATGTTAATATTCACAGGATTGTAAGGATTTCATGTTTTCATAGCTACTTTTTCAACTTTCACCAAGAAATGGCACTTAAAGCAACATTGTGTTTTCACACTGCTCTTTTATTTTTTTCGTCCAATTTTCACATAAGAATATGGAAAGCAGTTGTTGTAGTATCACAGAATGGTTTGAACTGAAAGATGCCTGAAAGAATATCTAGTTCCAACCTGCCTGCCATGGGCAAGGACACCTTCTAGTAGAAGCTGAAAGCTTCATCCAGCCTGGCCTTGAAAACTTCCAGGGATGGGCCATCCACAGCTTCTCTGGGCAACCTGTTCCAGTGCCTCACCACCCTCATAGTAAGAATTTCTTCCTTAGACCTAATGTAAATCCACCCTCTTTCAGTTTAAAGCCATTACCCCTTGTCCTATCACTACATGCCCTTGTAAAAAGCCCCTCTCCAGCTCCCTTGCAGGCCCTTTCATGTACTGGAAGGCTGTAACAAGGTCTCCCTGCAGCCTTCTCTTCTCCAGGCTGAACATCAGCCCCAACTCTCTCAGCCTTTCCTCGTAGGAGAGGTGCTCCACCCCCTGATCATTTTTATGGCCTCCTCTGGCCCCGCTGCAACAGGTCCACGTCTGTCCTGTGCTGAGGGCTCCAGAGCTGGACACAGGACTCCAGGTGAGGTCTCACCAGAGCAGAGTAGAGGAGCAGAATCACCTCCCTCGACCTGCTGGCCACGCTTCTTTTGATGCAGCCCAGGACAATGTTTGGCCTTGTGGGCTGTAAGCGTACATTGCTGAGTCATGTTGAGCTTCTTGTCAACCAGCACCCCCAAGTCCTTATCCTCAGAGCTCCTCTCAATCCATTATCACCCAGCCTGTATTTGTGGTTATCTGACAGCTGCAAATTTTGTAGTAAAATCTGTAGAAATTCGATTCAACACTATTTCTAGTTTATAAGAACCATGTGTTTATGTCCTGTGGCTCCCCAAAATCCTCTTTCCACTGATGAACTTTACAGAAAATGTAGTCCAATTGCATAAAAGGCTTTTGTTTCCTCTTTAATAAAATGCTAAAAAATAGCTTAAGAAAGCGGTTTCTGTAGCCATGTCTCATGCTCAGTCTTTAACACCAACAAAAAAAGTGTGTGTTGTGTGCCTCTGTTCTCCTGTATTTATAGTTCTTGACATTTTTAAGTACACATTTCAGGACAGAACTATAACAGCCAGGAAATAATGTATAAACATTGTAGAATGTCAAGTCTTTGAACCTATTTCTGTAATATGGTGTGAAAGTGCTCCAGCCATTTTGCAAGATTCATACAGAATATCTACACCTCTATGTTAATAGTTTGAATAGTGAAAGGGGAGAGTCCCTTCCAACTCAAGATGGCCTATAATTCTATGATTCTATAAGTAAAATTGGTCCAAGGTAAAGAAGCTGTGTTTATCGAGTAACTTGAATAAAAAAATAGTCTTTAACCTACTTGTAAACTGTGAGATCTTTTTGATGGGGTATGAACTCACTGTTCAGCTGTAAACTTTTTTTTATTTTCTGCAATTTAGGTTAATTGCACATGTAATTCTAAGCATAAATCCATTTGTGCATTTCTCAATATGTTGCAAAATCAATGCCTGGTGAAATTAATCTTATGCCACTTTATGGCATAAAATCTGTCAGTCTCCCAAGAAATATTCACTTCTGACCTAATCCTATCTAGAAGTAAGCTTTACAGGGCAAAGCAAAATGGTTTCATCAACTGACTACTGGTAGCTGAGGGGACAACATACAAGCTCTTAACTAACATATTAATTTTTTGCATGTTAAATATTTTTTCTTAAGTATGTAAATTGCAGTTGACAGTGGTCAAATTTCAAATGTTTTGTAAAGGCTGATTGACATTTTTTACTTAAAATTAGAAGGATTACCAGAGAGACTTTTAAAAGCAAATGCTGCAAAAAATCCTGAATTAGAAAAGTCTTCCAACTTTGTGATTACTGATCTTTGCTATGATAACTTAGTTAGCTCTTTACGAAAAGAAAGCACCACTCTTTTAAGCAACAATTGATTAAGGGAATACTTTGTATGATTAGTGTTCTGTAGAGACAGAAACCGTAGCTCGCATATTGATCTCCGGTTACTTTAGAGCAGTTGAGAGTTTATTTTGCTTTGTATATGTGCCAATGAGATGGAAGTTTTACTGCAGTTTCATCATTAATTGTTTAAGATATGTAAACCCAAATGTGGTCACCTATTTTTCAAGAGCTACTACTGAGATGCTCTCCTTCCTACTGGTGTGAACTCCCAGGTGTCCTGAAGGGTAGGACTGACTCATACCACCCCCACCCCCCCACCCCAGAGTGGTTTTATTGTGAAGCTGTATTTTACACTACATTTGCTGTACGTGGAGCATCAAGGCCATCCTGACCACCATACCACTCCCCCAAAGGGCACTGTGCCACACGTGAGTTTGGGAGTCCTGCAACTTTTTGCTCTCAGCACTTCAATATTCAGTATTTTGCAGCAGGTTAAAGTGGGCTGATTTTACTCAGACTTACATAGAGTATCTTTTTACCTCACTTTACTTTTTATGTAAGTGTCTCTTGGCTTTCCAAGAATAAATCAGGGCAATTGCTACTATATCCTCTAGCTCTCTAACACAGAACATAGAGAAAAGGGGCAATTTTAATTGCTGATTTCATGTTCTGCTTCCTTATTCATAGCATGCAGTGTTTCTCCCAACTGCTCACACAGTACAGGAACAGGTGTCTGTTAAAATCTGCAAATGTCCTTTCTCAATGAAAACTACGGGAATAGCACCTGTTGAGCTACAGCTGTGCATTCCTTACCTTCAGGTACTTCTTAATATAAGCTATGTATTTTTATACAGTCCTGTACTTGTCTCTTTCACCTTGCATACACTTGACAACAAGCCTCTGCAAACTGGTATTGCCCAGTTTAGAAACTACTTTAATACTTTGGATTCAAAAGGTAGATGATTTCTTTAGTGGTTTCACACTGAGCTTAGCACAGAGGAAGCTTAAGGAATAGAAAAGGGAAAGAGTAAACAGGAAGCTGTCGTGGTTTAGCCTGGCTGGACACCAGGTGCCCACCAAAGCCCCTCTATCACTCCCCCTCCTCAGCTGGACAGGGGAGAGAAAAATATGACGAAGGGCTCAGGGGTTGAGATAGGCACAGGGAGAGATCACTCACCAATTACCATCATGGGCAAACCAGACTCATCTTGGGGAAATTAGTTTAATTTATTACCAATCAAATTAGAGTAGGATAATGAGAATTAAAACCAAATCTTAAAAGCACATTCCCCCCACCCGTCCCTTCTTCCTGGGCTCAACTTCACTCCTGAATTGTCTCCCTCCTCCCCCCGAGCAGTGCAGAGGGACAGGGAATGGGATTGCAGTCAGTTCATCACATGCTGTCTCTGCTGCTTCTTCCTCCTCCCACTCTTCCCCTGCTCCAGCGTGGGGTCCCTCCCACTGGAGCCAGTCCTCCATGAACTGTTCCAGTGTGGTTCCTTACCAAGGGTTCAGTCCTTCAGGAACAGGCTGCTTCAGCATGGGTCCCCCATGGGGTCACAAGCCCTGCCAACAAACCTGCTCCAGCGTGGGCACCTCTCTTCACACGTCCTGGCAGCAGACTACTTCAGTACGGGCTCCCCATGGAACACAGCCTCCTTCTGGCATCCACCTGCTTAATCGTGGGGTCCTCCTCGGGCTGCAGGTGCAGATCTTCTCCTCTGTGGACCTCCATGGGCTGCAGGGGCACAGCCTGTCTCACCATGGTCTTTTCCATGGGCTGCAGAGGAACCTCTGCTCTGGTGCCTGGAGCACCTCCTCCCCTCCTTTTTCACTGACTTTAGTGTCTGCAGAGTTTTTTCTCTCACATCATCCCACTCCTCTATCCTGCCGCATTTTTCTCCCCCCTTCTTAAATATGTTATCCCAGAGGTGCTACCACCATCACTGATGGGCTCGGCCTTGGCCAGTGGAAAGTCCGTCTTGGAGCCAGCTGGCGTTGGCTCTGTCGGACATGGGGGAAGCTTCTGGCAGCTTCTCACAGAAGCCACCCCTGTGGCTCCTTGACTAGCAGAACCTTGCCATGCAAACCCAGTAGAGAAGCCCTTGAACCAAAACCACTTTGAAGTTACCAAATAGTGAAACTAGTAGGTGAGAAATGCCTCTTTCCTGAATCCTTTTGTGGCGAGAGAATCCCTGGCTGGAACACGGGTCTCCTCTGCCTGTGCCCAATGCCGTTCTCATTGCTGCTCAGACAAGAACTTTGTTGCTTTTAAGAAGTATCAGCGTGAAAGCCTCAAAGAGTGTCTGTGCAAGCACTACTGATTTTCTACATGCTGCTGCATGTGATGGGGAGTACCAGCCTTATGCTGAACCTGATGCATGTGCTACGGACAGGAAAATTGTATATTTCAGAAGCACGCAAAAAAAGCCCCCACAAAACCCAAACCCCAGCCCCCTCACTTCTCTCTCAAGAAATTCAATTTCCATCAAATACCAGCCAATCCTGATGTGTTAGCATCTGTGTTTACACACTGTTCTATGTGTAAAGCACTTTTACTGGCAAGTATGATCTGGTCGTTTACATTGATGTGTCTCACTTTTAATAAAGGTAATAAAGTTCCTGTCTGATGCCAGCGAATTGGACTGCCATCTGTTTTTCAGATAATGAATCAGAAAAAGAAAATATTAAAACATAATCCAGAATTTTTATAATCCTGGCCAATTACAGGCCAGAATTTTTAGATGTTGTTCTCAGGATCACAGGAGAAAATTAGTACAGGAGAAAATTAGTTAGCATTGTATGGGAAAAAAATCTCTTTGCACCTTCCTCAGTCTGATCACAAGAAAAAAGATTCTTTACAAGGAGAGATTTGTTACTGCAAACTCTTATAAGCAATAGTTTAGAAATTAAGCTGTCTCACATGAATGATGAAACAGTAGAGGTTATTGCTTTGTATGTACCTTTTGAAAGGGGAAAAATAGGTTTCCCCTAAATAAAAAAACTGCACCTTGTGCCTATATTAACTTTTAAGCAACATGGGTGGGAATCAGACCAGCGATTTTGTTTCTTACACTGGGTATGGTATGCAATGACAAAAATGTAGAACATTTCCATTCTTGGCAAAGCACATCCACTTAGTGTGATGGAGCACAGAGCTTCAGATTCTCCTTGAATGAGCTTAGGCCTTACAACCAGAAATTAATTGCCTACTGCTGGAATATGGATTACTTTCAATAAACACTTCGGCACAATTTGAAAGAAATTCTGTTGAACTATAGTAAGCCTTTGTCTGCAGAGAGTGAGTTTTTGGGAAACAGAGAAGATATTTTTCAGACTAAGTGCAGATTTGTGGATCAGGAAAGAAATCCCCAGCCATCAAAAGGCTGGTTCCTTGTATCTGATGTATAAATACTCTGTTCAGGTGGCTGCTGTAACAGGCAGATTGGTAGAAATCAGACCAAGCAAGTGGTCTGTGAACTGTCTGTCCCAAAATATGTAATAAAGGGCAGAAACACTGGAAAAGACATGTAAAAGAGAAGACCCTGAGTATCCTTCCTGGAGTAGTGAGAAGAATACTACTTACTTGAAAATATTCCTAAAGAACTTTGTTTAAATTTGAGACCACTTGCTAGGAAAGACCATACCACTCAATAAAGTAGACTTCCAGCACATACAGATACCTTGTTCGTCCACTCCTATTTAAGTGAAGCATATGTTAATTTAACTCAAGCAAATGTACACATCTTTAGTTAACCTGCTCAAACATCAGCTGCAGCTATAGCATGGTTAAACCTCATAGTCAAGTATCTTTGACATCTCTCCTCTGTTCTGGAGTAGAGTGTTAGTGCAACTCATGAATCAGTAAGGGTACTGATGACTGAATGGCATTTAATTTTAAAATAGGTGTTGGATATTTTTAAACACCAAAAAACATGGCAAAATACCTGAACAGTGCTGGAATTGCATTCCTAACCCAAAGGAACCTGAAGTTACCTTCTTTGTAACTGCTTCCAAAACACAAAGGGCTGATGAATTTAGCTTTTTTGGGGGGTGAAGGGAGGTACAGGAGGAAACACACATCCTACACATAGGCCCAATACTGTAACCTTGCTGTTCCCACACAGACTCCTTGTGGGGAGAAAAGCAGCATGTGAACAGCCTAAGTCCTGCGCAGATGAAAAGCAGTATGGTTTAGTCTCCTTTTGGGCTGCCCCAGGGCAACATATACAGGGAGCTGCTCTAGCCATTAGCATCGTGAGAGAAAAAACATGTAGCTTTCAGTTTCCTCATAATGAAAAATCTCGGATGTGCTTTCCTTGTCTTGTTGATTTGGTCTCAAGAGTAATGCATCTCTGCTTACTATGAGTTGTGTTACACAGTAAGCTGTGGACTGTGCTAAAATAATTCTATCATAAAGGAAAGTAAACACTTTGCATTAAAAAAGAAAAGCAGTTTTTTAACATACGGTTGCCTTCTCAGAAGATTTCTAAAGTCTTAAATTGCAGTTTAGAAGTATGTTGTCATCTAACATGACAGTTGGAAAAGTTGGAAAGCCAGTTCTAGACCTAGGTTTTGTCTCAGTCATTAGCTAAACAATAAAAAAGCCAAGTGTACTTCATGGCAGTTTTTTCAAGACATTCATTTCTGAAACAAGAGGCATAAGACAAAGAACTGCAACCACCTGCAAAGTGTAAGAAGCTGTGAGAGATTAGCTGCCTGGAGTGTTTTGCTGCTTCTTTCGGACAAATGAGCATTTACTAAAAAGTTAAGTTCTACTCTTACTGGCTGCAATAGATTTGAAGATTACTTCGACCTTGCTCTGCGTAACTAGTTCTTGTCTTTGAAGCCCAGAAGGCAGGAGAAAGACTAGTTAAGCTGTTTATGCTTCCTTTCATCATACAGAAGTTTTTGATCAAAATTGCTGTTTATTTGTATGTGAGAGATACGGTTGAATTTGTTTTGAAGTCTTTCCCATCCTAAATGGTCATACCAGATTTGTTTTCCCAGGTGCGTCTTACCCTGTAGTAGCATGCAGCATCCTCAATTTTCCAGCAGTTAACTGTTCTTGTTGTCTTCGCTTATCTGGAATGACAGTTTTACTGCCGATTATTGTTACCTGTTGCTGCCTGAATTCTTGACGTGTGGTATACTGGTTCTATGCAATTGTTAATTTCCTAATGGAAGAACTGTAAAAGTCACCAGCAGCTGGACTGAAGCAGTGACAATAGATTGCCAGGATGAAAACAGGCACGCGACTGTACTTATGGAAAACAACTCCAGAATACATAATGGGCATAAAGTTCCTATTTGAAGGGGTTTGTTTGTTTGTTTGTTTGCAATTTTTTTCTTAACTTCTAGCATGAATAGTTAATGTTGGAGAAAATACATTTGTTTCATCAAGACCATTCACTGTTAATGGTTACATTTTCTCCAGTCTGTTGGCTTTCAACAGAGCCCTGTCTTACCCCTTCTGTCTAATCTCCAGCAACAGAGGTCCTGAATGAGGTAGAATGTGAGTACAAGCAGCACTATGAGGCTATGATGTTTCGTGAAGATTTGACTAAGCCTTTATGGCACCTAAAGAGCCATCGTTGTCTCTTTGGTTCCAAAAATTCACCTAGCCAGACATCCTAGGAGAGAGATGACTTCTTTCGCAGTAGGTTGCCTGTGCTAAACTTCACATATGGATAGCAGTTGACTGGATGGATAGTCAATTGACTATGTCACTTGAACAGCCATTTCTATTTGTACCCAGATTTCTGAAACCATTTAACAACTGCATATCAAATGCACCTGAATTTAGATTTTCCATGTTTAGTAATATGAACATGCATCAACACGACTCGTGTTGTTCATTGCCTTTAGAAAAAGTGGAAGTTGTCAATCAAATGGAAAAAGTCAACTAGTCAGATATTTAGAGGTAGCTTTATTCTACTAAAATGCCAGCCTGTAACAAACTTTTTTTTTTTTTTTTCTATTTAGGAGCTATTTTCTCCATGCACATGGTTTGTGTTAGGTTAGGGCGTTCACCCTTGGCTGCCAAGTTTAATAAAAGTCAGTGTAATATTTTTTTTAACAAATGGAGTTGAAAACCCCTAATTATAATGTCAGTTGGAAACACTTACTGGAAAAAGCCTTACTTGCCATGGGGTTTAGATAAGCATGAGATGAAAATCAGTAGTATCCACAAATTTATATCTGAGTTGTAAAGTGGGGTTTCTTTTCAAATTATTAGTGAAAATGCCTGAACTTTAAAAGCTTCAGTGGGGTCAGATTTTGAGCATCAGTCAATTATGCATTTTAAGTCTTGGTTTATTACTAGTGAACTTTCATTGCAGCTAGTAGTTGGCTGTTTACCAGTGGGCTTACTAATGAAAATTGGCTTGCATTTCCTTACAGAGCTCAGACTTCCTTTCTCAGCTGAGTTTTTTCTAAGCTCTGCATGGGGAAATTCTTGTCACTCTCTCATTGATAATCTCCAACATTTTAATTTTTTGATCCAAATCTGTAGTAGTTTCAATATAGCATACTTTCTAAAGAACAAAAGTAGAAAGAATCTTCTCTGCATTACTTAATAGAACTTTTTCAATGCAAAGGTAATTTTAACACTGAAATCCACCTCTCCCTAGCATCCTGTTGAATTCATTCAGCTTGAGAAATTCAACATTCACACACAGAAACATTCTTTTCCAGATTATTTTTCTTAGGTAAACTACCATTATTAGAATAATGCATTTAACTCCATCATAATTTGAAAGATATGAGAAAATTAGTACCAATTTGCCTTGATCCGCCCCCCCCTCGGCATTTTGTGGCATCTTGTAATTTCAGAAAAAAGTCTCAATTTTTGTGCTCAGTTACTGGTCTTATGCCTGGTTGTTCTTACAAATTGAAGACTGTATACTTAATTGTATTTTAGAAGCCAAAAAACTGGCACAATTTTGGTAGCTTGGTTGATTAGAAAACTAGAGTGCAGATAATTTAAAATTAATTTTTCATCCTTAGATGAGGGTAAACACCTCTCTAAATTGAAAGCGAAGCTTGCTTTCCGCTGTCTGAGGAGAGAATAGGGTGGGACTACTGTTTGTCTCACAAATTTAAAAAACCTAGCTTTAGAAGGTCAAAAAGCCTAGCTTTAGAAGATCTAAAAACCACACGACGTAGTGTTGCTCTAAATGAAGAGATCTGCCCAAAACAGTAAAATGGCATTGTTACTAAGTGTCATGCTAAACTGTGTTTCTAATACAGAAATCCTAGTCTATAACATTTCTTCAGCTTTGCCTTTTCTATGTTGGTTTCATTAAGAGTACTTTGAAATAGTTTCAGAAGGAAAGTACTTCATAGGAAACAACTTTTTAAAAATAATATTGAAAAGTATAGAATGACAGTAGTTTGCCAGATTGCTTGGCTTGGTGTTTTTTTCAAAAAGTTATCTTGTATATTTCCGATTATATGTACAACTTCTCTATTTATATGCTGCTTTCATTATTATTATTATTGTTTTGATGAAGTCTAAAAAAATACATATAAAATTTAGGGGAGACAAAAGTCTAAAAGTTGTGACTTCTCTCATGAAGATAAGTTTGACCTGAGATCATAGAATCATAGAATCATGCAGGTTGGAAAAGACCTTTAAGATCACTGAGTACAACCGTAAAAGCAGATGTGGGAGGGAATGGTGGGCGAACAGGAGGCTGCCGAGTCAGTGCTGCAAACAGAAGAGCCAGTAGGTGGACAGATGTCTTGGTTCAGGTGGCTCCAGTGATACCCCATCACAGGAATGATAAGGCTGGGCCTAACCTCCCTGCGCAGGGGAGCACTTGGGTCATTCAGACTCACTTTGCCAAGTGTCCCTGGGTAGCTGAGCCTGGAGGTGCCTTACTCTGCAGAAAAAGGCACTGCCACTTTGCTTTGGTTGATGGGCATAGCTCACACTTCTCCTCTTCCCTCTGACCTGCCCAGCCCTGGCTGCCAACCTTGGAGACCATCCTTGTGACATTGACAAATGGTGGTGTGGAGCTGCCTGTCCCTGCCCATAGGCAGTTCATGACTCCTGTGGCTGCCGTGGTGCTCAAGTATTTCTGTTTGGAGAAAACTAATTGGTTTTTGTATGTCTGAAAGATATAATGTCATAGTTCAACCCCATGTATTCTTAGGAATGAAACAAAATGATGTTTTAAGTATGTGCATTAAAATGTGTCCTTTTGTCTGAATAATTTGTAGGAGTAACTAAAGAAAATCCAAGCCATTTATCTTCCCACCTAGTTGTACCTGAAGAGAAATCTGAGTGTAATCTTTTCTTGGAAGTGTGTTTAGAGGCTAGAGAGGGAAAGGAATGGTACTGAGGGTTATCTGTAGATACTTGCAGTGAGATGTCTCTCAGGAGCTTTACCCTTAAATACAAACACAATGCAGGAATCCTTGTGGAAGCAAAACGCGAGGAGTAACACTTGTAACCTTCCTCTTCCACTCCTCCGAGCAATGTACCCTTCAATTCTGTATTTCTTATACCAGCCAGAACTCCTCTCTCTCTCCCCCTCTCTCTACCTCTTCCTCCCTCTGTCGTTCCTTCCTTCCCTCCATCTCTCTCACACACACGCACACACAGATGGGCTTTATAGCATGCCCAGGACACTTTGGACTCAAATTGCTTTGGCTGGGACTATGCCTGCCAAAGTAAATAGAAAAGTCAGGCAGGGGGAGGGATGCCCTTCAGGTAGTCTGTTTTTGTAACAAGCAGGGCTATGGCTTGACCTTAGCTCAGCTATGTAGCAGCAGTGTAGTAAAGAGAGGTGATCTTTGAGGAAGGATGATGCCTGTTTAAACTTGATTTTAAAGACAGTTAAGGGGCTGTGAATTTTTTGAGGATGTAGGTTCTGGAGCTTTGTAGAGCAAAATTCTAGCTCCCTACAAAAGAGATGCTTGGTAGGCAGTATTACTTTGGGGATGGTAAGCAGTGTTACTTTGGGGATAAGTGCCACATATTGCTTAGAAGTTACAGAGTTCTGTGACAATTCATCTAACATGGCTGTGGACTTGCTGAGGAAAGAAAGGTGGGTAGTCTCTGTTTCTTCTATGACAGTGGATACTCTCTGCATCACTAAAAATGGTTTACATGAATGTCATAGGCACAACATTGTTCACTGCTCTTCAGTTAACTAATACGTCGTGTTTCTCGTCTCTGGATAGATAAAATCCTTGTAGCAAGACCATTGAATAGCATGAAATCAATATTACAAAATTGTATTATTTGAAATTATTTCCTAGATTTTGTCCTCTAAACTTGATGATTTGTACCTTCAGTGTCACCCAGCAATGCAGAAAATGTGAATGTGGCTGAGACAAAACTGAATTAAGCATCTCGGATTTGCTCAGGTTTTCTCTGCCTTAAAGAACTATGTGTAAGAAGAATGATTTTCTCCTTTCCAAATGGCAGAGTGCTTTCTAGAACATGAGGCCACAATAAAATAATGTCCTATTCAGTAGCTTTCAATAGGAGCCCAAATGGGACCTGGCTTTCTGATGTATCTGAGAGCAGACACTGGGATGTAAGTGCAAACCACACTCCTATAGGTTGCCATAATTCACTGTAACTGCTAATGGTGTACCACAGCATTCCTGGGCAGGAGGCAGCTCTGTGGATTACAGTCTGCTAGTGGAAACTTTCTGAAACCTAATTGTTTTAAATCAAACATCTTTAAAATGACTGTATGTGGACTTTAAGGGTACATGCAGGACAGAAAAAAATCTATCTGGAGTTTTATGCGTGGTGTCAGTTAAAAGTTTAATTAAATTAATAGTTAGTGTCAGTAAATGTTAATGTTAGTTAAAAGTTGATACAGAAAATCCAACCAAAGACATGTGAATATTCTTCAACCTTAGTTGTAGAAGAAGAACAAATAATCTCTGAGTACATGCCATAGCATTTGGTCATGCGCTCAATTCTCTGCTTTCCGTAGTCAGTTCCTTTAACAGTAAGATTCCCCTGCTAACTCTTTTCACGCTGCCATTGTGTGTGCTGTGATTTTTGACAACAGACTCTAAAATCCACCTGTGAGATGGGTATAAGTAAATGTACCTGTAAATACTTAGCAATAATTTTTCAACCTAAGGAGCAGCCCTAGATAAGATGACAAGGTTATACCCAGAGCAAATTACCTAGTGCCAATTCTGAGGATTTTGTGGGTGTGTCTGGCTTTTTTATCAGAATCTGCTATGAACTGAACTTAGGTGGGTAGATGTTGATTTTGGGTATCATCGTGTAACCAATGTGAAATGAATAGGTTGAGCAAACGCAGCTCTCCTATACAAGATGTGTGAGCTGTAAAACCCACAATCAGGTGGCTTTACCTCCCAAATTATCAGAGTAGAATGATGAAAGATTGACGAAACCATGAAAGTTGGTGTAACCTCAACACCAGGAATAAATTTGCTTTTGACCAGCTGTGGTGGGTTGACTTTGGCAGGCTTCCAGGTGCCCACCGAGGTGCCCTATCACTCCACCTCCTCAGCAGGGCAGCAGGAGAGAAATTAAGATGGATAACAATTCACGAGTCAAGGTAAAGACAGTTTAATAAATAAAAAGCAAAGGCCGCACATGGAAACAAAGGAAAACAAAAGATTTGTTAAAGTGAAGTAGGGCCTCAGAACGCATAGTGGTTGCTCCGGAAGACAAACACCTTAATAATGAATGCACCCACCCCTTTCTCTTAGCTTTTATTGCTGGGCATACATCACGTGGTATGGCATATCCCTTTAGTCAGTTGGGTAGACTGTCCTGCTTATGTCCCCTCCCAAGCTCTTGCCTGCCCCCAGCCTACTGGCCTTTGGAGAGGCAAGGTGAGAGGACAGCCTCCATGCTATGCAAACACTGTAGCCAAAACACTGGTGTGTTAACACCTTTCTAGCTACAAATACAAAGCACAGCACCATCAGGGCTGCTGTGGGAAAGTTAACTCCATCCCTGCCAGACCCAGTACACCAGCTGTGCATGCGCAGTATTGAGACACAGTAGTGAGTCAGCAGTGACAGTTTTGTTTGAAATGGTTTTGATTTGGTTTTCACCCTCCTAGTTTCATGAAAGTTGAATTCTCCCAGGCAGTTGACCCAAATTATATTCCTAGACAATCCAAAAACTAATCTAAGCCTCTAAAATTCGTACACCTTTAAAGGAGGGGTGAGGGAGGTGGTATGGGAGCTAATGGAAAATATTAGCTGAAAATAATGTTTTCTACGTGCATTACTTGGAGTACTATAGTTCTGCAACAGGCTGCTCTATAGGGGAGAATGAGTAGATCCATATCCTCGAGTCAACCTACCACACTGTTACTGAGCGAGTTCTGTTACTTGTCTGAGAGTACTGCAAGATCATATGAAAATTATAGCAGTAATTAGCTGAAGAAATGTTATGTAATGTGATGATATCTGAACCAAATTGGTATCTAGTTGTACAAACATAATGCTGTCCATATGCATGAACACTGAAATAATCTCCAAGCAGTGCAAATACAGTCTGCATTCAGCAGAGCACGATCGCAATGTGCGCTGGGATCTAGAGCTGTAGAGGAACCTTCCAGCTAGTGGGACTGCAGGGTCAAGCCGAAAAAAGCTGACCTCTTTGGAATACGAGTAATGTCAATGATCTGCATGCTTTTTTACAGCAAATGCAAGAGTAGGGGAAAAAAAGAACATCTGAAAAAGACTGCAAAGTAAGGGGAAGCAAAATACTATCAAACATGAAAAACATATGTAGAGCATCTAATTTAATGTTTAACGTAGCAGCTTCTGAACTTGTGTCCAGGCCATAGCTGTTTTAGTCTCTCATGAAAGCACAAAGGGTTTTTACCATTTTTCTCACTGGGAGCTGTCAAACTGGCCTGAACAAACTCTGTTATCTAGTCCTTCCCCCACACAGAGTTAAGTCCACTAACATGTGACCCTCTATGATCATGTTGAGCCAAAAAAGTTTGGAAAAATCACTGGACTGGATTCACTAACTACTCTGTTCTCCAAGAGAGCAAGCAAATGCATACTGCAAAGGTGAACACTATGACTTTTTACCCTGCTCTCTTTAGCTCCAGCAAGCAGAACAGAACATAGCCTGTTAATTTTTTTTTCAGATCAACCAGTCTTTCAATGGGTAATGTTACTTTCTTGCACCAGTAGTGAGTTGCTTTAACGGGAACGAAAGCCAGAGCTGCTGATGCCAGTTCTGCTGGCATGAATGTGAATGAATAAGGGCCTTCAGAGCAAGTGCTTACCCACAGGCGATCAGGAAGTAAGGGAGACTGGCTGCTATAGTCATGACAGCAAGGGTTTAGTGTTCTGCTGTGCAGCAGCTAATGCTGCAGCTGTGTGAAAACATAAAGCAAAAATTCCCAAAGAGACTGTAGCATTGAGATGTGTCTCTCAGCCGCTCCTCTGCTACATCTGCTCTCAAGCCCTCGACAGCCAGGTGCATCCTGGAAGACTAAAGTCACTGATGCCATCTAAGTTATTATCAGAGACAAGACTGTAGCTCTCGATCAGTCTGATTATTGAGAGTTCTCTGCACATACATAAGGAAAGTTGTGCCGTCTTCCTACATTTTTAAACTTAAAAGCAGTGTTTCCTACAAAAGTATCACAAACAGATTGCAGTGGTTTATTTCTGGTGAGCAATGTTGCCGTTACGCCAGCAGAGGGAAATCTAGAGACATTGTCAAAGATGATTTAGTTTTACAGAAGTAAAACCAGCTTGTTGTCATAAATATATGGGAATTAGTGTGGGCCTTTCTTTTTAATGATGTGACTGCAGACAATGATTAACTGATGCTATTTCTTAGTATGCACTGGAGATGTTTGTTTTTAAACTGTACTCCCAAGAATAAGATCTCAGGGATTAAATACATGAGTGGTGTCACTTGTTTTTTCTATAAAAATTAAGTTAGTTTTTGTAAGTTATTTAAAGTTCTGTATAGAAGCAAGATGTATTATTTGGGATTTTCTTCTTCTTCTTGAGATATTTAGTGTGTGCCAAAAGTAGTTAACATATCTTCACAAAAAACCCAAAGAAGGTATGTTTTAATGTATTAGATCTGTCAGGGTTTACTGAAAGGGATACCTGCTACTTAATGAAAACTCTTCCAGTGCTTAGCAGAAAGTTCTGTCCTTTACAGTAATGAGTGGAACAGTGCCAGGAAAATGATGATAGCATAGATATAGCTACACTGACAAAACTATACATGGTAATGTTAATGTAAAAGCTTTTTTTTTTCATTGTGCATGTCCTACAGAAACAAGACAGACCAATGTAATGGTACCTTTATAAGGGGATGCTGCTGACCTACCTATGTTGGCCAGTGACAGGAACTTCAGATGCCTGAGCAATATTTAAGTGACAGAAGTCCGTAGTGTAAAACTGATCATGTGAAAACCAAAGATTCCTGATTAGCCTTGAGAGTGAGGAAGAATAATTACTTGATTATTATTACTATTGAAAGTATAGGAACTGGAGCAGAAATCACCACTACTGAGTAGCTTTGGTCTCATGTTCTGAAGGGATGAAAAAGTCTGGTAAAAGCTACCCAGCACCAAGCTGCAATTATTCTAAAGTGACAGGAAGCAAAACATTTGCAGAAGCAAACAACCACAGACTCCTACCCAATTTACTGAGCAAGTCTCCTTGGCTTTCTGCACAAGTCCTTGCCACAGAATTGCACTCCAGAATTTGAAATTTCATTTTAATACTGCTATTTCTGAAAAGGAAAAATAAATATGTGAGAAATTGAACCAGATGCATACTGCTACTCAAAGCTCAGGACTGCTGACTCACCATCACAAGCAACTTCAGCTGCAGTGAGTGATTTCTCTTCCTTCCTCCAGCCTTCACCAGAGGCTATTGTCTCCAGCACTGCAAGAACATCTATCTGCTCTTTATTCTCCTCAGTTCAGGATATAGGGTAAGGTCATCAACAATTCATAAACATCAGGCTGGAAGCAATGTTAGGACTGTAAAGAATGTGCCAGTCCTCACTATCAAAGTTGTGGGTCCGTGGATATCTGACTCCAGAGAAATCTGCTGCTTTTTATCTGCTCATTTAGTAGTTATTCTTAACCATAGTCAGTTCCTTGGTTTGGTTTACTTGTGGCTTTAGAAGCAGTCTCACAGACTTCACAGCTACCAAAACTGGGGAGAACATGGTGGGGTGAAGATGCCAGAGGACAGGGAGGCAGGAACTGCTTACATCGGTTTTGCCAGGAAATGTGTATTTTGCCACAGCCAGCAGCAGGGCAGGGGACAGTGTTGATTGTGGTGGACAGGAGCGGCTTCTGTGACTGCAGCTGAGCCTACTGCAAATGTAGTTAAGCAATGTCTGTCTAGTCAGCGTGTGAACTCTATCATTTGTCTCAAGGATGAACTAACTCAGCAGTCCATAGTAATTTGTGTCTTTAGTCAGCTGTTCTGCAGAATACCCTGTTAATCTTCCTAGCCCCATTCACAAGTGCCTTCTTAGGCACTGTTCAACTGCTTCCATTTATATTGAATGCAGAAGCCGGGTGGTTTTGAGCACCGTCTTCAGGATTTCTATGTTAAAGTCCCCATCATCAGTACATAAATCTGCACTGAGCTAAAAATACAGGTGAAAAAAGACCACTGAAACAACCTACATCATTGGATGCTTCATTTTAAAAAAGAAGCAACTCCATTTTTGAAAGTGAATTGCTATCCTGTAATGCTGGGGTGACTTGTAACCTTCTTAAGAAATTTGACTTCACTCCTGAGATGTTGAGCCCTGGTTAATACAGCAAGACTTTGTTACAGAGTCCTCTGCCAACCCAGATTCCTATCATCTGTATATCTGGGAAGTTTTGTCTGTCATGTAAATACTGAGGTGTTCTTACGCAGAGATGCACTTTTCTTGGGGCCTGTTATCTGGCCTCCATAGCAGGGCTTACTACATTGTGCTTACATACAGTCAAGGATAAACACAAACAAATCCTGGCATTGCATATCTCTCAAGTAGATGTATTGCCCTTTTTAATTGCTTCTCCACACTGTATAAGTGATGAAGATAATGAGTTCTATGCAACTACTCATGAGAAAATGTCCTGTTTCTGCATTACCGGGAAAGATCTAACTATTAAATTATCCAAAAATGGGTTACAGGTCAGTCAGGGGATAAGGAGGATTTTACACCTGCCAAGAAAACCTTTACCAGGCTAAGCAGTATAGTGTCAATTCCTTTTGCTGGTGTCTGAATCTTTTGGGTAGAATAGCGCTTACTCCACATTTGTTGACAGGAAACAAGGTATCTTGCTGTGTGGCAGTACCACAAAAATTATCCAGAATGTTCACGTTAAGATAGAGAAGCTAGATAATAAGCCTTCCTAACCCACAGTGCTGTCCAGAGCATTGATTTAGCTGTACAAGGAATGAGTGCAGTGTTAGCACTAACGCTTGTATGTGGTTCCACAAGATAACTCTGCTGTCCCGGACAAAGCCTTTATCTGATCAGCAATTCAATCCTATCTGCAAGTGCTAGGTCAGCAGCTTAATTGGAAATTTGTGACTGGTGGTCCGGGATAACTAGACTGATGTCTCACAGGTTTGTATTTGTAAGACAGAAGTATGTTGAGGTCAGTAAGTCAAAGGGCTCAGAGAAGCACCCCCAAATTGCTTCAATTCCTGTGTCAGCAAAGCGGTGTTACTATTTAGTATTTTGAGATTTACTGCCAGCAGGAAACTTCTAAAGCAAAGACCCCTGGGGCTTGTGATTGTATAATTCTATGCAGTGTAACAATACTTCTTGTAGCTTTTATCACTCTGCTGCCTGGAGCCAGCAAACTGCAGTTCTGGGAGGTTTGCTTCCTCAGAATGATTTAGGACAGAGTATTTGAGTTACAGAGATGCTCAGAAGCCATGAAGACAATGATCTATGTCAAAAGAGAGAACCAAAAGGAAAGGGCTTTGCTTGGGCAGACATCTCATTCTGTTGTTGTCCTGCTGCTGCTGCTGTTCTCCCATGCAAACCAACAGGTTCCTTCTCCACAGTGATTTGCTGCTCCTGTAGCAGTTACAGCAGGTAATTAATTGTTTCTGGCACATGTTGTCCAGCTGTTCCTTGGCACGTGCCTTCCTCTGGTGCTGCTGGTCATTCAGTCTGTAGTGGAATGATTGAAACGTGTATGGTCTTGGAAAGGCATATGTAATGATGGTCCAGACAGTCCCTCAGTGGTAGCTTTAGGCAAAAAAATGGCAGTGTGTGACTAATACCCAGTCCACATTTTGTGCTCTTGCTATACCACAGAACACAGTAGTGATTCCGAATTTTTGTCTCCGTTCCATTAAAGAAAAATACTTTAATTGCTCTTACAAGCTTCTGGGCTGTTCTTTCTCAGAACTTTATACTTTAAGACTTTTTCTTTAAATTTATCTTCCTCAGTCTGTATGGCTTGTTAATTTTGGTTGTCTTTGACACCGTGAGGCAGATACCATAAATTGTTTGAGGACTAAGCACATTCATGTTGAGATGCAAAGTTCTCCTCTTTGCTACCAAGCTTCCTGCCTCATGCCAGGCCAAATTCTTTAATCAAGAAGTGCAAAGAAGGAAAAAAGTCCTATGGTGCATGCAAAGACAAACTGGTGCTTTAAGTCAGATGCTTTTTAAGTCTGCATTTACACTTGCTTTAAAGCCTTACCCAATTTTCTGTCTGTAGCACTTCTGCCCTTCAGAGCAGTAACCACACGGGAAAATGTTTCCAGTGCATGTTCAATACTGTGACATACCGAATTTTTCAATAACTGAACATTATTATGAACAATTACATGCATTACATACATTCTTGCTAACTGCTAACTGCTGAGCTTGCTTTGTAGCTTTCAGGTGTTTTGGAGTAAACCTGTTTCCCATTGCCTCCTTAATGTTTCATTTAATCAGTGGTTTCTGTTAATTCTTAGATGTTGTGTCATGTTTGGTTAGCAAAAGGGAAAACAGATTTTATTCTGTGGAATGAGAATTTTTCCTGATAAATTCTGTGTACAGAAGAAAAGGATCTGCTGCCTTCACTGTCAGAAACCTGTTCGGGGCTACTCTGAAAACTTACTGTCGAAAATGATGTCTCAATTCTTGGAAGACAGTATATGCTGGGTGACAAGAGTGAATTGCTGTTGGGGTAAAACATATCTAATATCCCCATTTTTGTCTTTCAAGCTGAAAATAAATGCTCAATTTTTAACAGTGCTGCTGGGAATTCACAATAAGAAAAGACATTCTCAGGGGAAAACATCACTGTTCCTTCACCTCTTGTGCGTGATTTTAACCCAGATTGTTGATATCTTTGTTCATCAAGATAAATAACTCCATTATTGCTTGTGTTGTCTGACCCATTCCTTTTTATTATTCCATGGCCACGAAGGAACCAGACACCCAGACAGCAGATTCCTCAGGAATTCCGTCTTCACCGAATGCCACAGGGTTGTTTCCTGCCAATAATGCAGCAAATCTGGTAATTTAATGTATCTCAAGACTTACAACGTCTTACTTGATGTTGGTAAAATGCAAATTTTTCAATAGTTTCTAAATTATATCTAATAAAATTAGAGAAAGAGGTTTTTTTAAAGCTTTTTTTTTCTCTTTAATCTTAGAGATTTGAGAGAAAACTGGCATACTGAATATGCAATACTTTGTGAATGACCTAATACAATGCTTTGGAATCAACTGTGATGGCCCCCATAACTTCTTCCCCCTGCTAGTTGCTAAAAATTTTCCTGACAAATTTGAAATGTGTGCATTTCCATGTGCGTTTGTGTAGTCAGGCATGCATTTGAACTTATGGAGAAGCTTGGGTTTCAGCAACCTACTCCATGTACTTTCATCAAGCATATTGGTGTAATAACAAGGGTGGACAAGGGAAAACCAATGGACGTCATCTATCTGGATTTTTGTAAAGCCTTTGACACAGTCCCCCACAACATCCTTCTCTCTAAGTTGGAGATTTGATGGATTTGATGGGTGGACTGTTTGGTGGATAAGGAATTGGTTGGATGGTCGCAGCCAAAGGGTAGTGGTCAATGGCTCAGTGTCCGGATGGAGAACAGTGACGAGTGGAGTCCCTCAGGGGTCAGTACTGGGACTGGCGCTGTTCAATATATTTGTCAATGACATGGACAGCGACATCGAGTGTACCCTCAGCAAGTTTGCAGATGACACCAAGCTGAGTGGTACGGTTGATACACCAGAAGGACGGGATGCCATCCAGAGGGAC
>Ga0065711_1002439_pt1 | contig 33873 bp, 22 predicted proteins | sample Hoacrofraction12_FD_59098 | JGI IMG/M metagenome (GOLD analysis project Ga0065711, IMG submission 59098) | Hoatzin crop microbial communities from Cojedes, Venezuela - Epithelial fraction 12 v2 (version 2) | ecosystem: Host-associated > Birds > Digestive system > Esophagus > Crop | place...
AGGGGGGTTGGACTAGATGACCCACAGAGGTCCCTTCCAACCCCTACCATTCTGTGATTCTGTGATTCTGTGATTCTGTGATTCTGTGATTCTGTGATTCTGTGATTCTGTGACTCTGTGAAGTGTAAGGGATTAGGAAGTTCTAGGTGTATTCAGAAGTATGTCTAGAAGACATAGAGTAGTTTACTAGAGAAAACTTGTGTCCCCCTAGCCTTTAGATTTTAGAAATTTTTAAGCAGCAGCTGATGGTCTCCTGAACATGCATGTTTACATATGGCTTTGTATCATTGTAGGAGATGGACTTTTCCTACACGGTTGCTACACAGCTAGTTCTGCAAGAAATAACTGACTCTTGTGGTTTGATTCAGGTTTATATTTTTCTATGATGATGGTGCAGTATCATCTGGGCTAGTTATCAGAACGACTGATTGCAAAGTGTCCAAGCAAGTGATGTCTGAATCCGAAAATGAGTTAAACTACCAGCAGAATTCACTCTGCGTTGAATCTGTTTTTGAGCTACAATGGTTGCAAAATCTCCCAAGCTATTATTTAAAGAACTCCGCCTTCAAGACAAGCCACTTCCAGCCACCAAATCTGCAGGTTCTTTTGCTCAGTGGCACTTCGTTTAGCTGGAACAGAATAAGAGATGCTTAAACTTGGAGTGCTTTCATAACTGACCCCATGATGTACGCTGTTATTTATTTCAGTATGTTGGGAAAGGGCCCATAGCACGAGGAGGTCAGAAGGAAGTCAGACAAGAAAAAAGCTTGAAAGCGAAAAATTCACTTGCTAAATATTCTGTTGTTTAGTCATGTTTTTGTAGCCACAAATGTTCTTAGAAAACAAAACAAAGGCTGGCAACACCACAAGTGATAGCTAAGGCTGGTTAGGGCTCCTGTGTGTGTAGATGAGTCTTATGTGACCTAGAGGAATTCACACAATTTAACGCTAAGCCACTTATCACATCTGACCATTTTGATACAGGCATGAAAGTGATAATAATTTACATAAATGCTATGCTGCCCGTTACTCTCCTCGACCACGTTCAGCTGGTTTCAGTGGTCCAACGCAGCCACCATGAGAGCTAGCTGAACATTTAAGATGGAATTAGCCTCACTGAAGCAGAACCAATTTTATTCCCTCTCACTTTATTTCAATAGCGTGCCTGATGGCTATTGAGGATGTCCAGCTCTTTGGGGTGACCTGTGGCTGTCTATAGGGCTATGAGTTTGTTATCTGAAAGCATTATATCCTACTCTGGACAACATGAAAATCCATCTCTTTTGTGAAACACAAAATTAACTTGTTTCTTTAGAGGAGTAAAAGGGAGGTTTTTTAGCAATCCTGAATGAGTTCTAGCACAGTTTCCCTGAAAACAGACTTGTGGTTGAGAATAACAAAACCGTATTGAAGACATGCTCATTTTCTTCGTGTGTCCCTGGAGTCCATTGCCCAAGTATATTGAACAGTAATGTGTTTCTAAAAGCTTGTAAAATACACACATTTAATGTAATATTAATAGGATAGTTACTGCCTCCTAAAAAATTAAAAATTAAAATATGCATAGAGGATGGTGAATGTAAGAGCAATGTGAAAACTATGCAGTTCACAATTTTTAAATTTTCGTGACAAAGAATCTAATTGAGATTTAGCATAAAGTGAAATTCTTACAATAAAGGGAGAGTTGATTTAACCACTAAACCTGAAGTTCAAGATGTGAAACCAGAATATAGTAAAGTATTTATATATATTCAGAAAAAAACAATTGTGTGGAAATTTGGTTACATTCACGTATCTACATGTGCATTTTCAAAGAGCTGCTAACAGTTTACTGAAATTGTTAGCACAGGAGTAGTAGGGACCCATTTCCAGTGGATCTGAAAATTAAATATTTGGGAATATTTAAAATCTGCCTACACAGTAGAATTCTCTGGTGGGAACCTAAAAGAAAAAATGAGCTTGTGTTTTTTCCCTAATATTCCCAACTAAAATTAGAAGCATGTGCAAGTTGCAAAAGCATACTGAACTTGATAACTATATGGAGCGCACATTTTGTGTTTAAGGAACTGCATTTTGAGACTGGAAGAGTGCATGGCAGATTGATAGTAAGAAAAGTAACAGTTTTGAGTTGAAACATGTACCTCTTTTTTTCTCTTTCCTTTTGAAAGACTGGGGGCTGTGGGGCCACTGAATATAGTCAAGCTCTCTGCAGAAGAAGGAAAGCTCGGTAAGGAGGGATCCAGAGACACCTGTCCTTGATGTTTTCATTAATATCTTGGAAGACAGAACGGAAAGTATTCTTGTGAAATCTGACCTTGGTCTTGTCTGAGACAGATGTGAGAATGCTGCAGAATTCAAAATCAGAATATCCCAACAACAAGGAAAATGACACAGGAGAAAAGAAGCATAGTTCAATTCAGAGAAAACAAGGTCCAAATTCTACTCTTAGGAAAAAATCAGCTACAATATCAAGAACGAGAACAACAAAGCAAGTAAATGATGTGCAGGAAAAGGATCTAAGGATCCTTGCAAATCTAGTCTCTCCCAGAACAGGCTGACCACAGGTTAGCAGAACTAAGTTGCTATCAAGAGAGAAAAGAACCGAGGTAGGACCTAAAGCACATCAAATACACAATACAGAACATAAACCTACGCTGCCCAGCACTGTCAGACCTCTGCTAGAGCTCTGTGTCCAGATGCACGTCAACTGAGAGACCAGCACAGACCATCAATGATATGCAGAGATCTAACAAACACCACCTCTGAAAAGGAACTGAAGGGACTGGAGCTGTTTAGTCTAGACAAATTCAGCTCTGCCCTAGTGAGGCCCCACCTGGAGTACGGCATCCAATTCTGGGCTCCCCAGTTCAAGAATATGAGGAACTACTGGAGAGAGTCCACTGGAGGGCTGTGAGGATGATTAGGGGACTGGAGCATCTCTCCTATGAGGAAAGGCTGAGGGAGCTGGGCTTGATGAGCCTGGAGAAGGCTGAGAGGGGATCCTATAAATGCTTATAAATTTCTGAAGGGTGGGTGTCAAGAGGGTGGGGCCAGACTCTTTTCAGTGGTTCCCAGTGACAGGACAAGGGGCAACGGGCAAAAATTGAAGCATAGGAAGTTCCATCTGCACATGAGGAAGAACTTCTTCCCTCTGAGGGTGACGGAGCACTGGAACAGGCTGCCCAGGGAGGTTGTGGATTCTCCTTCTCTGGAAATATTCAAAACCTGCCCAGGCGAGGTCCTGTGCATCCTGCTGTAGGTGCCCCTGCTTTGGCAGGGGGGTTGGACTAGATGACCCACAGAGGTGCCTTCCAACCCTTACCATTTTGTGATTCTGTAAAATAAGATTAAACAGAAAAATGATACTGGTTTTCAAGTATTAAAAATTTCAGCTGCAAAGGATTAATTTGTTCACAATGCCCAGTGTTGCATAAGACAGAATATAGTGGCCACTAACCTAGCTTAAGTAGTATGAAAAATTTTCTAAAGGCAAGATCAGTGAAGACCTGGCTGGCTGAGAAGAAGAAGATGTGGAAAATTCCTCAATGTATATTTTTAAGAACTTCCATCAGAAGTGCTGTAGGCATGCCTGGTCCTGACCTGAAGTAGAAGCGTGGAATCTTCTGGGATCACTTCCAGTCCCACTTTTTGCAGATATCTGAAACATTTAGGAATAATGACTATCACACAGACTTAGCTCAGAACTCAACATAAAACCAGCTCATCCTAGGTTCTTTGCGGTCTGTGATGTTTGCGACTTGCATTTTCATATTTCTCTGTTTAGTCTGAAGTTTTCAAGTGATTATAGATCCCCTGAAAACGGAGGGCTACCAGGGAAAAATATTGTATGACTTGTGATAAATTGCCAAGGACTGCTCAACCCACACTAGGTGGAAAAGTGGTGCACACACTATAGCTTTAGAAACAGGATTCATTTCACATTCATCCAATTGATTTACTTTAAGCAATCACCTCATTTTCCAAGGAAAGCTCTAGTTAGAAGGAAAGTCTGAAAAAAGAAAGGGACAAATTAAATCTAGTATCCATCCCTTCAATTTGTTTGTAAACACATACGGAAGTAACTGTTTAGCTGTATTCTTTATGCATACAAAGAGAGTGATTCCTCCCTCATGCCTTTGATTCCATATTGGTGAAATTTCCACCACTTTACTTTCTCTAATGCAGACGATTAAGGTGATGGGAGGGTTTTTTCCCCTCCATATGCAGAGTTAGTGGAAAAAAAGTCTTACAGAACAACTCTACCCAGCAGAAGAATCTCTGCAGTCTCTTTCTCAAAGAAAGAGGTGCTTTCCTTGCCACTGCAACTTACAAGATTGGGGAAGGTAAAAAAAATGTAATTCACTGTAATATTTTAGGTCTCTGGTATACACAGTTCTCTGAATCGACAGATCCTGCCAAAAAAGGTATTAATGTTGTGCATATGTAACATGAAATGAGTAGAACAACCTGCAGGGAATGCGCCCTGTACACATGCATGAATTAACTTTGGACAGGCCTGAATCGACATGTCACCGCAGTTCAGACATACACGAAATGTTTCACAGAGGGGTGGTATGTATCAATAAAACGAGTGTTATTTTGGTTTTAGGCAAGAAAGTACCACTGTGCTTCTGAACACATCAATGTTACTTTCTGATGATTTTTTAAAAAATCATTTACATAATAATCGCTGTTTTTACAGTGGTGGTTTCTTGGGGAAAGAAGTTAACAAGTTTGATAAGGAAAATTATTTTTTAACTCTGTGAGAGTACTCTATCTATCCATCTACTGAATACCTGTCATAATTAGTTGATTCATTTTATTCAAGCAATTTTCCAAGTCCTTACCTACTACAAGTGCCCTCAACATTTCACTGTTACCTAGAAATTCTATTCTGACATCACCCTTTCTGATATGTGGAAATTTTATTTCCAATTTATGAAGGATGAATGCTGAAAGAAGTGATGAATTTAGTAAAATAGGTCATTTGTCCAAGATGATGAAGAGAATCTGTAACAGAACACAATACAGTAATATACATGATACGAAATTATATTGGTTAGAACCCAAAAAGTCAACAGATTAACACAAGCAAAAATATTTCTAAACATAGGAATGGACAGTATGCTAACAAATGCAATTGAATTCTGACCTATTCAGCAATAAATGCAAATTAGAATGAATTATTTGTTATATGTTGTGTGCATTTGCCTAATGCAGGAAGGGGAATCAGTCAAGTTTAAAGGAGAAGCAGATTAAAATTGGTTAAAAGCATAATTTAACATGCCTAATATCTAATCAGAGCAACTCACTGCTTCAAGAAATAAAGACTAAGAAAACGGCACAATTTTAAAACCAGTTATGCAGATAATGAAAGGCTTGCTCAACTTAGTATACAATGTGTACTGTAATGCATAGGCAAATAAACTCCCTGTTGACAAAATACTGGAAAATCCCATACATATACTCCATGGGATAGTCTGTTTGCAGTTATCCTGTATCCATACCCCAAAGGATAGTCGGTTTGCAATTGTCTGGAACTGGGTCTAGCTTTTGAAACATGCTAACTAGTGGATGCCACAGCCTGAAAACATTAGAGAATGAGATGGACCTCTGATGTGAACTGACACAGCTCTTACCTCCACTTGGTGGCAGTGCTCCCACCTTATAATCTACCCCTAACTTGCTGTTATAAAGTCTTCTTCTTTTACACCCTCCTTTAGCCCCTTATCACAGTGACTTTTAAAAAAACAAGATTACAGACATCACTTTTTCTGAATTGTTACAGAAATCCCAATAAGATGCCATCTCTTGATATATTTGGTACCTAGTATAATAGCATTCTTCTTTCATTTTCTGTTATTGAAAATGCATGAGAAGTAAGTGTTACTATGAGAGTGTTTGAAGTGTAAACAGCATTTTAGTTTAAGTACTAATGCAGTCAAAATTTTACATGGCTTGGCTTTGTTGCTTGGTTCCCAATAATACATTTCAGATTGGCATTTCAGATTGATTGCTGTTGAAAACGTGGGACAAGTTGACAAGGTAATATTTATGTCTTTTCTTCCCTAATTCCAGGCTTTTTATATGTATTTGTCATATTGGTTAATACTCTCAGTTATGTTGTATTTTTGATAAAGGGTATCGATGTCATACTCAGTTTAAAGCTGGGGGATCACAAAGGTCTCACTCTTTTCATCCATGGAGGGCTTCTGAAGAGGACCCTGCTCCTTGTCCTGCTTGCAATCCTGATCCAGATCCTGACCTGTGCATTGCCGAGTCCAGTTCCCATCTACTGCCGAGGCCAGTCCGGGATTTCCTGGTGCTGCCTGGCAGCTGCTGGTGGGACTCCAGCACCCGGCACCCAACTCCAGGAAACTCAGTATCGGTTTTGTATATTTTGTTTTATTTCTTTTATTACTAATATTATTAGCATTATTAGTGCAGCTGTTTTTATCTTCGACTTGTAAGTCTCTCTCCTTTTTCCTCCTTTTTCTCTTCCCCTGGTGGGAGGACGGGGGTTTACAGAGAGCATCTGCCACTGTTTATTGCTACCCTGCTCAAAATGGTGACACTTTTAAATACTGAGCAAGTTCTGGGAATTAAATAACACCACTGTTATTGAATGTAAAAAGTGCATTTGCTGCTGTGTAATTGTCAGCGCTGGCTATGACAAGGAAGACAGATTTAAATGTTAGTTTACTGTGAGTGTCCGTCTACCTGGTAGGTAGCAAGAAAAAAATCTTCCAAACTGTATCTACAAAAAAGGGAAAGCGGAGGCTGAGTCAGCAGTTTGAACTGAAAGCCCATGAGAATTAAGAAATAATTAGAAACCATGTCCCCCACGCTTGTGAGTCAATGTAACTACTCGCAGGAGGCTCCAAGCTATAGCTTCTGTACACTCCTACCTTCAGGTCCACTGCCTGACATGGTGACACTCATCCCAGCATGTTCCGTGCTTCTCCTATGGTATAGGCAAATATCTACTCAGTTTTCAGCTGAAGAGGTTTAATGAGTGACCCACTTCACTACATTCCTCTCTAAGCATTCCTTTGTGGATATCTTCCTCAATGCCTCCTGGATGGTTTAGTACCAAAACATGGTAGAAACATGTCATGATGTGACCTAGAAAACTTTCATATCAAGTAAGTGGAGAAATACATTTGCTTGTGTTATTTATTTCTTCTCCTGTTGACTTAGAAAAACAAAACAAAATAGCAATAGTTATAAGGATTGCTTTGTGGCTAACAGAGTTGGTAAAAGATTGTCTGGATCAGGAAAATGCAGGTTAGAAAAGAATATAGGTTTCACAACCCTTCAGCATCTTCCTCTTTAACGTCTTACTGCTCTGAGACTGACTATGCACCCTCAGGTTATGCAGGCAATGAAAATCACATGCTTAATGTGAATACTTTTGCCACCATGCATGTTTTACATCATCTGATATGCAAAACACATTTCCATACTCTGAGTTTTCTGTGGCCCTTAGCCTCTGACTTCCTCATGAGCACACTGGAGACTTTACATTGACCCAGGTGGGAGCAACAAGGTCTCTTATGACAAATATTTAAATTGTATGTTTTACTGCTAGAACAATACAACTTTGTGTCATTAGAACATGGACAGGTGCATGCCATACAGGCAAAGTGAGTCACATCAGTGGTCTAAGGGCTGGCCACTGCTAAGCATTTGGCACAATTTATAGCTAACTGCATTGTGCAGTAAAAGGAATAACCTTCCCCCCAGAAGTTCAGAGAAAAGGGTCCATTAGCCCAATCTCTGAATTTCTAGACAGCAGCATTTAAAGAAATCCCACTGCTAGCTTTCATGGCCATTAACATTCAATACAAATTTTTCCTTTTTGACAGCAGGGACACTTTCTAGCAAATATATAAAGCTGTTTTTGACTCGCATGTTGTGGGTTGTTATTAAAAAAGCCTGGCGTTCCTCAAAAAATTTTTTTTAGTTCAACAGCTGAAATTAGTAGTTTCAAAGATTAAGACTAAAGTCTTTGTCTTTGCTTAGCATGATTATTCAAAAATTCAATAAAACTTCTAGTGGCTCTGCAATGTTTTAACAGAAAATACTGTGAAGAAATCTTTAGCACAGCAAAAATCTGCATTTTACTGGTGACAGTTTTGAATTCGTGACTAGATTGCTAGGAACGTTAGCTGTTGGAGAAACGCAGTTCTGGCTTCAGCAGTTTTGTGGTAAATGTGTCTTACCTGCAAGTGGAAAACCGAAATGTTTTCTCAGAAAAATAAACACCTTGAAGCATTGCGTGACTCACAGGAGCACAAGCAGGATTTAGAGCTTCTCACCTGTATAGTGGTGTTATGACTCCAAAACAGCAGCTGAAAGCTGTTTGGCAAAAATGATTTCGGACATATTGATAGAGCTTTTACAATGGTTTGAAGTAATTTTAAATGGCTGTGTTGTTGTTACTGACAACGTTAATGAAAGAAAGGTTGCTATTTTGCCATTTCCACAACTTGGAGAATTAAAGTCATTGCAGTACCCTTTCCTTTTGAGCTGATTCTGAACAGAAGCCCTCATTGATCTGTTCCACTCACATTGTCTTTACATTCACTTCCCCATAGAAGTGTTCACCTGGCTTTATAGCACTTGATAACCTTTATTTTTATCACACTGGTATAAATATTGTCCTGTCCAACTTGTCAACATGTTTTACTGATATTTATGAGCACTTCAGGGAAAGAAGAATTTTTACACCTTTCATAAAAAAACTGTCGTGAATGTTACTACCCATAGCCAATCTTTCTGGGTATTCTGCCATGAGAAATAGATATTTGCAAAAAACTTTCATCATCAGTCCAAGATTTAAACACTTGTGACCATTTCTTTTTTTAAGATTACTAGTAGGTATAGACATCTATTGAAAGATAGGTATATTATTTGCTCCCTATTTCTACCTCAATTATCCCTAAATTCAAGATCACAGAATCACAGAATCACAGAATGGTAGGGTTTGGAAGGGACCTCTGTTGGTCATCTAGTCCAACCCTCCTGCTGAAGCAGGGTCACCTACAGTAGGCTGTAGAGGACCTTGTCCAGGCAGGTCTTGAATATCTCCAGAGAAGGAGACTCCACAACCTCCCTGGGCAGCCTGGTAAACAAGCTAAAATATTTGTCCAACACAAAAGAGTCAGTGTGTCATCACTGCAACCAATATAGTACAGATTCTGGAAAAAGAGTGACAATCAAAGCTTTGGTTAAACTTTGAGGGATCAGGGGCAAACTAGAAAGTCTCAGATGACAGGGTCCTATGTATACAATATGTTGAATACTTCTTTATGATCTGGAAATATCGGTTTCCACTTTTAGTTCCTTGCTTAATGCTAAGCTATGCTGTGCTGTTTGTAGTTAATGGGTGGGGGTGGTTTTTCAATGAGCTAGGTCTTCTGAGAGGTGTCCATTGTCTTCACATCACTTTGATGCCATCAGAAATGCTCTATGCTATCTGCACTCTTGCACTGTGGGGTCGCTGAGACGGTACCATGTGAATCCCCAGTTTTGCCTACAACAGCTTCCAAGCCTCTGCTAATAAGCAGAGCTGAGGATGTAGTTTTACATCACCAGTAAAAGAATGAACTAAGGCAGACAGGTTTGTTGTTTTTTTTTCCCAAGAAAGAATACTACTTGGTAGTTTCAGTTGGTCATAATTTCCAAGGACTGAGAACAAATTTGCATTCCTCTGAAAAAGTCTCAAGATTTACTCAGCAAAACACAACTTGATTCCTCTACTTCTACTAATCTTGCAAGAAGATGTAAGTGAAGCAGCTTCTTTCAGAAGAAGTATCTCAATGTAAGATAGAATGGCAGATAATTCAGCTAAATATAAAGATGTATGAATGTGTGACTTAGAGGCACCAGCTGGTTATTGTGCCAAGACCTGTAAAACCATATACAGTGATGAAATAGGTATCTACCTTTGCAAGGTTTGCAGAATTTCTACTCTAAATGCATTCCACTGGAGAACACTGATCAGCAGCCTGAAACAAATTCTGCATCTGCATTGAAGGACTTAAAAGTAACAACTATAATGTACTAAAGGAAATTAGCAGGAGAAATCGAAGGAGGGTACCACATTGCCAGATGGTCTTAGAAAGTGACAATGGTCAGACTAAATAGTAAAAGAAATCACTTTATGGCCTCTGGTAATCTGACCCAGAAAAAAGCCTTTACCTGACAGTAAGTCCGCAGTTTGGCTTAATTCTGGAAATCACAACAGGACATGTACATTGCACCTACTGCATAAATGTAAGGCATTAGCAGTATCAGCACACCCTGTCTACACTGTGTATCTGTGGCCAAACTCCAGACCTTTTGAGAAAGAGAAAACCACTTTACGGGAACTGAACTATGCACTAAAGGCAGAGGGGAGAAAATCCTGCCTAGCCACTGAAGAAGCACAGCATTAACCTTGCAGCATGGGATATAATGTAAACATAGGACAGACAAAAAAACTGCTTTCGGTCCTGCTTGGCTGTAGTAGCACTACCGAGATCCAAGATTTCAGTGTGGCTATCACTAACCAGCTACACACAGCACCACATGTGACAGAACTCCTCCCAGAAGCTGTCTGTCCACCACTAATGTTGTGCTTGCATGTATAATGCATTGCTCTGCGGAGATAACAGCTTGAGCCCCACATAGCTGCGTTAGAGTAGTGATGGTGGGCAGGCCTAATTACCCTGGGAAAAACACTGTGATGACCCCAAACAATGCTTCCACCTCTGCGACTGCTTGGACATGGCAACACACAGGGCTCTGCTCACGGGGAGTTAAAACAAGGCTTCAGCGGCACAGCAACATGAATCAAGTCCCCTTGCTGGGAGTAGTGCTTAATGGGAAATTTGTGGATGTCCCTTTGTAACCAGTGAGACTTCAGCACAGCATTAAAGGTTCTTCCTGAAATGAGGTGGATATAAGGATATGATAATTTTTTAATCAAAGGTTTGAGATGAGAAATAAATAACAGATATATAAATGAAATGTCAGGGGGCTCTAAATGAATATAACTTTTGAAGAAGTTGTTTTACTGTGTTGCTAATGCCCATTTTTTCCCCAAAATTGTATTGGCTTTTTTTCTGAAATGATCAATCTTGCAAATGACTGTACTCTCTTGCTACTTGTTGTTTTCACTCCCTTCACTTCTGGTTGAATCTCACAGATCTGTAGTGAACTTCCATGCAGTCTTTCTTATGTATTTTCTTTAAAGCCAGGTTTGGTACCCTGCACTACGTTCCAAGCTGAGCCACCTAAGTCCAGCTGGGCTTACAGTGAAGATTAGGCTACAGTCTTCTTCCATCAGCCAGGTTAATTCAGCCACCCCAGCTGGACTTAGTATGTTTTACCCATTTTGCTCCAGGAACTGAGCGCTGACCTGATTAGACTGGCTTGAAAAGGCAGCATTATCAAAACACCAGCCATGTTAATTGCCATCACAAAGAATGCTTCAGCGGAAAATGGTTTAATGCAAAAAATACCCCTAACCAGATATCTAGGCATGTGTTTCCCTACATTAGCTCAACTTTTTATTTTATCTGCTTCGGTTTATTTCCACTTCAGGCTGGAGAATTAGGCCTTCTTACTGCTATCCCGGTATGTGTGCTGGTTGTGTGTCAGACTGCTGACAGCACAATTGCATGCTCCTTTTTTCCTTCCTGAGGCTAGCATGCTTCATACTAAACAGTGCATCATAAAACCACATACAATAATTCCAGCCTTCCATGGATGAATTCCAGCTGGTTATTTTCATTAGTCTTCATATGGTTTTAGTATCTAGTATAGGTTTGCTCCCAGAGATAGCTAAAAAACAGCCAGTTGCTTTCAGCAACGAATTGCTGGCATAGAGGGAGAGAGGGGAGAGAGATTAGTAAAAACACTGCAGCCAAAGCTGTCTCTAGCTGACGCCACGAATGCCAGCTGGTGAACCATGCTACTCTGCATATCGAAATTCAGAATCTCCTAAGCAACAGGTCAGCTACTATCTTAACTCTTTTGAAGGAGTTTATTCCAGTTGCCTTATCTTTAGTTCTGTTTTGTTTCTTGATGAGTCTTTCCTTTCCAGTCTCCTTTAACTGTGTTATATATATTCTAATATGGAGTACTAATATGGGGTATGCACTGTTACATGAACTTTCAACCCTTCTTGATAAGCATCTAGAAGATTGAGGAAGTGGCTGGAAATAAACTATGTATAGATAGAAAACATACCTGTATAAAAATAACACATATATTTGTGTTATATATGTGCTAGCTATAATTAATGCATCAGCATCATGGTATCCTCCAAGCTAAATCTGGAACATATTAATTTGGAATGGGGAAATATTTTTTAGAGAGAAAAATACCACTCCTGAAGGGCAGACTAATTGCTTTCTGAAGCACCTAGACATTCGTTAAAAATCCCCACTACAAATGTCAGTTAAGCAAAACTCTGGTTAGCCAATGAAACTTCAAATGAGCTCACTGCTAAATCATCATGTTACAGTTTAATTCAAATGTACATTAAAGCCCTGATCCAGCAAAGAATTTAAGCATATGTAGAAGTCAATGGGATTACTTGTGCATTAAAATTTAAGCATGTGTTTAAATACTCTGGTGCACTAGATTACCCTATATTCTGTTTTCTCTCCTGTTGGCCAAAACTTTGCCTTTATCTCTCTACCTTTCTTTTCCAATCCCTTCCTATTTCCTCTCACTGGAGATTAGTACTTTCAATTAACTCAGTCTGAATTTTTCTCAAGGGTAGATATATTTCATCATATTAAAGTCTCCAGTTTCTCTGCTGGCCTTGCTGCTGTGTGTCTGACATCAGCGTTCACCGAGCTAGTGATCAGCATTGTTAGCTGGCTCCTCACACTGTTTGTGTTATATTGTAACTGCCTTCCCTGTCCGTGCCTATGCTGCTGTGTGCTGCTGCAGCAGCTCAACTCCATACTGCTCTGGTCACTGCCCTCTCTTTTTGAGGGTACCTATTGAGATCTTTGGCAACTGCTGTCGGTTGTTGGTCTGCTGTCTTTTCTCTTCCTTGCTGGTACATTTCTTTTTAATGAAGAAGAAAAGGTTTTAAGTATTTAAGGGTCAGACCCCATGTGAGGGGTGAGGGTTACTTCCATGCTAACCAGTCATCCATGGTGAGGCATTTTAGTTTATGAACAATCTGCATGAACACTTTTATAAACTTACATGACTGCCCTAGGAATCTCTGGATGGCTGCCATTCTATAAATGCCCTACTCCTTCATATGCTCGTTTGCTCATCACATTTTTGAATATTTCCATTTCATTTTAATTTTTTCACAAGACACACAGACTTTCTGTTACAAGATAGTAAAATCAGACAAAAGAGCAAAGCATGGGAATGAAGCTTCTAGAAATCCTGGGAAAATTTGTTTGAGGTCGTCAGGCATGTTTCTCTGTATACATAGAAAAAATAGTATCAGTGTGTGCCTTGAAAATAAAATTTTCTTAAGCCAGTGAACTACCTTAGTAAATAAATTAAATTTACATTATGAAGTCAGAAAAGATAAAGTTTAATAAGTCACTTTAAACCTTCCAGTGAAAATCTACAATATTTTTGAAAAAATGTTCAGTGACTCCAGCCCAGGATAAAGGCTTTCACAGCTGCCTTTAGGCGACATCCACATCAACTTAATACACGGTACTGAGTTGATGAAGAAGGACAGGGGCAGAATGGTGTGGAGAATCATGAGGTTAGCATCTTGGTGGCTTGGTATCTACTGTAGGTCATTTATGGTATCTGACATGTAAGATTTGCCTGCCATAAGGAAACATCAAGTACAAAAAAAGAAGAACGACTCTGTTCAAATCTAGCTACTGGAGTTCATGACCCATAGACTATTTTTGAAAACGTAGTTATGCTAAATGGAAGAGCTGTATTTCACACTGTTTCAAGGACAGACAGGCAAGGGAGATAATATCACAGCTATATTAAGGTTGCCTTCAGTTTATATTGCCTTCAGCACAGGATATCAGCCTGGGAATGTCCAGCATCAATCCTTCCATGAGTTTCCCCTTGATTAAAAAGCTGTTGGTTGTAAAGGGAAAAAAGGAGCAAGTCTGAGAGTGGCATTTGTCACAGCTAACTTTGAGGGCTACAACTCAGGTTTCTACATCTGAGCTGGTTGTGTAGGCTTCCATAGCAGTCAACAGAATTTTTGTTAGCATAGTCAGTGGAGTTTAGGGTATGATTCATGTGACAAAATGTAGGTGTGCACTTTAGGCTGAGACAAATTGTATCCTGTTGGGTGGAAATTCTGGGAAGCCTGAGGGTGAGTGGCTCAGATGTAAACACCTGTGTTGCAAACACTCATATCCAGCCAGATGTTAGCCATCCCAGTTGACATCGAGATAATTTCTTCAAAAGAGAAAACTGGGTAACTGTTAATATATTGTCAGATTCTGGTACAGAAAAAACAAAGAACAGGAAAGAAAAGAAAATGTAGCATTTCACCAGTGATTCAAAGATGACAAAGATCCATCACAGACTGGAGACATAAGTGAGGATGTGGAGGAATATTCCTTGGCCAAGAACATAGCCAGCTTGAAGGGGAAAAGAATAAAAAAGAAAAAAAGACAAAGTTTTAAGAAAGCAGTACATCAATATTTCTTCTAATCACATTTGACAGACAGCATCATCATCAATAAGTGGGGGACTAAGGGAAAGGCGGAGTGAAGCAGTGCTTGACAGAAGACAGCTTAGTCCTGGAATGCATAAACAGAAAAATTCTCAGTTAGGGAAGAAGGATTACAAAGGTAAGAGCAGACAACAGTCAGAAAGGCTGCTAGCATGAGTACCATAGGAGATGGATGCTTTGGGGATAAGAGACAGTTTACAAATGTCCTCCATCATCCTACTCTGCACCTTTGCGCTTACTCAACACTTTGATTTTGACTTCACCACGAGGGGTGTTACCTTTTCTTTCACATGCTACAAATTGAATCTATGACTGTGTGCTTTAGTATCTTCCATTTATTTGTGAAGAAAAATATCACAGATGTATGGAGTATTGTTCATGTTTGAAGCAAACATATTTTGTTAGTTTGGGAGTGCTGTTCCACGCAGACAAGAAGTTGTCTCAGTGTGCCTATTTACATAGGATAAAAGGTTATTACTAGACAGACTTTTCAAATTGGAGAAATGGAATGAATAGTGACTACCTCCTCTGAGTGGCATTTCCAGTTTTCTACCACTACAAAACTAAATTACATTTGAACTTCAGAGAGCTGAGAAGGAGAGAGATAATGGTACAATGCTATGTTTACGTAGAAGTAAGACTCACTACACAAGTTTGATTAGCCTCACTCTTCTAGGTGTATCTGGCAGAAAGGTATGTTTCAGAAGCTGTGAATCAAAAAGGTGCAACAACTTGCAGGCTTTTGCCTTGCTTTCAAGGTGCTTCAGCTGGGGAAACAGAATGGAAGAGTAGGAACCGGTTCAGATCTATCTAGTCTCTCCACCTCTCTCCTTGGTAATTTCCTTGTATTACAGGGATCCCTGAGCAACAGGCTACACCAACCTTCTGTCTGCAAAGTCCTGTCATTATGGCTGTAAGCCGTGGCGGAATCACAAGTGATATGATCTTCCGATATTTTAATTAAATAATATCCTACTCCACAGAAGGAATATATAAAGCAAACTGTAGGGTTTCCATGACATTTTATTTCCTGAAGTACCAGGAACGGAAGGCAAGATTTTAAGCAAAAGATGACCAGCTGTGAGGAAAAGTTGAGGTTAACAAGATGGGAAACCAATGGCTTAACAGTATTGACTTCTGCAGTTATAATAAGAATTGTTTTTTAATAATAAAACTATTGCAGATAACACCTCTAACTGTATTTTTAAATTACTTCAATTATTAAGAAAACCTTCAAAACCACTTTATTATTCCTGTTTTGCTGGCCTCAGTCATCAGATATAACAGATAAAAGTTGCATGGTTTCACTTTACAGGATTCTTTGTGAGTTCTTGTAGCTTTTTCCTTCCTGTTTACAAAGATACTTTCAAATGAAATATGTGAGAAAATAGACATCTTGGACTACAATTTGTCTTACACTTCTGCTTAACACGTGTGGCAGGACAATACTGGTAACCCAAGAGGAGGTGCCTGCATGCCCCAAACACAATGAAGTTGGCTTGGTCAAAAGTGTGAAAGTTAAGTCTTGGCAGCATAATATGAAACACCAATGGGTGGCAGCATCACCAAGATGACCACTGGAGTGTCTCCCACAGCTCTACCTCCTTCAGCCCTGGGATCATCCCTCTACATCAGGGCCTCACGTTCGGAGACATCAGAGGATGGTAGGAAGTCATCAAATTATCATTTTCTATGGGATTTTTCTTCTCTTCTGCATAGCTACAAAGATTGCAGTTCTTAGAGTGGAACACAACAATTGTCACTTGTTTAAAACATCTAGCTAATATAATGAAAAAATTTTGCACTGTGTAAAGTAGCAAGTATGCTCTTTGCAAAGTAATTCTACTTTGGACTTTTTCATCCATACAAGAGAAAAAATATCGAATTAGTAATTAGCATGATGAACATTATTAAATTTTGCCTCAAGTGGAGGTTTTATGGCAGGATTCAGACTAGTACTTTTGCCCTTTCCTCCTGAGTTCAACATGACAATATAAAAAAATAACTGTCTGGGGGAAAATATGTGCTTTCAAAGAGCAAAAAGAACAGTCATTCATTCTTATTCCATAAACCAAACTTCATGGGAAAACAATGTCTATCCGTTCAGCGTGATAGTTGGCAGTTCACCATGTCCAGAAAGAACCACTTCTCATATTGAACAATTTAAACCACTTTTTTTTCTGTCTTTGCCATGTCTGATTCTGATGCAGGGGGAGCTGTTTGCTATGAGATGAAGCTATTTCAGTGCTAGAGCAAGCAGTGATGTCTCCAGCTCTATGATAATCATTTCACATTAAGGAAGAAAATCTGTTTGCAGCTTAAGTTTAAGCAACTTCAGTCCGAAAGTAGGATTTTGACCAGCATTTTCTAGTTGCCATGTTCAATTGGTTTTGGTTTTGGAGGGTATTTGAGTACGATATCTTTTTTAGTAGTAGTAGTAGTAGTAGTACCTAGTTTGATACATCTGAATTTCAGAAAACAAAATCTTTCTGACATTTAGGGTAAGTGCTGAAAAAAATATTGACAGAAATTACTAGTCACTTTTCAAAATCAAGGCAACAATACCCTCTTGCTTTCATATGTTTTAAAATCCTGTACAGTGTCTGGTGTTTCCGGGTATGTTTATCTAAATCTGAGAAAATTATGAAATTTCCTAACCAGTCAGACAAGCAAATAGACTTACATGAGAAAAATTGTCCTAAAGAAGCTAATTTAATAAATAAATACAATGCCACTTTGATTTCTAAAATGAGAATAGTAGGAAAAAAACAAGTTTTCTAGTTAACGCATAATAGAAAATCCTTTCACATTCTACATCTTTATTTAAGGCTGTGACAATTTCTAAGTTAGGACACACCACCGAACAGCTATGGTCATCGCTAGTGAGTATAGCTTATGAGTATGAAGGCTATGTCTGTATTAGGAAAGTAAAGGAGACCAGGATGTCATCTCTGGCACTGAGACCAGCTGGCATGGAACAGTGTCTGTAACATCAAGCCCACTTCTAAACCAGCATGGCCTCCTGTAAACTACTTCCTGGGAATAGCCCCTAGTCTCTGCTAACTCTTTAATCATGCCCAGGGATTGTTTGGGTTCCTGTCGTTTATATCAGACTCAAAAGTGTCCTGGAGACTGTTCTCTCAGTCCAAGCACACAGACAATCACGGTGCCCAGGAAAGATCCTGGCACTGTTTAACTTTCTGGTATAGAAGTAGAGGAAGTCTTAGCAGTGTGAAAAAAGTGGTTTTCTCCTGAAAGTAATTATTACAGAACATAGAATCATAGAATGGTTTGGGTTGGAAGGGACCTTAAAGATCATCTGGTTTCAACACCCCTGCCATGAGCAGGGACATCTTCCATTAGACCAGGTTGCTCAGACCTCCATCCAACATGGCCTTGAATACTTCCCAGGAGGGGGCAGCCACAGCTTCTCTGGGCAATCTGTGCCAGTGCCTCACCACCCTCATGGTGAAGAATTTCTTCCTAATATCTAATCTAAATCTGCCCTCTTTTAGTTTAGAGCCATTCCCCCTTGTCTTATCACTACACACCCTTGTGAAAAGTCCCTCTCCATCCTTCCTGTAGGCCCCTTCAGGCACTGGAAGGCTGCTATAAGGTCTCACTGGAGCCTTCTTCAGGCTGAACAGCCCCAATTCCCTCAGCCTGTCCTCACAGGAGAGGAGCTCCAGCCCTCTGATCATCTTTGTGGCCCTCCTCTGGACCCGCTCCAACACATCCATGTCCTTCTTCTCCTGGGGGCTCCAGAGCTGGATGCAGTGCTGGCCACACTTTCCTTGATGCAGCCCAGGATACGGTTGGCCTTCTGGGCAGCAAGCACACTTTTCCGGCTCATGTTGAGCTTCTCATCCAGCAGTACGCCCAAGTCCTTCTCCTCAGGGCTGCTCTCGAGCCACTCTCCTCCCAGCCTGGACTTGTATTTCCGATTGCCCCAACCCATGTGCAGGACCTTGCACTTGGCCTTGTTGAACTTCATGCAGCTTAGGCAGGCCCACCTCTCCAGCCTGTCAAGGTCCCTCTGAATGGCATCCCTTCCCTCCAGCGTGTGAACCACACCACAGAGCTTGGTGTCATCAGCAAACTTGCTGAAGGTGCACTCAGTCCCACTGTCCATGTCGCCAACAAATATATTAAACAGCACCAGCCGCAGTGCCGACTCCTGAGGTACACTACTCATCAAACATGAAACAAACATAAACTTGTCCTTTGTTAGAATGTGAGGGAAGTCTACTGCATTCACAACTGCTAACAGTATTTGAAGTTCTGTGGCCAGCATGGCTTTGCTTGTACATCATTTTGTGTGATGTCTTGCTTTTCTTTGCCAACCTAGACTTCAGAATCTTTGACTAGGCTATACCGTCAACGTCTTAAAAGACACAACTTTTGAACAAGATGCCTCCAGCCCAGAGGCTGGAGAATTGTGATTAAATACATCTTCCTCTGTGGAACCCACTTCTCTGCTAAACCACTGAGAAGGGTTTTTTTTCACCTTTAAGACTTTAAGATTGCTAGGATAATGACATAGTTCCTTTAATCATGCAGAAAATATAATTTCTATTGACATGTAATGAGATAGTTAAAACAAAAAAAATGGATATCAATATTTTAGCATAAGTCTATATAATGCAGAACATTACAGGGCCTCCAAAGGGAATGAAAAAGAAATTGACTGGTGTGGGCTTTCCTAGAGCCATTCCCTTTCCCTTCTGCCATTCAAGTCTCGCACAAGCTGAAAGGCATATAAGCCAACAATTAGGCATGTGATTGATTTAACTGGAAGCTTTTAGCTTAGGACGTCAGAAAAATTGAATTTAGAAACAAACTTTGGGACCTTATTTTTGAAAAAAGTTTTCCTGATCCTTTATTTCTGCTAGAGTTGTTAGATAGCGTTTTACAGCATAGCTTGATTTATTGTCACTCTTTCAAGCTTTAAGATCTTACTGTATTTCATACAAATCACAAAGTAGTAAAATACACAATTGAATACCAATATTTAAACTTTCTTCCTCATGGTCTCGTAAGAAATTTTAACCTAATTTAACAGTGAAGACTCAAAATTAGACATTTCATGACCAGTAATATAAATGAATTGAATAACTCATGTCTAATGTATTGCAAGCCTCCATTCCACTTTGGATCTCATATTGTGACTACCAGTGGGTAACTTGGAATCAAAGTTAATATTAAAAAGCAATTCAGCCATAATCAGAGAAAAAAAATCTTTCATGGTGTATAAACATCAAATTTGTGTTTACCTCTCACCAACACTGTATCTGTATTGGTCCAAAAAGTTTTATTCGGCACATTTGGGAATATGACTTTTAGAGTAAAGTCTCTGGGAGGTAAGCTGTTTAAAAGCAGAATAAAAGGAAAATCTAAGCAGTACGCAGCAAGATGCCAGTGAAAAAGCACATCTATGAACTATTCACACAACAGCTTCTAGCCTGATGCTGGAGCTGTGAAGATTTTCCAGTTCAGGCTACTTTACCTCTGAAGTACAAAGTACTTGTCAGAAAATAGCTAATGTAGCAGCTCTTCCAGTTACAGATGGGATTATTCACATCACTTTCATGATCTGCTTCCATTGTTGATGAATCGGTGTTCTTTCATTATCCCATGAAGAATGTACAGTTCCACTCCTGTATCCTTATGCATTTCCTCTTCATAAGCCTCTGTGTCTAGAATTATTGTTCAAAAAGGACATTTGAAGGCAAAAACTCGTGCTGAAATATGAGTATACAAATCTTCATGGTTTGTTCATGATCCAAAGAGTGACTATCTTCATGTGAGTCATGGCAGAAAAAGATAATTCATTCCATGTTAGATGACAGCCCAGCAAAAAGAGGGAATGAAAAACTGAAGTCCATAGATTTCACAAACAGCACAGAAAAAAGATGCATACTGTAGGATAAAGAATCTACACAGTTTATTCATGATTCTGTATCTGTAAATAAAATATATTTGTATTCTAAACACCATTTGACTTTGTGTCATTTTAGATATCTTGAAAATAGCAGGTAAATTTCTTAAAATCACGAGAAATACTCTCCACACTTTTAAGGTATGACTGACTGTATGTATACAAGTCACTACTTATTTGTGTGGAGCACTGCTATGCCTGAAATTCTGCCTCCAGTATAAGAGCTTTTTCTCCCTAAATAAGTTAGGCAAAATATGCTGATATGAAATTTGTTCACATGATGGATGTATCAACTAAGTAAGTTTATATGAAATTTGACATTTTCTATGTATGATCTGGAAGTAGAATTAAAAAAATAATATTTTACATCCAAGGAGGTTACATTTTAGAGAAGAAAACGTATGAAGAGAAATGTGGTGTTTTTTTCTTGAATCACATGCAGCTTGCTGTGGCTTGCTGTGAATTTCAAACTACAGGGCATGTAGTTTTAGATCCAGTCACATCTATCTGTAGCATTTATTATACCCATACGTAAACACTCAAAAAGAGAACTGACAAGATCCAGGGAAAACTGCCAAGTTACATAAGACTTAAAACGACAAACTGTTGACACACTCTACAATTAAGGTTCAGATTGTCCCTGGCAATTGAATTTGTGCAGTGGAAGGACTTGGGGGAGGGAAAGGGTACAAATATTCCCATATGTGAGCTCTGTACAACGACAAGAGAAACGGTAGTCTCAGCAGATGGTCCGTCTGGAAGGTTTTATGCGACGTTCCTGATACCTAAAAGGAGCAGGGAAAGGATGGTATAAGATGCTGCTTCACCTCTACGAATGCACTTGTTGACAAAGTGGACTAGATGAATGAGAGGAGCTTGCTTATCATATTGCTTCTGTGCATAACCTCCGCACAAAAAACCAGAAGACTTTTTATATTCTCGTATATGGATATTCTCACCACTTCCATCTTTTTTCCATGAAGTAATTTTCTTGAGCTCTGCTCCGAGGTCTGACTTTCTTTACATACAAATGCCTGTTGTAGGCTCATAAAGCATCCAGCTGACTTATTTTGTCGGCCCCAAAACATAGCATGTGACCAGCTTTGGTACTTTGCCAATATGAACCTTCCCTGTCACACACTCCACACACTGTAAGCTTTCCAAGGCAGATGTGACTTTTTTTCCAATTTATAAACACTTAGAACATCATGGGTGTATGCTGACTTCCATAAACCTTATAATAATTATTGATCCTTATAGTAGAGAATGAGTTCAGCAGCTGATGGATGCAAGATGAAAAAAATCTGCTGGTAGTTCCCTTTCTTCCACAGGGATTTATATACTTGCAGTGATCTGTGTTGTCAACACTGAATAGTATAGTAAGGTGACTGTTCTCCATATCACTGTGTCTGAAACCATTTATAATTTTATACATTATAATTAACACTTTGCAGTTCAGAACTTATCTGAATGGGTACCATACTTTCCAAGAAAATTTGTAAATTTGCCATCTTCTCTTTTAAATCCTACCTCAGTCATGATAACACTACCATCTGACAGAAATTAAAGAAAAGGTAAGCTAAAACAAATGATTTTCTCCTGAGCTTTATTTCTCAGGTTACCTCACCCTCCAACCCTTGAGGTAACTCTGTATCTGCTTCATCTACCCCAGCAGTCTGTCTTATGTGTAGTTCTTGCACATAGAAGGAAACATTGAAGAACAGTATTTTGTTTTAATATGTTATTTTTTTCAACAATCTTTGCTTTTCGGGGCATTAAGCAGCTTATTTTCTGAAACATGTTGCTCAAAGTTGTGGGTTTTTTTTTCTGACTGATTTTTCTTCACAGCCAAGGCACCATGTTCTCGGTAGATATCTAGGGTCAACACTCTGTTGCTAGGCAATGGGGATTAGTGGCTTTTTGTCATGCTGGATTATAGGAAACCTCATGGAATCGGCTGCAATTTGGGACGCTGGAGTCAGTCCCACCATTCCTTCTGCTCCGTTGCCTAGTTGCAATGCTATTTTCAATTTCTTGTCTTTCAGAAACATTTTCAGACTGCTGTCAGACTGGATGTAGGAAGCACAGCTAGGCACTGTTATCCCAGTGATAACTGTTATGAAAAAAGTATTTCAGCTGTTTTGGCAGTTGTTCAAGTTACATGCTTTTGAACTGAATTAAACTTACCTGCTATTATAGATGCTCTTGGAGATGGAAGAAAAGAGTGGACTGGGCATATCCTTCCGCTTCCTCTTGAACTTCCTTTCTCAGCTTCATGGATCAGGGGAGTGATGCACACTTGGGATGACCAGAGACAGCTAGAGGTCTTTAAATTGTTAATTTCAGCAAACAGTTATTGAACTCACTTTTTGAACTACAGCAGTTAACATCGACCAGACAGTTTTCTGTCTCTATTCAGAAGTGTATGAGAACCTTTATTTGGAAGCTAATAGTCAATAGTTGATCACTTAGATGGTGAAAAATTAGCAACCTGTCAGATGTCTGGATCTTCAGTGTATGGTATGTGGAATTGAGCTAGCAAAAGTCTAAAAGGCTTGCTATACTGGAATGGACAATTTTACCCTACAATGTAATATTTCAATATTTAGCAAACACAGCTCCCCATAGCTGTTACTGTGGACAAAGATTTCCTTATTTTACATTCTGAGGATAAAAGTAATATAAGATGTCTTAATGACTGTGATCTCTCCACAGAATTCCTGTCCCTATGGCTTCATGGTAGATGCAAAGCTGCTCCTCTCTATGTGTGCAGTGTACTGAGGAGAACTCAGCCTTACAAGGTAATTTTATCCTGTTCACTGAATGCTACTGCCTGTGCAGGCATGTGTGTGCTGACTTGGGGAAATTTTTATTCAAGTTTCTCAGAGCATGTGTATATGTTGGGAACATGACTGGGAGGCTAGTGTTTGCCTTTAGAGTCTTTTCATGGCTTTACTGTCACATGTCTGAAGAAATATTTTTTCTTCTTCATTTGTCTGCTAGCAGTTTAAAGATATGGACATCTCCATGACAAGTAGTGAGGCGAGACTGAACTTGCTTTGTCTTATGAGGCAGGATACTTCAGGATTTTTTGATGAGGCTGCACATAAACACATAATCTCATGGCAGGGACAAACTGAGAGTCTATGAACTTGCTGTCAAGATGACTTCACAAGTGGAGCATGATTATCTACCAGCATTTAAGTAGGAAGGAGTTACTCTATTAGGATAAAACCGGAACAGTAGAGAACATGTAGTAAGCAACAAGCAATTAAGATTGGGAGTACAGTGAGAGCAGTTTTGAAATATTTATTGAACTTAGACATGCATTGACACAAATATTACAATGGATTACTTATTTTGAATTATGTTTATGCAATTTTTAGAACAGAAATTAAGTAACAGAATCACAGAATGGTTTGGGTGAGAAGAGACCTTATAGATCATCTAGTTCCAGCCACCCTGCCATGGGCAGGACACCTTCCATTAGACCAGATTGCTCAAAGCCCCATCCAACCTGGCCTTGAACACTTCCAGGGAGGGGACATCCACAGCTTTTCTGGCCAACATGTTCCAGTGCCTCACCACCCTCAAAGTAAAGAATTTCTTTCTTATATCTAATCTAAATCTACCCTCTTTCACCTTGAAGCCATTACTCCTTGTCCTATCACTACACACCTTTGTAAAAAGTCCCTCTCCATCATTCCCATAGGCCCCCTTCAGGTACTGGAAAGCTGCAATAAGATCTCCTTGGAGCCTTCACTTCTCCAGGCTGAATAACCCCAACTCTCTCAGCCTTTCCTCACAGGAGAAGTGTTGCAGCCCTCAGATCATTTTTGTGGCCCTCCTCAGGACCTGCTCCAATAGGTCCATGTCTTTCCTATGCTGAAGGCTCCAGAGCTGGACACAGCTCTCCACGTGTGGTCTCACCAGAGGAGTGTAGATGGGCAGAATCACCACCCTTGACCTGCTGGCCACGCTTGTTTGGATGCAGCCCAGGATATTGTTGGATTTCTGGGCTGAGAGTGCACATAGCTGGTTGTATTGACCTTCTTGTCAACCAGCACCCCCAAGTCCTTCTCCTCAGGGTTGCTTGCAATCTGTTCTCTGCCCGGCCTGTATTTGTGCTTGGGATAGCCCCCACCCATGTGCAGGACCTGCACTTAGCCTTGTTGAACTTCATGAGGTTCTCACAGACCCACTACTCAAGCCTGTCAAGGTCCCTCTGAATGGCATCCCTTCCCTCCAGCGTGTTGACTGCACCATACAGCTTGGTGTCATCAGCAAACTTGCTGAGGGTGCACTCAATCCCACTGTCTACGTCACCAACAAATATGTTAAACAGCACCAGTCCCAACACCAGCCCATGAGGAAAGCCACTTGCTACTGGTCTCCACTTGGACATTGAGCTGTTGACTGAAACTCTTCCAGTGTGACCATCCAGCCAATTCCTTATCCATTAAGTGATTTATCCATCAAATCCATGTGTCTCCAATTTAGAGACAAAGGTGTCACGTAGCACAGTGTCAAATGCTTTGCACAAGTCCAGGTAGCTGACATCAGTTGCTCTACACTTGTTCACCAGTGCTGTAACATTGTTGTAGAAGGCCACTGAATATGTCAGGCATGATTTGCCCTTAGTGAAGCCATGTTGGCTGTCACCAATCACCTCCTCATTTTCCACATGCCTCTGCATAGTTTCCAGGATGATTTGCTCCATGATCTTGCTGGACAGAGAGGTGAGACTGACTGGTCTGGAGTTCCCTGGGTCTTTCATTTTACCCTTTTTAAAAATGGGGTTATGTTTCCCCTTTTCCAGTCAGTGGAAATTTCTCTAGACTGCCACAGCTTCTCAAATATGATAAATAGTGCCTTGGCAGCTTCATCCACCTGTTCCCTGAGGACCTGTAGATGCACCTCATCAGGTCCTATTGACTCGTGCACCTGCAGGTTTCTTAGATGGTCTCAAACCTGATCTTATCCTACAGTGGGCCCTTCTTCATTCTCCCAATCTCTGCCTTTGCCTTCTGTGTCTCAGGCAGTGCGGCTGGAGACCTTGCCGGTGAAGACTAAGGCAAAAAAGTCATGGAGTACCTTAGCCTTCTCTGTATCCTGGATAACCCAGTCTCCCATTTCATTCTGGACAGGGCCTACTTTTTCCAAGTCCTCCTAGGACATACCTTTTATTGTTGCCCCTGACATCTCTGGCTAAATTTAGTTCTATAAGGGCTTTAGCTTTCCTAACCTGACCCCTGGCTACTCGGACTATTTCTCTATATTCCTCCCAGGCTACCTATTCTTCCTTCCACCCTCCATTGAGATAAAGTTAAAAATCAAGATAAAGTTATCTAAATGTGAATATAAAACAGATTATGCACATAAAGCTGATACATATTGAGTTATACTGAAGCTAACTTTCTTAAGTAAATAAGGCCCTAAATTGCAGGGCCTATGCACCTAGGTTTCTAAACCAGGTATGTCCTGTTTACTGACAGTCTCTGTATAACCCAGAATAATAAAGGATTGATACTGGACTAGAGTTACTCTGAGATATCATAATCATAGAATCATAGAATGATATAATTCAGTTTGGAAAAGACCTCTAAGATCTTCAAGTCAAACTATCACCCAAACACCACCATGTCTGCTAAACCATGTCCTGAAGTGCCACATCTACATATTTTTTGAACACCTCCAGGGATGGTGACTCTACCATCTCCCTGTGTAGCCTGTTCTAATGCCTGACTACCCTCTCAGTAAAGACATTTTTCCTGATATCCAATCTAAACCTCAGTTGATGCAACTTGAGGCCATTGCCTCTCATCCTACTTCTAGTTACTTGGGAGGAGACCAACACCTACCTCACTACAACCTCCTTTCAGGTAGTTGTAGAGATCAATAAGGTCTCTCCTCAGCCTCCTCTTCTCCAGATGAAACAATCCCTGTTCCCTCAGTTACTCCTCAGAAGACTTATTCTCCAGACCCTTCACTAGCTCTTCTCTGGACATGCTCCAGCAACTAACATAAATAACATAGATTTGAAAAAGGACAGCAAACAAACTCAAGATGAATATTAATCAAATGTAATAGATCCTCCAAGAACCTCAATTTTCAGCTTAGAGAGTGAGTTGCTTGTTATTATTTTTATTTTTCAGATTGGTTTATTTATATTGGAAGTATATGTACAACACAGGTTTGCTGCTCTGCTGTTCCCTTTTCTACAGCATAAGCAGCAGCTTTCATTTAGCAATCCACTTCATGAATTATCTTTCCTTTTTTTTATTGGTAAAGTTGTATCCAGGAGCATTGATCATCCACTGTACATTTTATATGAATTTAGATGGAAAAATGTCACTTTCACTAAAACTGACTTCTTTACCTCAAACCAAGAAATTATTTCTTCTGCTTGCCTGTTATGCATTTTATTATACCTATATCCACTAATGAATTTCTACCATAACAGCAGATGGCTCACTGGCAGAAAGGAAGATTTGCAAGAAGTAATTTCCTCTTCTGTTTGTCCCACCCAGTTTCAATCTACCTCTTACAATCATTTTTTCAAAAACCCAATAAATAGCATAATTATAGTTCTTTATCATTTTATTGATAAGGTTATTTCTGTAATTCCAGGCAACTATAGTTCAGACAATTGTTGCTTCAGGTAATCTCAGGTCTCCAGCTCCCTACACAGGCTGACATCCCAGGCCAACCTTGTCCCACCCTCATCCCCAGGGAGGTGTCTGATTTCTGGGGCTGGGGCTGCCCCTCAGTTGCCCTGCTCCTTGGTTGGGGCAGTGGGATGGGACGGGCTGCTTGGCCCTGCCCTGCCAGCCTGGGGAATCCCTGCTGCTCCCTGTCCCCTATCCCTCACAGCACCCCGACATGATGATATTAACATGAGCAGTTTTCATTATTTCAGTATGTGCCCATTTTTCATCTGACATTCTAGAAGTTATGATCACAAGAGAATTGTCTGGGAAAAACCTCCATTGGAAAGCCCACACCAAGGTCCAAGCAGCTCCAGGCTGGAACAAAGTACCTGCAGCACTGCACACAATGCAGTGGTGTGGCAGCCAAGAAGGTATGTGAGTATCTAACTTGTCTCAGCAGTTTATGCCTTGATAGAAATCATGGAAGGTACTGCTAAAATAACATAAAAATATTATCTACTCAATTTTCCCAATGAAAATTTTTATAATGTGTTCTTAATCTTAACAAATGTTTTTTCTAAGAAAATCCAAGTGTTAGTCCATGAATTACTCAATTAACATGTCCAAATATTTTTCTGCTCACAGAGTTAGAAAGTTTTCTCTGCTTATAACCTGTATGTCCTTTACCGGTTTTAAGCCAGCTGCCCTCTGTCCTACTTATAATTAACTCCTTTGACAAGTCTGGTGTTTCTGCTGTTGGCAAACATTCATCTTGCTTTTGTACAATGCATCCAAAATGACAAACAAAGACCCCAAGTCGCATCCCAAAAGTCCATAATATTTGCCACTTATAAGTTAAAATACAATATGTAGACATTCTATAAATTATAGTTTTTCCATGTAGGCAATCGGACAGAAATAAGCACAGGGAAGAACCCTGTGTAATTAAAATGGACAGTGTTTTCTGATTCATCTTCCTGCTGGAAGACATAATTTTCTTACTTTGATGGAGATCACATCAGTTCTGAGGCTTAAATATAAATCTAATGGAGAGGATCAGTGTTACATCTTAATCTCTTCACCAAACATTCTCTCCATGCCTCTGGAGCTCCACTACTACCCTTTACTCTATGGCTGTTCCCAGGTATATAATTCGATTAAAGTGAGAGGAAGGGCAAACTGGTAGTAGAAAGTATCAGGGAGTAAAAATCTTATCTGTAGAGCCATCATGTTCCCCACATATCCCTTCTCTCTTTTCCTTTTTCCTTTGAGGAGTTACGTGCATTTTCAGGTGAGCTTCCTGGCTGGTTTGCTACAGGAAACTTAATTGTCTTCTTTGTGTCCCCTGCCAACAGAACCATTTTCCTTGTCAAATTTTTTCATCTCCCTTCTTAAACTTTTCACAACTTCAGTATGACGAACATCATTAGCCACATTAGAAAAGATGTAAACTTTTTAAATAGAAGATTTTCAGTGGAGTGTAACATTTTAATTTTGCTATCCATAGAACTTTGAATTTATCAAATTAATTTACCACTTTCTTGCTTTTTTAAGTCTGTGGATTTGTGCTTCAGCTACAATATTTCCTGTACATTATTACCTTTATTCTCATGATTATTTTTTTTCTCTCTGCTGTGAATAAGATAAAATTCCTTTTGACCAGCATATAAAACACCCATTAAAATTTTCAAAATTAAAATTAATTTTTGTTTTTAGATTACTGCAGTCTTCTCGTGAATGCAATTCTTCCTGTTTCGATAGTTAACAATCTGCCTTTAGCTCAGCTGGTGCATGGCTACATATTGCAGTATCTTTTCTTTCGCTTAACTGGATGGCCAATGAAACTAACCAACTGTAAATATATGAATTTTATGCAGAAGATACTCTGTGATATTAAGTCTTTGTGAATATTGCACGTATTAGTTCTGCTGTTTCTGCTCGCAAGTAGAGATCACATATTCCACTGCTTGTTGACTAAAGAAGGAAAGTTTCTGCAGTCAAATGAAAACCTTCAAAATTTTCATTAATGAAATACTAATGATTTTCTCCATGTTTTTTCATTTTTTGCTTCTAGATGAATTCTTACAGGTCAAATCTACAAATGATGTAATCTAAAGCACATTCTTCGACACAACTGAAATGGTGTTTGTTTGTATCAGCCAAAGACTTGGCTCATATCTTTGGAAATTCCCATACTGGCAGAATAGTCAGATTCCTCAAGAACTTTGAAACAATTACTTCTCTTTCTTGACTCTTTGACATTTCTGTTTAATCACTTCCTTGCCTCTCTGTAGTACCTCAGTAATGATGCTGTGAAAAGCCGGAAATGAAAACTCAGTAGTCAAAAGACTATTGAGCAGGTATTCTTTATTACGGCGCCGGGCACATGGGGGATCTCTCCTCCAAACGTGTGCGCCAAACACCCTGTCATTTCAGGTTAAATACAATCACAATACACATATTCATTATATTTCCAAGAAATGCTTAGCACATTCATGACTTTTCCAAGAACTAATTAGCATATGTTAATGTCTTTCACACATGTCTGTTAGTGTCCTCTGGTGGTCTTTGGGGGTCTTAAGATGAAGGCTTATACTCCTCATCACAGTGTTCACTGGTTGACCTTTGTTGCTGCGCAAACTCGGTTCTAAGATCATGTATACCGTGTCCTTCCAGGTTGCTTTGCTCCAGTCTTGTTGCCCTCTTGGTACCTCTTTATCTCTGTAGCTTGGTGCATCTGCCATCCCAAGGCTGAGCTGTCCAAATAACATTGTTAGGAGTCTCTCTATCTTACAGCTTTCCTATCCCCCCCCAAAACAGCAAGTGAGGTTTGTCTAAGTGGTGTTATTTAGGAGCCTTTTTATCTTAGAGCTTTCCTGTCTTCTCAAAACACCAAGGATCTACTTTAGTTTAACCACAATCACTCTAGTAAGTGGAAATTTTACATTTACGAGTATCAGTAGGATGGCTTCTGCAACAGTTGTCCAGTCTTCATATGGGATCACCATGAACCCCGCTTCCTGCACTTATTCTTAGATCTACTTGAATCACAGAACTGTTCAGATTGGAAGATATGTCTTGAGATCTTCTGGTCCAACCTTGACCACTGCTCAAGCAGGGTCACCTAGAGCAGTCTAGTCAGGACCATATCCAGTTGGATTTGAATATCTCCATGAACAGGGAGTCCACAACCTTTCTGGGAAACCAGTTCCAGCATTTTTTACTGTGAACGTTTTACTCTCTCACAGTAAAAATGCTTTTCTTGTGTTCAGATGGATTTTCATGCTTTATAATATGTTTCTATCGCCTTTTGTCCTGTCACTGAGCATCACTGGCTCCTTCTTCTTCATTCCCTCTCATCAGGCATTTATGCACACTGATAAAATCTCCCCAACCATTTTCCAGGTTGAACAGTCCCAGCTCTCTCAGCCTCTCCTCATATGAGAGATGCTCTAGTCCCTTAATAACTGGCACAGCCTTTTCCTAACTTGCTAATTTTCTTGTCCACAGTTATAACTCCTGCCTGGAAAAGAGCTTCCTACTGGTTTACTTTTTGGAATCAAAACTTTAATGCACAAGAAACTTTTTTTTCCCCCTGTAGTTGGTTACTTGTTTAGTGCTTGTTTTTTCTAAAGTTTATAATAAAATCCTTGCAGTGTAGACAACTATTTGTATGAAAGAATATTAACAGCATTTTAAGTAAAAGAACATCTAGAGATGGAGCCATATTTTCATTCTTCAAGCTAAAAAAGTAAAATTTTGTTTTATTTTTATTAATCATTTGATTACAGCCTCTCTCTATTAAATGCCATATGCTATTATCCATGGCAAAAAAAGAAGCTTATTAGATAACAATGTTATGAACTAGATGACTTCAGGATGTTGTACAGCTAAACACCCTCTTCACAAAAAAGAGGAAAGAAAATGTTTTAAAAGCCTTGAATAGTGCTTTGTCTTCCCTGAAGTAGCCCAATCTTAATTAAACTCACTTAATTTAATTAAAACTATTATTCAAATGTGCTGTCTCACTATACAGTTAAGAAAATGGAATGCACATCTTTTTTTTCCTGTTTTCTTTAGAATTAACTACTGTACTTGGCTTATGCTGATCAGATAACTGAGCACTGTGCCCAGTTATTGCGAAATCAGCACTGTGGGATTCATTAGGGGTGTTCTGTATTTCTACTGGAAAATCTATTATTGCACACCTTGAAATACAGTGACATCCACAATAAATGCTTGGCTCAGCCTGACTCCCACAGGTTTTGAGAACCACGTGAGCTGTAAGTTGGTCATGTTCTGCTCAGACCGGCCACTTGAGAACAGCCTGCTCTTCACAGTGGGCTGCCCATCACCGTCAGTTAGAAATCCTTCATAATGGGCTGATGCCAAGGCAGCATAATCAGACGAGAACAGCTGCAGAGCTCTGCTGGCAGTTTCTACAGAGCCTCCTCATTTCTTCATCAGGTTATGGGTATTAAAATAGTGGGCAGGCAAGAGCTTAGCATAGGAAATTGCACATTGACGTTCAAATTTTCTTGCCAGATATGGGTGATTTTGCTCTGTCAAGACAGGAGCATGTGCAATAATCGTTAGCAGGAAATATCTATCGGCCAGCAAAGCAGGCTTCCTAAAGCACATTCTGCTGGATGAAGGATAACTACTGCAAACTCCCATTGAAAAGCACTGCCTTTGCTGGAGTAAGACATTGTAACCGGAGATGCATATAAGTATCTGGTAACTGTCTCAGTGATCTGCTGGGGTCCTGGAAAAGACTTCAAACAGTAACATTTCAATGGCCTTTTTTAGGAGGGGGGAGGGAAGGAAAACTGGCACACGCTACACAGGCTTTTAGGAACTATGCTTCCTACAGCACTTGGTATGAAATCAAATCTAACTGGGAATTAATAAAAAATAGTACTCATTATTTGATAGCTTTACAGTTTGTGCCAGCATGGGCTGAGTGAAAAAACTTACTTCTACTCTCTAGATTTGTTTCTGTATCTTTATCCCTTGACCTCTTGCTCTTCATTTCATCCTAAAGCACAAAATTTCTTCCCAAAACTGTTTCTTCTCTCTGTTGTGCATTTCTTCAGCTGCATGGACTGGCCAGGTACTGTTTGGACTAAGAAAATCTCAGTAACGGCAATTGTTCCAAGCTACTGCTGTTTGTGAAACTTAAGAGACAGAAATATACACTTATTCACATATTTAAAATCCATCCTGGCTTTTACATCAGCATCACTCTCAGTCAATCACTGCTCCCCTTCCACTCTGCTACATGCTTAGAATTTCTTCACACCTCACTTGTTCTGGCTCCACTGGAAAGGTTTAGCACCTCTCATTGCCAGTTCACAGTGCAACAGAGGTTAAATAAACTATTTAGCGTTTACATTGCTTTATTCAAAATTGTGATGCTGGCTTACAGCATCTGATGCAAAAGAAGAAAACCCAGGAAAAATGACAGAATCACAAAATCATAGGGGTTGGAAGGCATCTCTGTGGATCATCCAGACCAAACCCCCTGCCAAAGCAGGGGCACCTATGCCAGGCTGCACAGGAACTTGCCCAGGTGAGTCTTGAATATCTCCAGAGAAGGAGAGTCCACCACCTCCCCAGGCAACCAGCCCCAGTGCTCTGTCACCCTCAGAGGGAAGAAGTTCTTCCTCATGTTCAGACAGAACTTCCTATGCTTCAGTTTTTGCCCATTGTCCCTTGTCCTGTCGCTGGGCACCACTGAAAAGAGTTTGGTCCCATCCTCCTGACACCCACCCTTCAGACATTTGTAGGCATTTATAAGGTCCAGTCTTAGCCTTCTCTTCTCCAGGCTAAACAAGCCCAGCTCCCTCAGCCTCTCCTCGTAGGAGAGATGCCTCAGGCCCCTCATCATCTTCGTAGCCCTCCGCTGGACTCTCTCCAGTAGCTCTTCATCTAGGTAGACAACAGCCTCTGCTCTCCCCTCATCTACCCATCCAGTCATGCCATCGTAGAAAGCTGTAAGATTGGTCAGGCATGATTTCCCCTTGGTGAATCCATGCTGACTACTTCTGATAACCTTCTTCTCCTCCACTTGCTTGATGATGACCTCCAGGATAAGCTGCTCCATCACCTTTTCCGGGATGGAGGTGAGGCTGACCGGCCTGTAGCTCCCTGCATCCTCCTCCTTGCCATTTTTGAAGATTGGAGTGACACTGGCCTTTCTCCAGTCCTAGGGCACCTCTCCTGTCCTCCAGGACCTTTCAAAGATGATGGAGAGTAGCTCAGCAATGACATCCGCCAGCTCCCTCAGCACTCGTGGGTGCATTCCATTGGGGCCCGTGGATTTGTGGGCATCTAGATTGCCTAAGCGATCTTTCATGAAGTCCTCCTTGACCAAGGGAAAGTCATCCTCTCTGTGGGCTTTTTCTCTTACCTCCGGGGCCTGGGATTCCTGAGGGCCTGCCTTGGCACTGAAGACTGAAGCAAAGAAGGTNTTCAGTAGCTCTGCCTTCTCTGCATCCTCCTTCACCAGGACACCCGCCTCATTCAGCAGCGGCCCCACATTGTCCCTAGCCTTCCTTTTGCTGCTGATGTAGTTGAAGAAGCCCGTCTTGTTGTTT
>Ga0065711_1030064_pt1 | contig 33873 bp, 20 predicted proteins | sample Hoacrofraction12_FD_59098 | JGI IMG/M metagenome (GOLD analysis project Ga0065711, IMG submission 59098) | Hoatzin crop microbial communities from Cojedes, Venezuela - Epithelial fraction 12 v2 (version 2) | ecosystem: Host-associated > Birds > Digestive system > Esophagus > Crop | place...
CCACCTGTCGCCAGCAGGCCCGGTGCTGTGTACACCTCCCCGTGATCAAAGAAGCCAAAATTTGACTGATGGCACCAGTCCCTGAGCCACCTGTTAACCAGGTGAGTTTTCCTGCCCCTTTCAGTGCTGTCCCCTGCCACTGATGGGATGGATCTTAGATAAGTAGCTCTGTGTAATGCAAAAGAAAATGGAAATTAAAAAGAAAGACTGTTTAAGGGTAAGTACTATTCCAGATTGTTTCAAGTTTAAAAGAAGGTACTCTAGAGAAAGATATATACTGGACAATTTCAGAGTTTCAGGCACTAGAGACTCCAAACACTTCAATGCCTGGAGTTTTCAGAATAAGTTATACCGAGAATATTTTTTTTCTTAGGAGTAAATTTGTTCTATCACTTTTATACCTTGAAGTGATATATTATCAATACCATAATAACATAAAAGTACACAGGGTATTTTTTAAGGTGCAGACAAACATGTTACGAGTTCTCAGCAGCACAAAATAAATATTAATCTGTCATCTGCGATGATAAAAATAAATCTGTATAATAAAATGTGTACATTTATACACACAGCTTATTTTTTTCATTGTCCAGAGAAAACTAGTCACCATCAGCAGTTACAAAACATAGAACAAAATTACTAAATATATTCAATCTTAAAAAAAATCATAATAAAGATTATTGTTTCATTTCATCTAAAATGTAAACATTTGGTAGTATACTAGTACAAAAGAATCCCTGTAACAGTGACTCCAATAACTCTGTATTACTTAAGAATCTTTATATTTACCCACGCACTGGAATATTCATATTCCTTGCAGATTTAGCAACTTCTTCAAATTTTTCTATGCTTTCTTCAATTGAACAATTAATATTCATTCTGCTGAAAGATTCAGATGCTGCACCAAATACTGAGACTTCTGTAGCCCCTGCTGCAATCTGAAAAAACAGAATCATAACCCTATATTCAAAGATTAGATTAAGTATTTAATTCTGTACAACATCACAGACTTTTAAAGTACATTATATCATCTATGTCTAAAATAAAAGTATTATTCCAATTTTTTTCATATCTATTGCATAAAACCAAATTGAATCAAACCTTGAGTTCATTCACTACAGCATATTTCCCTCCTCTTTTTAAAAATATGGTAAACACATTTTTAAAGTTATAAATTATAAAGGTATTAAGATGTAGGAAATCATGTGAACCAACTATGAAAATAACAATGATTGATACTTACATTCATTTTTCACAAAAAGGAAAAGATCACATAACAACTCTGAAACATCCATCCTCTGTACAGAGCCTGTTTCTCATGAATGCCAGGATGTCATTCTCATGCTTAGGAAAGCTCTGTGTCTGCATGTGCCTAGAGCCGCAACAATAACCAACAGGGATTTCCTTGTTGGAGCCACCTCTAGGATTAAGGGCTCCACTGGTCTTCATGTCATAGTCGATACGGATAATATGGAAAATGTGTATGTGAGAGTCTGCTGAGAAAAAGTCTCAGAGCAAATACCAGTCTAGAAAATGTGCAAATGTGGTGACTTCACCGAAGGGGCAAATAGCCTGAGTTTGTACTCAGTATCTCAGTACTCGATAAATCAACTAACATGAGGTAAATTTGAATACTGAAAGCCAAATGACAGGAGAAGAAAACATTTAACTTAGGAGAACAGCTAATTCATTAATTCTGACTCTCCAGGGAGAATAATACTCTTGTTCTATGAAAAAGAGTGGTGCTTTTCCCTTTACTCTCTGCTTCTTCAGGATAATATCTAAGCTTCAGCAACCCTTACAGGAACAAATACCATTTCAAATAGAAGGCATAAAAAAAAATAGCAGCAAGAAAGAACTCAGCAATCACCTACAACTATTTTTGCACTGTTTTCCTTTCATTATATCAATAAATATGGTACAGAGATATAGTAGATTTAATTCAACTCATACAAGTTACCACTGCAGACAAAGCTGTGGCAATCTGACTACTAACAGTTAACTCGTCTACATACAGGATTCTATTTTAACAGAGATTTCATATGTATCATAGAAACAGAATGATAAACTACACCACAAACATCCACCAAGCAGTATGCTTTCCAAATACAGTATGCTTGCCCCATATCTAGACAAAAAGCATAGAAGTACGAAAATTTTCAGAAAACGAAAGTGTATGAAAGATATGACTATCAATGTGTGTATTTTAAGAAGACTGAACTGCTCCGTTTTCACAATTCCAAACACTTTGAATCTATAATTTTGAATATTTGTTTTGTATGAACTGAAACAATTCAAATTTTCAAACCCTACCAAAACAAAATGCAGAATTTAATATATCTACTATATCCCTATAAAGTATTTTCATTTAACTGACTCTTTCCTCATTCTTCTTCACTACTTTTCAATAAGACACTCTTCAGAAACTTTTCTAGGGCCAACAAGTCAAAGAAGGAGAAGGAACTGTCTTTATATCTAAGCATCATTTATGGGAACTTGCAAAGATGGTTTGGTCAATACTTCCATTAAAATATTAGTATATATAGTTTAACATCACTCTGAATTTGCCTGTTTTTCACAATGAAAACTGGGATTTGTAATTAAAAAAATATACCTTAGTTCTAGCAGGACAGGTTATATGACATGAAATAGCTACATTATGGTAATGAATTGAAAGTGTCTGAAACATGAAAGGGGTAATTGTGGACTTCTTCTCTGAAGGCACTTACAGCAGAATGAAAACCTTGTAGATTCGGCGTGAGAACAGGATATTGGACTCCAGGATGCCGCTCAATGCCCCTCATTACTTCATTGTGATCTGCCATCTAAAATATATAAATAATTTCTATTACCAGCAGTTATTTTCTGATTTTATGCAGCTAAGCAGAAATTGGCTTAGACTGTTCTTGCCTTCATTAGTTATACAGTTCATACAAAAGTTTTACAACAAAGGGGTTAAAGTGATGTTATACAAGCATTATTTTTTTAGATTTCTTAACTTTTGCGTACTTCAGTTACAAGCTTTCCAGTTGTATATGAACACAGAATTTAGGCTAAGATTTCTACGGTGTTTCTTTTTGTGCACCATAAATTGATAGACTTGTGATTATGCTGATCATCAGCTGTTATCACGACTTTAAACTTACCTCACTAGACTCAATAGGTGGAATTACCAGAATATCTGACATTTTAAAATAATTCATATCACGAAAACTTCATCACTCTGATACATGTGACTTCACATTCTTAAGCATAAGTGAACCTGAATTACTCAACACTGTAATCAGCATATTTGAAAAGACTAATCACAAGTCTATCCTTAAAAATGTAGCAGAATCCAGTTCTCTGCTTAGTGTAACATTTTAATATATTTAGAATTTTCTTTCAAAAGAAGAAAATACTTTCTTACTACAGCAAAGGTCAGAGACCATTACTTTATTCAAGCCTTTGTTTTCCTTAACCTTCCCTCACAAAAGAAACACTGCCTTTTTAAGATATTACTCCACTTTTCTCACTCAAGATTAAATATACTGCCTGTACTAATCAAGAAGACGAATCAAAGACTTATTGAAGTAATAGATTGTAGACTATTTAGACAAGCACATTTTCTTGGGAGAAGCGGAGGAAAAATGGGTTTATTTTTTAATGGTGTGTGTGCCTGAAAACAATACATTAAGAAAACATATCCCTCATTATTTCAAGTCTTACAGATTTCGAGTTTTAAAAAATTAATAGTGTATTTTAAATGCTTTTTAAATCAGCTCTCATAAAAGCAAATCTTCCAATCAAACAATATTAAATTGGATTTCTGATTCTTTCCACACTGATGAAAAGCCATTTGAAGAGCACCGTATGAAAAGATGTATGAACTACAAAGCTTTCTTTACTCCTTATTTTCAGCTGATATTTTATTGATAGCTTTGCAGTACTGCATTTCCACATAAGTCATATTAAGTTATACCAGATTATTAAGTGACAATACCACTGGCAATCTGTAATCTTTGTCTCACTGGCTTCCTACTATGAAAATGAATGGATTAAAAATATCAGAAAAATGACTGTATGCCTCCTCAAATGTGAGCCTAACATGTATCTGCAAGGAAGTGGATATACAGTATGAAAAGTATCTTATAGCCAGAGCCAACTCATTTGTCATAAGGAATCAAGTGATGGCACGAAGCAACTTTTTTAAATTGCTTCTACATGAACTAAATCAGTGTGACCACCTAACACATCTGATAACCTCACAAATAACCATTTGGCAATGCCTTAGTTTTTTAAGAACAATTTTTCATTCCTTAATTTAATAAAAATATATTTCTCAGGGCAAGGAAGAATGTTTGAAACCAAATGATTAATTAAATGGCAAATGTTGGAACTAATGCCACACTTTAAAGTAATAGTTTGACTTAAAATATACTAGAAAACCAAAAAGACAGTTTTTCAACCAATCAGAGCTGCCAGGTCCAAATAATATTTTATGTATTACATTCGTCCCGTTACTATTTTTCCTGTAAGTAAAATCCCATTTTAACATATATTGCATGTTACAAGATTTTAAACTGTAATAAAATATTTCTTTTCCAAATGTCTTTACAAATAAGCTTTCTAATGGTAGGTATTTATAATTTTTGGCTGTTTAGGTTATAGGTGTGGGATCCTGTTTTACATGGCACCTCGCTACTGTGGAACTTTCTCTTTCAGCTTTTTTCAGTTAAAAAAAAAAAACTCTGCCAAAAAAAACAGTGGATGGGAAACCATAAAAGAGCTTTAATATACTAAAAAAAGAAATAAGTGAATGAGTGATCTAAACGTAACTGTGAATTCTATTCCCATGACCTATGAAAAGAAAAAAGAAAGGAGCAAAGAAAAGGCAAAGTCAAGACTGCAATCCATATCAAAGCAACACAATATTATCTTTTAAATAAAAATAATCTTAAAAACCAATTAAGCAATTAAAATAAAGTATTCAGACAGGAATTTAAGATAAGAAAGGATTGTTAATTTTTTTCCAAAATGGACAAATCTCTGCTAAATTTGGTACTCCTAATGGATCACAGGAAAAGGAAATAATTAAACAAGAAAGGAAGAAATCCACCTTTGCTTTAGACTATTCCTTCTAATGTTTAAATGTTATTCTCTGCTGCTGTAACTGCCAAAGTTTGATGGCACTTGGAAAAACCTTGTCTAGCTGCTTTTAACAGACACACTCTGAAAACTCATCACCCCTGCAATGACATCAAAGAAATTCTGCATTGTCACTGTTCTCTTCCCCTTTCCTACTAACCTTCCTTGAGGCCCTTCCCTGGTGATCCCAGGAATGCTGAAATAAATCAAAGGAGTCCCTTAGAGAGCACTATACAGAAAAGGTATGATCGTACCACGTTTTTCTGAGAGGAAAGCCTGGAATACAGTCCAGGCTCAGTATGAATTCTCAGTTTAAAACGGACAAGCTTTATATACATTTTCACAGAAGATGTGCAACAAACAATGTTAAAAAGTCAAGTATTTTCTCAAATCAATTAATTTCATGTTTTACTTTTTGTAAACAACTTACTCAACACGTAAGTACTCAAATGCTTCTGTGCAAACAAGTGCACAATTTATTGAAAATGAGTTTCAGTGACACAGACAAGATTTATTTCCTTACTCACAGGGAATGATTAAGTTTGCACAAACAGGAGCTACATGGTATACTTCAGGACTAAGCCTGAATTTGAAGTGTTAGATCTCAGATGAAAACCTGGCGGTCGCCACGCCAATGTAGTTTTGATGCTGACTTCAGAAAAGCTGGGATTTCTGCTGAATTGTACAAAATGCAAAAATTAATTCTGGAAAAATAATATGCAAATTATTACGATTCATCAAAACTCATTACGGCTGCTGATAGAATGCTCGATCTGCAAAATAATTGATGTGCCTAAATACTACTACATGCACGTAAGTCCCAAATTTAGATCTTCCAAACACAATTCCAAATGTGCAAAATCAAATTTCTTTTAGGGGAAAAGAAAAAAAGGTATGCTACCTTTCTTTTTTACGTCAATGACTATCAGTTCTCAGAAGAGTAGGCAAGAGGTAGGAACAACATTAAATTATATTCATTATGTGTCACTATCCCAATTCTTTAGTTACAGCTGAATATTTACCTAAACAATGAGCAAAATAAAATGCACAAGTACTTTCTTTGTCTCCATTCCACAATAAAACGTTAACATTGATTCTAAAGAATTTTCTCTGTATTATTAACTGCAAAAAGTCACTGCCTCTCTGTGAACAAATTCAAAATCAGGATAGAATATGCAACACCTCTCCTTAACTAGAATCCTTAACGTGTAAGTGCATGTGAGTTTTTATGTGTCTGTATGTTTATAATGTTCACGTTTAGAAAAGGAGGACTGCATGGTGGACAGAAACATGGAAATGTATAAAGTGCAGCAGTTAAAAAGTGGTGGTTGCCTTCAGGAACAGTCAATTTTCCACAACAGTCCACAAAACCCCTAGGCCTAGCGAGTCTGCTCCCTTGGTTTGGTGCTATGGAGCTCTGTAAGGAAGCTTCCCCAGTCTGCACAAGCACTGTGCACCTAGGTTTTTGTTCTCTTATTCTAGGTTTCTGAACCGATGTTGCTTCCCCAGGAAGTCCCTTCCACAACAACTGTCCCCCAGAAATCAGCCCCACTGCTGTTCATCTCAATGCTCAAACTCAGCACTCTGCATCCTGACAGCTACATATTCTCAAATCTTGATCACTATGTCTACACTCAGCATCCTATATCACAGCTGCCCTTTACTCAGAGGGTTGATACATCGTCCCCATACATCTTCTTCCTACTCTGCATCCTGTGACCCAGTTCTCTCACTCCCCATTTGCTGCTGTCCCTTGCACGTACACATTCATACAACTTCCTACCCTTGTGCTGCAAGAGGGAAATCGGGAATCACCTGCTAAATCATTTCTTTGGCGAGTGATGACAGTATTTAAGATTTCTCACACCCTATGTAGTAACCATGCCAAATTGTACACCTAGCATTTCTGTTGATCAGGGTCTCCCCTTCTGAGAGTTCAGCTGCCTGCACTCAAGGATAGCTCATCAGTAAGAAGATATCAACTTGAGAAGCCTCAATCAGCCTTGCAGCTCATGAATAAAAGCTGGAAAGCAGATCAGCAGAGGCTCCCCCAAACAGCTCTGTAAAGAAGCCTTAACGTGGCTTACACTCAGAAGAAACTGTTAAGATGAGACACTCTCGTGCTTCCTCCCTGTCTGAGAAACAGTGCAGCTGCACAGCAGCAGCCAAGCCTCTGCACGGTCGTGTACCTTACTGATTGGATCGTGACTATATCTTGCAGAGTTGACTTCCCAGCTTGACCCTGGACCTGCGGCATCACTGCACACTCACCTGAGTATGTGTACTCTTGGCTGCCCTGGTTACCCTCACCTGGCTTCCTCTGCTCTCATAGACTGTTGGACTGCCCTTTGGTCAACAAGGCTACAACCTCTGCTCCCCTTGTTATTGTGCTTGGCTTCCAGTTCCCCTTCCCTTCTGAGGCAACTTGCTCCCTAACTCTGCTGAGTTCGGGAGTTAATCAGCTTTCTGCATAGCTTGCTGGCTTTTCTTCAGTTTTGACTACTTTTTAATGATTAGCCCAAATTCAGCTGACCTACATAAAAGCATTGAAAACTGCGTAAACGGTGTCTGACAACAGCATCAGATTTTGCAAATAAAACTGACGTTATTTCTGTTCCATTTTCTTGTATAATTATACAGGCTACACTACTGGAAAACTCCACTGTATAGAATGGCATTTAAATTGAAATAGTTGTCAATGCTAATGATTTTACATACCTGAGGCACCCACTTGGATGAAACGAAACTGGTCACTTCTATTGCAGGCAGGCCTGTTCTGGAAAGCCGGTTGATTAACTCTATTTTGATATCAGTTGGGACTATCACCTAAGGACATGGAGATATATCACAGTAAATTATTTCATGCAGTAAGAAACTTTTTAAAGTGAAATATTCTTAGCACATAATCAATACTTTTTTTTAAATAATGAACTGTACTCATGCATTATACCACAACTATACTGTTTCATGACAGTAGGAAGCTACTGCACAAGGAAAGCACTAGACAGTATACATGATCCTACTCCACTTTTTGTCCGCCACAAAAGAATGAGGAAGCACTTCCATGCAATTTGTTACAGATCTAGCCTCACTAACCAAACACCAACCTAGCAAAGAAGTGACAAAGGAAATAGTAACACAGAACAGTCCAACCAGAGAAAAATTTAAAAAAAGCTCCACAGCTGAGGCAGAGTAATTCTATTCTGTTTATAGTATTAGCACCTTTGATATCAGTAGCAACAATATATGCAAGCTTATCCTCCTGTCTGTGGAAAAAGATGATTGTTTTGATACATATACTCTATGTTACACAGCCTCTTTCAATCTTCTTCCATGCTTCACTACCAACTATTCCAGCGAATATTATGCAAAGAGTAATTGCTTTTTCTTTCCATGCCTGTTCAGCAAGAAGTGTGACAAAGCCTGTTGTACTATTCCTACTATAGTAGCACATGTAGCACAAACACATGTAATCAAGATAGCCAGTGTTTCGTGGTAATGTACAAGTTATGTCATAACAGAAAGTGATTGATTGACAAGACAAATATCAGAGAGAAAAATGGCAGCAGAGTAACAGAAAGGCTAGTTAACTAAGTATAGCAAGAAATTATATGATTTAACTACTAGCTAAATAGTAATATGCCTTTATTCTAATACACAAGACAGTTATTAATACATAAATCAATAAATGTATTTATAGTACAAAATGGAAGAAACACAATTAGCAGGATATACGTATTTTACACAATTAGCAGGATATATGTATTTTACACAATGAAAATAATGCTGATATCCATGTCAAAACACATTCCCAAAAATATAAAAGTTACCTTTTCATTTTGTAATCCATCTCTCGGCCCAACTTCTACAATCTTTACGTACTCAGGCAGTCCAGATGCTTGAGATTCCTGAAATACAAATCAATACTGAAACACAAAACAATGAAGGTCACCAAGATCAAAGGTACACTTTGTACTTGTCCTCTCATATGATTCTGGGTATAAACTCATATTGTCAACAGTAACTTTGCTCACGGCCTTTAAAACTCCATAAGAACATGTTCCACACCTTGAGTTAGGGAATAAAGTTAAAAGCAGAAGTTATCTGCACACGTGTTCCACTGCTGCTCTGAGGCCACAAATGTTTATCATAAAAACGTATATAAAACCATAAATGAACATTGTGTTTTATAGAGTGACAAATATTCCCATTTCAAAAAGCTTCCCAATGAAGGATCCAGTCCTCCAAACTTCTAACTGAATGTTCCCAACTTAACTGAACAATTACTTCTCTGTAAATGTTTGCAAGACCAGGCTATAAATCTGAAAAGAACAGAGCAGTCAAGAAATGTTGAAGAGATTATTAATGAAAGATGAAAGTAATTCCTCTGCCTGAAGATGAAGGTTTTAAAGAAGGATTTAAAGGAGAACAAGGAAGGCCCCTGGCAGACAAGAAGGATTTTCCAGGTGTAAGGCAAGATCTGGAAAGGCAGGAGGCTGACAGTGAAAGGAGGGAAGAAAGGCAGCAGTAAGGTCAAACAGCTAAGAAGAGCACAGGGAGTTGGAGGAGGAGGAAGGAGAAAGAAGAGCAGAAGAGCAGGTGAAGGGAAATGAAACTTCCTTTTTTATTATTTAGCTGCTCTGTTATTGAATCAAGTTGACAGGTGTGGCAGTTAACTTAACCTGGGCCTTTAAGTCCTGGAACGGTTCAGAGCAGCTGCCGAGACTGACCCCCGAAAAGCTGCTGTCTTTAAACAACAAATCAAATGGGCAGCCTGGGGCACACTGCCAGGACCGGTACAAGCAGACAGGAGGGATGCAGGCAGCCCCACCACGAGCTCTGGAGACGCCCTGTTCTCTGCACTGCACTGAATACAGAACCCGACCCAGTGCCTCTATCCCAGTGCTGAAAGCCCATGCTGGGATCTCCTGGGGGCCGGCTGCTCCTGCAGGACCCCCTGCCTCCCCTGAGAGCTAAGGGCCATGGGAAGGACGACGTTGTCAGCCCAGGCGACAGCTCCCTACGGGGCAGCCACAGCTCACCCAGGCACCAGAAGTCACTTTTGCAGCACGTCAGTATGGCCATTGATCTCCCATCATCCACGACCACCTGACAAAGCCATTCTTCATCCCTCCCTGGCTAGTATGGTCAGGGTTGTTTCAACCAAATGGCTGCTAATTTCTCCTCACGGTAATGGAAAATGAGCATTCCTACAGCACCGTTGGTTTCTCCCCGCATTCTCGGTGCTCGTGGATAAAAGTAAGTTCTCTGCAGCAACAGCCGCAACACTAGCCAAAATACAATAAACATATTTCAGAGCATTTACTGCATATTTATGTGAGCCCAGTAAAAAGAACGGAAACAGCTGTATAGTATCTATTTGATCACGTGGAACATCTGGTAAGTTAAAACTCTGTCAGGCTGTGCTAAGCCCACACTTGCTGACAGTATAAACCTACTTAAATGTGAAGGTAAAACCTTCACATCTGCTGCATATTGTTTCTCTTTTTTTAAGTTATTTTCACAAATATGGCACCGCCTCAGCACTACGGGCATAAATCTGGGTTATTTCATGATTATCAGATTCTTCTTGTTACCAGACGAATGCCACAGCTGCACTGTAAGTAAAGCTGTGACTGGAAAAGAAAAAAAAAAAAAAAGGAGCTAAAATAGATTATGTGAACCAAAGCTTAATTTAGAGCATGAAAAAAGTCCATAAAACTTCAGTGGCAAAAATGTTCCATTTCTAGGCCAAAGCCTGTAAATCCTATTCAGTTCCTACTGTGGTAAAACTTCTGCTGAAATCAAAGAGCTGTACCTGTCTTTACAGAACAGTTCACACAGCTACAGCACATGCAGTGGCCACTCACACAGCCGTTCAGGGGATGTCTGGAGCCCTTGGATTTTGTAGGGGACAGAATTTTGGAAAGGGCATTGTAGAAAGGCATTCAAGTACTGATTTTTACACTCCATCTGTGATATTACAGGCATACAATCTCTTTGAGCCGCAGTCCAGGTCTCTCACCCCCTGATTTTCTCTAAAGCTTTCCTGTCCACTAGCCAGTCCCAACTTGAATTCACTGCTCTTGAACACGATGCTGAGAACCATGTACCACGTGACTCTCACAAGGGCCACACAGTGGAAACTCCAGGCAGTACTACAGACAAATCCTTACACTCTTCGAGCTGATGAATTAACAGCTTAGAGTAAACATCTTGGCTCTGAGTCCAGAAAAGTCTTGCTTTGAATTGAATTTCAGCTAGTTTCATCTGTAGTATATTGATTGCTCATGTCTTCAAGGTCACTCAGTTCCTCCTGTGTGGTATCTAGTGTGGTACTGACAATGTCTCCTGTCTTTCTGTCATCAGCAGATCTTACCACCTTGATACTTTCTGCTGAAAACATTTGGACTAACATGATTACCTTATTTTAACATCTACTTCTATTATCTAAAAAAATTTGGGTTGGTGCTATAGAAGAAACACGCTTTTAAAAAAGACTTGAGGACCTCCACCAGCAATGTCTCTTTGGTGTAATAAATCTGCTTTCAGCATTATCTCCTATTTTATCCTCAGCCAGATTCTTACTCATCTCACAAGTTTTGTTCTGATCATCCGTCTCCCCAACATAACTAATAATTTCTCTCGTGCTATACTGATAAAGTTCAGATAACAAGCAACTAAAAGGCAGGCAGATTACCTAGGTTCAGGCCTCCGTGTACTATTTATCCATTTTACAGTGCATAATCACTGGATAACACTCAGAAACAAATTAGAGACTATAAAAGTACATGTACCATCTTCTGCTAAGATAAGTCTAGCATTTTTCCATTCTGTGGTCCAAGCTGAATCAAAGGATTAAAGGAGTACCTCTTCGCCTTAATCTCCCGTCCTATGAATGCTCAGTAACTATTCTTCCAAGACGTTGGGGATAGGTGCTTGACAACGTTGTCAAGAAGAAAAAAGAGACTCCCTGCTTTCTTGAGAAATTTTCTGATCACAGTGTAACACTTGCAGAATATTTCGACATCACTTGAAACACAGCTGAAGAAGTCACCTGAGCCACCAGTCACATCCTGTGGCAGGCTCAGTGCCATCTGCATTCACTAGGCAAGCTTCAAATCCACAGAGCAGACTGAAGTCTTTCAGAATTTATGCAGAGTTTAAACACTTCTCTGTTTACTATTGTTGTGGGTTTGTGTGGCAAGGTTTTGGCAGCAGTTTTGGCAATTGGGGTGGCTTCTGTGAGAAGCTGCCAGAAGCTTTGCCCATGTCTGATAGAGCCAATGCCAGCCGGCTCTAAGACGGACCCGCTGCTGGCCAAGGCCAAGCCAATCAGTGATGGTGGTAGCGCCTCTGGGATAACATATTTAAGAAGGTGAAAACCTTGCTGTGGAATGGCAGTTCCAGAGAGAGGAGTGAGACTATGTGACAGAACTCACAGAACTCTGCAGACACCAAGGTCAGCGAAGAAGGAGGGGGAGGAGGTGCTCCAGATGCCAGAGCAGAGCTTTTTCCCCTGCAGCCCATGATGAAGACCATGGTGAGGCAGGCTGTCCCCCTGCACCCCACGGTGGAGCAGACATCCACCTGTAGCCTATGGAAGACCCCACTTTGGAGCAGATGTATGCCTGAAGGAGGCTAGGACCCCACGGAAAGTCCATGCTGGAGCAGGCTTCTACAAGGACCCGTGGACACGTGGAGAGAGAGAAGCCCATGCCAGAGTAGGTTTGCTGGCAGGACTTATGACTCCATGGAGGACCCACACTGGAGCAGCCTGTTCCTGAAGGACTGCACCCTGTGGAAGGGAACCACGCTGGGGCAGTTCATGAAGAGCTGCAGCCCGTGGGCAGGACTTATGTTGGAGAAGTTTGTGGAGAACTGTCTCCTGTGAGAGGGACCTTACACTGGAGCAGGGAAGAGTGTGAGGAGTCCTCTCCCTGAAGAGGAAGGATTGGCAGAGACAACGTGTGATGAACTGACCGTAACCCCCATTCCCCATCCCCCTGTGCCGCTCAGGGGGAAGAGGCAGAGAACCGGGAGTGAAGTTAAGCGCGGGAAAAAGAGAGGGGTGGGGGGAAGGCGTTTTAAGATCTAGTTTTATTTCTCATTATCCTACTCTGATTTGACTGGTGATAAATTAAAAGTTTTTCTCCCCAAGTTCAATCTGTTTTGTCCATGATGGTAGTGATCTCTCCTGTCCTTATCTCAACCCACAAGCTTTTCATTGTATTTCCTCTCCCCTGTCCAGCTGAGGAGGGAGAGTGATAGAGTGGTTTTGGTGGGCACCTGGCATTTCTCCGGGCCAAACCAAAACAACTATATGGATGGCATTACACCTTAACCAGGACTCGAGCTGTTCCCCAAACTCTAACCAGAGGATTCCAAATGTGCACTTTTATAATGTCCACATATAATGTGCACATTCTATAAAATGGGCACATTTCCTCAAGGGGATCCTTGGGTAAAAGGAAGGATTTTCAGAACCAGCAATGAGACAAACTTAGAGAATTACAACACCTTCAAGTATGGTATTAAATGGTCTACAGACATTAAATAGGAAATAGAAATAAATAATCCAAAATAGTTTTTATATTTTAAGAGAATACAAAAAAGGTGAACTTCCAGAAATAAAGTACTTACATTAAACACTAAACATGTCAAGTAAATAATTTTGTTGCAGAAGAAAAAAGATCTACTAAATTGTATTATATGAAGTATTTTTATGTAACAAAGTATAAAAAGTAGTTATAGTAGATACTTAGAGGTGACTGCTTATTGAATTATATAGTGGCTCTGTTAAAAAGTAATGACTACCTAAGTACAATGTTCGAAATATCAAAAAGGAAATAGTTGACATAAAAGACTAAGAGCCTGGAAAATTTGTTTTTTCCATGTATCAAGCCTTGCCAAGGGAGAACAAAAAGCATATAAAACCACAAAAAACTGCCTCCCTCAAAACAGAATGCAGCCAAAAAGAGTCTTTTTTAAAAAAATAGAAAAAGGAAAGCCATACCATTCAGCTTGAGACACCGAATGCCAAATTTCTATATGGAAACATTTTCCCTCAGCTATAAATAGCTGAAAATTCAAGTTTATTATAGAAAATCCTAGTAACCCTTAATTAGAGCAGTACAATCTTATTAACACAACCCTAAGTGTAATCAAATTAAATAAACACACTTTTTTAAGCTCTGTCACTGCTTCACTACTTCTAGTAAAGGTGCTGAGGTTCCTTCAGCCTTCTGATTTTTATTCCATGCAGCTCATTCATATGGGCAGTCATAGCACTGGCAAATATTACCCAGAGCTGCTCAAAAGTAACTGAAAGGACCCAAAAGCAAGGCAGAGGAATCTGGAGGTTGAGGTCTTTTCAAACTTTTTAACCAAGCAAAGATGAAGCTCTGCTTTGCTTCTCCACAAGGTGGTGTTCTGGCTCAGAGGACAACTGAACAAAGGCAGGTCCATCTTGCACAAGGAAGAATTATTCAGGAGAGCAGTTTTAAACAAGGGTCAGCAGGGAGGTGGCATCACAACTCCACATCTATATGTGCAGTGACATGGACAAATGCCCAAAAATCGGGGGAAGGCTCTGAAATAAATAATACAATTGCTGGAAGAAGAACAAAGAAAGCAGTGGTCAATCTTCTGAACAGATAGATGTCTCTAAACTTTACAAGACATAGAGGAAATAAACAGGAAGAAATGAAAATCTTATTACATGATCAAATAATGATTGAAGTGGTATTGCAGAGACTTGTTTATATAGTTCACACTGCTGGAAGGTAGATATAAAACATATTAATTCCCAGGTTAAGTAGACAGGAAACAGAGAAGATTCACCTGTGAGATATTGATAATATATATAGATATTCAGAAAAGAGTGGGACACACCTGGTGAATAGCCCTCAGTGAAGATAAACCAAGTATGTGTCCTAGAACTTCTGCCATATGCTGCTGACATGACCACTGGGAGAACAGTCAGAAACAGGCCCTGACAAAAAAACTCATCAGCCCTTGAGAAGCTTTCATGAAGTACATTTTTCTTATGATATCATTGCATATTCATGACCTGGATGATAACATAAAAATACCACAAACAAAGCAGTTGCAAGCGCTTTAGACAACAGGACTGGAACTCAAAACTCCATAACACAACATTTAGGACTATCCTTATTGTATCTGACGCTGACTGACAAAAGAATTTTTGCATGTTGTCCTTTACAAATCCTATCACGCTTATTTCTCCATTTTAATAATTTTGACTCCCCCAAAAAAGATTTTTGTAAAATAGACAATAAAGTCTATCTGACTAAACAGGAAAGGACTGGGATATTAAAATGAATATGAGTCAATACTGTCATGCTCTCAAGGGAAGAAAAAAAAAAATGAAATGGCAAATCTGATCCTGGGCTATAAACAGGGATGTCACAGATAAAACAGTAGCCTGCCACTTATTAAGTAGAAATACTGTGTCTAGTTTTGGAATTCCTACTTCAAAAAAATTAATTCAATTAACTGGAGATCGTTCATAGAAGGGTAAAATATAAAATGCAAGTAAATCATTACATAATGAAATCAGTTAAATGCAGAGTTAACTTACCTGGAATAAACTAAATAATTGTTGAGCTCAGAAGGGACCTCTGGAGACCACCTAGTCCAACCACCCCTGCTCAGAGCAGGGTCGACTAAAGCAGGTTGCCCAGAACCATGATCAGCTGGGTCTTGAGTAACTCCCAGGATGGAGATTCCTGGGCAACCTGTTCCAGTGTCCACCACTCTCATATAAAAAAGACTTTTCTGATCTTTAAATATTATTGGTTGTGACCATTGCCTTGTCCTGTCAGTGACTTTGTCTTCTTTATTCTCCCCACTAGGTATTTGTACTTATTAATAAGATCCCCCTGAGTCTTTCCTCCAGGCCAAACACTCTCAGATCTCTCTGCCTCTCCTCTTATGACAGATGCTCCAATCCATTAATCATCATCATGGTCCTTTGCTGGATCGGATCCAGTACATCTACATCTCTCTTCTACTGTGGATTAAATCTACAGGTATTACTTTAGTCCACCTCTTCAAATTTAATTTGAATGTTCTTACAACTTTTATTAGAGGGCTTGTGTGAGCTCATGAAAGAGTAGTGATTTACATATACCAGGAGATTATCTAAACTGACTGAGAATTCACTGTAGGGATTTCTATTGTAAAGTAATAGCTGTAACATTTCTACTGTCTTCTCCATCAATTATTAAATTCTAATATAATCTGCTAGTACACTTATTAAATTGTTGCAGGGCTGTTTACAAAATACAAGTCATTCATACGAAAACAGAAGAAATATGATTTTAAACATAGGGGAATTCAACTAAACTATAAATGCTTATGCTGTTGGAGTGGCCAGTTGTTTGATCTAATCCTATTTACAAAGAGCACTTTATTGGTAAAGACAAAGGTCATAAAGTGCAAATAATATTAACTAACAAATAATAAGAAGACTATGACTTTTATGTAGAAATTAGAAATTCATATTTCGCAAAAAGAAATCCATCAAGTGAGCAGAATTCTGATGAACTGACAGTTCAAAAGGTAACAAATGATATTAATAAGGAATGATCCAGAGATTGTAAAAAAATGTTGCTGTGTTAACTAGACAATTCAAGTCACACCCTTAACTACACTACTTATGGACACACAGTTATACATTTAAAAAAGACCATCTAAACATTACTATTCCCTTTGGAAATCCTTTAGAATAGGTCTTCCAAAGCTACAGAAGAAAGGGTTTAAGAGTGGTATTCAGCTCAAGGCTAAGAAACCTCAGCTTATTCCTGCTGTCTAAACATATGTACGTGGAGTCATTCTGGATGACGTGCCTCCATGTGCTGCTCAGGAAGGGCATGGGTCCCACTTCACCCATTTACTGTAGGTCTCATTTCAAATTTATGAAGATGTCTAATACACTGCATGGCATCTTAAATGGCACTAGGCACATCTGTTAGGCAATTGAACTGAGCTTCTAAACGGTTCCCCCCATGCAGGTGTCTAAAGGCATGCTAGATGTCTAAATTCCCATTGCAGCTGAAGGAGCTTTACTTAATAACGCTGATGGATAAAGAATAATTCAGGTCATGCTAAGGTTCACACCTAGTGGCTGATGATCTCAATCGCCAGATTTGTATAACTGCTTGGGGACTGCACGTCACTCCAGAAGGAAATAGGTGTCTTGTCTGCACTGACTATCACAGGAACTTCAGCTGCTGTAGACACCTACTTATGTCTTAATTTAGATGTCTTAATCCCAAGCAGACATCTGCCTCGAACTATATATCAGCTAATAAGTTACCAAGAGAAATCAGAAGAACTTCTTTTGAGTTGCTCTAAGAGCTCAGTAGGTGGTGTATTCTTTTTGTCATTCTAAGTTAAGTTTTCACCCTTCATTGCTGACATAATTCCCAATCCATTCTGCTGCTGCATTTCATCTTTGCCTCTAAGTTCTCCCTCACTGAAAAACTGGAATACAGATAAACACATAGGAGAGAGGAAGTAACATTACCCCTTGTAGCAGATTGTTTCAATCCAAAACATACCCATAGCAACTGATATGTTGATACATGTCAACAATTTTCCAGGTATATGAAAGGCAACACATAGCACATGGATATTTAAGCAGTATCAATTCAGTTAAGAGGTTTCTAATTCCTGTTTCAGCGCATCTCTTCGGAGCAACTGGCATGATTTCTATTCTTCTGCCCAAACTATGCATTAGAAGCAATTCAAATCAACTAAATTCTTGCCTCCTTGTTTTCCCATAACTCCTCTGTAAACAGAGCATTCACATTGATCCAGACCTTGACCCATGGACTGACTTTCCAGTTTGACGTTGGACTTACCACTACAGACCTGCCTGATGGTCACTGGGCTTCATGGCCAACCCTGATCACCATCACTGGACAAAATCCTGACCATGACTCACCAACCTGCATTCCCAGCTCTAACCTTGGACCTCCCTTATCCCCACAAACTTGCCCAATGACCTCGACTCTTGCTAGAACCCGCCTACCACCTCTAGGCCTACCCTGCTCACCTTACCGTGGGACTGGGCCCTGCCTGGTGACCTGGCAGCCCTGTCACCACCACCAGCTGCCCTCTCTTAGGGAGCTGCTGGCTCTCGCTGCTCCCTGACAATCAAACTAAAAGAAATCTCTTATTCTAGAGCCCATTGCAAAATCTTATCCTTGCTCCCTGACATCCAGTTCATATATATATATGAACATTTCTTTACCCCAAGTCATACATGCTGGGAGTAAAATACAGCCTATTTCTCCCTCTCTCCGCCCCTTTCTATCAGTTATACTCAGTTATACTTAAAAAGAAAGTGCAGTGGTTGTTAATGGCTAGCACTGTAAGTAGAAACTTTATCAATGGAGGCCAGTAATATCGCATGCTCCAGACTGCAGCAACAGCAGTCATAAACTATGTCTGAAAGTTAGTACTTTGTACACTAACTCTCTCTGATCCTACAGCACCAGCTCCTTACCCAGTGGAGGCTACAGCTATCAGATGCTGTGAGAGTAATCCCAAAGGATAATTCTCGTCTTGTTGTAAAGCAACAAACAAGGGTTTGACACAAAACAATACACCTAAATCCAACTGACCGGAAAACAGCTCTGTCTGATACACAAATACAACTCTGCTCATAAAAGAGAAAACTGAGGCATGATACGCAGTTGTGCTAAATCACTTACTGCACAGAGAATCACTGGAGGGGTACTAACTGTGCAAACTGATGTCACAGCACAGCATCTCCCAGGTCTTAGCAAAATGTAACAAGACATAGCAAATCAAATAAGCAACTCCTTTCTCTATGAAGCAACTCTTCTTTCAGGCCAAACAAAAAAAAGCACATTTGGCAAAAGAGCTACAGAGTTAACAAATCAATCTAATCTCTGCCTGTGGGAGTTTAACAGAAGGAGCAAGATAAGGAATTTTTCACTTCTCAGGCTATTTTCCTTTATACTAGACCAGAAGAGGTCAACTCTCACACACTTTGTGTGAAACACCTGCTGAATATTGTTTTCTGTGATTTGCAGTTTACCCTTTTGCTTACAGTGGCTGTGCTTAGCAGCTCAGGGATGCAAACAAAACCTGCAGCTGCCTCCAACATATAATTTGCCTCGCATAATAAATTCAAGTGAACTCAGCTTGAACAACAAATAGACGCACACTGAAACTGTGGCTCTTTCCATTTTGTTTAACTGAAAGTGTAGTGATATGTTTGAATACTGTTTGGAGGTGTCTACTTTCACATTTATTTCAAAAGCACAGGAATAAGCTCTAATATTAATACATTTTTAAATACATGAGAGGATGAAAGTTGTTTTCTGTTGTACTTTTCATATCACATCAAAGACTAAACTTACGTACACTCTTCAGACTATTCCTCATTTTCCTCTTTCATGAAGAAGTGCCGAGTTCAGAAGTAATAAACAGGCTTAGAGAGCCTTCACTGTTTTTTTATTGTGTCATGGGTTTGGAATGCATTCTGAAACTACTACTCTCAGTCAAACAAATTACATGGGTTACCATATTGATCTTGCAACAATAGTATCCTGTATTTTTATGACCTTCTCAACGTCTTCATAAACTAGATTTCCTTCTTGATCCCTCCATTATTTGAAGAGAACACAAAATGTAACGGTATTTCTTCTGAGATTGAAGAGGTACACTGAACTACTACACTGGGCACGTGTTTTTCCCAGCAGCAGTATATAAAACCACAAATTGCTAGCCTATATTCTTAAGCTTCGGTTCTGATTAAGTCCTTGCTTTGTAACTTTTCATATATTGCTTTCAACCCCCAAAACTGTGCAAAGCATAGATACAGTGAAATGACAGAACATAACTTAACTGGTAGTTTTATCTCAGGTACACAGTAATCTCTGTTCTGGATAGAAAAGGAATAAAAGCTGTATTTCCCACCTTACACAATGATAAAGAGCAAAATCTATTAAGACCACCCTTTCAAATATAAACATTCACGAAGAAACATACAAAACATCATTATGACCTAAAATACAACTACTAGTATTATTTCAAATATTAGAAACAAATATTTAGGGAAAATACAGGCATATAAATATCAACATTCTAGATTTATCATTAATTTATATATTTTATTGGTTTGAATTTTATTGTTCTTCAAATATTTTGATATCGCAATTTATATGAAGCCAGTGAAAGTACATTGGAAAATATGTATAAAAATTATTATGACGTGAAGACAGTTACAGACCTAGAAGCCTTTCCCTGGAGCAAGCAAAGGAAAGAAACGTGAACACTTGATTTGCACAAAGTTCTACTCATTTCAAATTGTGATCATCAAAATCATGACATCAAAAACATGCTACATTCTAACTATATGGCCAAGGACTACAACTGCTTACATGTCAATATAGAGTCACGCAAACATTTCTGGTGGTCATGGCTTAAAACTTGCTAAATGCGAGCTCCAATGGATCAGCAAATTCCACAGGCAGATGCAGGATGACAAAACTGCTGTTCCAACAGCCTTTCAGAAAGGAAATCTCAGGAACAGGAGACTGAATGTCTAACAGAATGAGTTCTAAGAGCGACTGCAAACCATGTCCAACTGTCTGCCATGATGTTTGATGCTCTGAAAAAAAGTAGTAGCTTTACAAGACAAATACTCAGAAGGATAAAATCAAGCCCAAAGACTGCTCACAATCTTTGAAAACAAAGAAATCCCTTCTTTAATATTCATGTCTGTATTTTACATAAAATCATTCATAACCTGACAGAACCAAAAAATAGGCCAAATCTATCAAGTAACAGTCTCCTGGATGAGTCTGAACTTTCTGAATTATCACTGACGACTTGCCATCTTATAAAACACATTTGTTGCCGTTTTCAGCAAATGTTGAGCACGTGGAATCGCAGAGGTTTGAATACAAGTGTCAATTATAGCTAACAGTTCATGCAACTTAAAAGCAGACAGATGTGCTGTACTCACAGATTATTTTTAATAACTTGCAAAATAATAATGAAGGGAATGTATTACTAGAGTCAGGTGGTAGCGGAGGCATAGACAACCACAGTTAGACTTGTGTTACAATGGAATCATTAATAATAAATAGTGTCAGAGGCCTCTGTTGTTAGTAAGAGGCCAACACAGCCAGTCACTTCAGCAAAAATTAAAAATGTATTTTCAGGACATGGTGTATACATTACCTTTTTCTACTTCCCTAAATGCTTCCCTTGGCTAACAAGCAGCATTTCTCCATTAACCAAGTTGATACGCAGCCAACTCACTTTCATCCATATCCCTATCTTGGTCAAAGTCTGGAAAAGCAATTACACTCTGCCATCTGGGCTGGATGAAAAGGATACAGAGAACCGAGATCAACAGCATACTGATGACACTGGAGCCAAAACCTCCCACACCTTCCTTTACTATTATTTATGGTAATAGTATTATGGCGTGTATGGTGTTTTACGGGCAAGACTGAAGACAGAATCTAGAAGGCAGAAAGAGTGGCGTTTTTCCACACACACTGAAAAAGCAGAGGCGTGATTACCCTTACAAGACAAACATGTGAAAGTAATTTTCCCTTTATAATGCTTTGGGATATCAACAAGGGGAAAAACAAATATATTGATAAGCAAGCCCATCCACCCTATCAGACAAGTCTCTTTAAATACCTTGTTGTCAGTGAGTTATGCATAGTACTTAAAGGACTCAAGCAAAAAGCTGGAAGTATTTCAACTATTCTCAATTATTATTGTCATCAAAATCACCTTCTGTGTCCAAAGGCAGTGCCTAAAAGATCAGGGAAATCTTTAATTCAAGTACAGCTGGCCCACCACTACGTTTTCCATAGCTCTCTTCCCAAAAGACACTGATAAAAATGACAGTAGTTTAATGGTTATTTATTTAGCCACTGTTGGCAACTCATTCTTCAGGAGAATTTAAAATTTATAAAGCTCTTTAGAAAAATAACATCTGCAAAGTGTTACCATATTAGTTTCCCTATAGTAGGAAGGAAATTATGGTATCTTGAATGCTACACCATTCTTGATGTTACAAAAATGTTCCATTTTCAAAATGGAATCAGTCAAATACAAGCATATTTAAAGAATATAATTTTCTGCCCATTTAACTGATAATAATTAAAGCTAATGAAAATTTTCCTCATATGAAATTTAGAGAAAAGACAGATACAACGCCTTATTTTTAAAATAAACATATCAAAAATTCTATCTGTTTTTACGAGCTTATTAAAAAGTACTCATATTAAAATGATATATCACAGCTTCTGCTGAACTGGTTAAATTTCTAATTTATCACGTTAAACAGTAATGTAATATGATTTTAGCATGTTGTAATCATGCAAACCTGAAAATAGTGGAACAGAACAAGCAGAAGAAGGACTGGTACTAGAGAAACTATGATAAAGAAAAAAAACAAAATGGGATCATATAATTTCAGACTATTTCAGAAGATTAAGGGTTGTCATGGCAAAATTAATCACGAGATTTCCTATTTTTTTATTGCTTCCACTTCTAGACTTTGCAAATCTATGAAGATTTTTTGCAGCCTCCATATTCTGGATAAATTGTACAACAGATGAGAAAGAAATGTGCAGTGTTTTAAAACTGATAATAAGACCAGTGGGTCAGTGTTAACTGAGCATGAAATAATTAAAAAAAAGAAATCTAATAGCATTACCCTTAGCTGTACCTTCATTTTACTGTGACACATTATCTTGATCAAAGGATTGTTCTAAACTGATGATGGATAATAATACTTAGTGACTTTTCAGTGTCCTGAAATGTTCTTAATGGCAGGATTCAACTGGACTTTTAGACACCTGAACGGAGGTATCTACACATTTATGTCTACAGCTGTGCTAGGTATCCCAGTACAATCAATTTACATATTCACATACAATGTCTTACGGTTGCCTAAACACAGCACATAGGACACAGGACCTGTGCCTTTTTTGGCAGTTAGAGGTAAAGCAGGATACTATAGGGCATCTTAAATGGCATCAGCAATGAAGCATGGCTGGCTGAACGAAGCCCCTTCTCAACACTGTCAGCAATGGCCAAAACCATACGAAACAACTCAGCAGAGTAGTAAGGGCCCGAGTCAGATGCCTAATTACAGGCACCTAGTGCACTTGAGATGCATCCCACTTCCAGCTATCACGCACAGGTCTCCCATAAACCCTGTTTGAAATCTTCTGACCCTATAAGCCATCTCAGCTACCTCAGGGCATCTCACACGGCACCAGACAACTGAGCTTAGGCAATTGAATCAAGTCCTCAATACCAAAAAATGGCAGGGAGACAACAGACAACTCTCAGTCACCAGCTGGTTCCTCTCTGTACAGACAACAGCCAGCTGGCTTAGTAGCTTAACTTTCCACCTTCTTCATACCATTCAGGCAAAAGCGAGACATGGCAGGGCCAAGGAACTTGCCCATCCTCTCTCTTCTCTTTCCCCAACAAATTCTTCATGTAAGCTGTTTTTCTTTACATGAAGCTAACATATAGTTCAATTCCAATTATGTTTCCAGGCTTTTACAAATTCAGTTGTGATCAGCTGTGGATTCTGTTAAAACCTTTTCCTAATCCCAGTATTCCACATGATATATCTTCATCACTTACCTTGCCCCCCCATTCTCACATACTAACACCTATATTTAATCCCATCTTAACTACTTGCACTAAAAGGAAACCCCAAAGCCACATGCAGTTCCTTTCCAGATGCTGCTGTTGAATTATTTCCCTATGGGTTTCACCTAACATTCCACCAATGTCCTCTGGCGCTTCAGTCCACACATCTCATGCATTCAAAGCCTTTAAACTTTTTTGTCCAAGAAACTCATAAACTAACACCTTTATTCCCATACAAAACAGCTAACATCTGTGGACAAAAAAACAGCCAAACAAAGAAGAAATGTCTACCCAGCACAGTTTTTTACCAAAGCATCTTTTAGCAGCTTTTGCATGTAATAAATCCGGGGGGGTTTGTCCCAAGAGCTGCTGAGAATGACTCTCACAAGTATATTTAATCCAAAGAACAAATTCAAATGTAATATAACAACTGGAGTAACTTTAATTTATTTATACCAAACCAAAAAATAAATCTCCATTTAACAAGGGAATTTTCTAAAAATTGTATCAGCTACAACAACTTTCTGACAGTAACTATAATTTCCTTCTTATCACCTGCAGCATCTTTTTCAACTTTTGCAACATTAGAATTTTGTCCAAAACTATTATCAAAATCTTCGCCATTGATTATTATGTCTAACCCAGTAAAAGTCTGAAAAGTCATGAACTAATTACTTCCAACTCTAATACCTTAAGAATGAAAAGCAACCCTTAAAAATATCCCTGAAAGTGCTTTCCTGAAAGGTAAATCACGCGTTTACTAGTTTTCTGATTCCTTTGGAGTGAGAGATTGATTAAAGGCTCAGACAGAAAAATAAGGTCTGCACCTGATTCATATCCTCATATTTAATACACTCTTTATTACTCATTACAACTTCTGTCACTATCAACATATTACAAAATAGAAAAAACTTTCATCTCCACTGCATTATTTAGTTTTAAAGTGTGCACACCATTTTGACATCTCTGTCCCAAAAACGCTACACAAGTGTACATTAATGCAGCAGTAATAAAATATTTCCCTTTTGCTCTAAAGCAAAAATGCTGAATTGGCTTTACTGGTATTCAGCACAGTATGAAAGCCTGATTTTGATCATGGAGCTACAGGCCTCATACTATATGCTCTTATCTCAGAAATTCCGGATCAGCCAATAAAGTAACTTTTCTCAGAGTTTCAATATCCTGACGAGTTTTTCTACGTGACAGAAGATGGATGGATTAGATACCCAGAGAGAACCTTTCCCTATAAATCTATGCCTGATAGCTTTTTATTCCCATTCTCAAAATCAGTGTTTTTCTGTTCCGGTGTTTTCTGAAGTTCAGTTAATTGATGAGCCTTACTGAACGCATGGTACTTCATTACTCTGTATGTCATGATCCACATATGTATTATGATGTATATTGGCACACATTGTAAGGTGGTACGCACTCCCAGGCAAGTTCACAACACCGCGCACCACCTTTAATAAACATTTCTCTTTCATACTTCATCTATCTTTTTAAACATACATTTGGGGGAGAAGAAGAATGCTAAAGAAAATATTTCACTTCTGTTAAATGAATGAGAGAGCTAAACAATAGAAGAAAATTCAACACAGCCTGAAGTATTCAGTAACTACTTTTCTGAGGTCCCCTACGGTTTCTTTAAACATAACTTCTTCCACATTTGACACATCAAAGGTTCTGAATAACTTTAAATTCCTAAAATTTCAGAGAACCATCACCTTGGTTAAATGCCTCAAGTATTTATGTTGTGAAAGAGCAGAGGGTGACAAGAACTCATTTCAGCTTTATATCTGGACTGTACCTACGCTGCACCAGTTTCTCATTGTGTGACACTCACATAGGAACTGGTATTAAAACACACACTTTCATAAACAAGTGAATTTTCCAACCCAGACGTTGCAAGAATTGGAGCTACCTTTTTCCTCTGAAACACCAAAAAAAGGCCCTAGCAGAAAAACTGAGAGAGAATAATTGTAAGTTCACTCTAGTTACCCCGCATTCCACATTTAAGCCAAGTATAAGTGACTTTCAATCCAAGCCACTACAGAGATGACTGTTACTACTATTCATTAGTCACCTCATCAGACAGATCAAAAGATACAAAATCTGATTAATTAAGAGCCGCAAATATTTTGCTTTATGAAAACTTCTATGTCTGATCAACTGGTAAGTCTTTCAGCAGTCTTATAAGGCACTTGTGAGACTTTTTTACCCAAACTAGAACCTACAAGGTCCACAAATTGTCAATAAAATCATTTTTAAAACCTGAGACAAAGATAATATTCCCATTTATTTCAGTAGGAGTTAAATTTGGACCTAGTTGATCCTAGGCAAGTCACTTATCTTCACTCTCAGCCAAGGCAATGAGAAAATGAATTAAGAAAAATGATCTCAAGATGTATGAATGTTAAAATAATTATTTGACACATGGCGTGCCTGAAATTAGTCTTTTTCCTTGAGCTGGCAACAGAGGAAACGACAATCACTGTGCCCATACGTAGTCTTTGAAGGAGGTGGAGGTGGGACAAGTCAAAATCGGGATCTCACCAAAAAACAGATGTTGGGTCTGAGTAGAAATTTCCTGTGAGTTTTTTTAATTCCCAAATTTGCAGAGCAAGATCTGTAAAATCCTTTACAACACTTCCGGCTGTATTACAAAGTTCTAAACCCACATAATAATCCCAATATAGCATAAATCTGTATCAAACAAAAAGCTCCTGTTATCTTTCCACTATTTACAATCCAATTGTACAAAAGAACTAAAAGTCAGTGACTCCATTTATGTCAAACTTACACTTTATTATCAGCCTCTTAACTTCTAATATCCTGTTTGGCACCTTTAGGAAACCAACTATGCAGCTTTTTCAGACTTTCTCTCTTCAACATTTTATCCACCTATGTTCTTGAGCTCTCATTCTTGTATTTCATTCCACTTAAGATTTGGTAAAGGCTTGTTTTGGCGTTTAAATAGCAGGCTGTCAACTCTGTTTGAACATGTGACTTGCTCTCCTCCGTTTTGGTGAGAGACCGGGCAAAAGTTAAAAGTTGTATTTCGCTGAGCACAACAGACGGAGCTGAGCATTAACGAAATCTGGTGTCAGCTGATGGAATGTCGTCTGCACGGTGTGCTCACCTATCGACTACCCAGATCTTGTGCAGATCCAAATCGAAAGCCTTTGAGCCCAACCTGCACCATATGTGCAAGTCTGTGGTTCGGGGGCAAACAGCACGGGAACATCTGTTGGAACTGGGTACTTGAGAGTGTCTGTTCCAGCTGGTAGCACGCTCTTTCAGAAGCGGGAGAAGCAGCAAGTCATGGTCACCAGAAGAGACGGGGAAGCAAACACTAGCTCAGTAAGAAAGTGTATCCAAGTTAGAGGCTACGCTGCCATGTTTTATTCTCTTTTACCACCAAGGTCTTAAGTGGTGTTGTGCTGGTATAATTAGAAATGCTATTTGACTTCTTTGAAGTCAATATTTGACTTCTTTGAAGAGATGAACTGAAGGTGGGATACTTAAGCACAGAGGGATGAAAAATAAGAATTATAAATACTATTTTTGTTGTAGTAGGTCATAGAAGTTCTAGTCAGAGGTCAGGATGAGGAAGAACTTCTTCCCTCTGAGGGTGACGGAGCACTGGAACAGGCTGCCCAGGGAGGATGTGGAGTCTCCCTCTCTGGAGATATTCAAGACCCACCTGGACAAGTTCCTGTGCAGCCTGCTGTAGGTGACCCTGCTTCGGCAGGGGGGTTGGACTAGATGACCCACAGAGGTCCCTTCCAACCCTGAACATTCTGTGATTCTGTGATTCTGCAGCATAAAGAATACCCAGGCTGAAAAAACTGGCATGAGTCTACTGAATGGATCTTCTGAAGCGGAAACTCCTCTTCACAGAAAATTTTGGAAAGAGCTCAGCATTGAACTTTCTCTACTCTGGCTAAATTCAGTGGGAGCGCAGTTTTGTGTTTTATTTACTACCTTCAGTGTCAGCTTGTATCAAATGTCATTTATCATCTCCAAATTCACCAAGAAAAGATACAGCATGCTGATATGAACTTAATAGTTTGTAATTTAATTTTAAATTCTAAAGTTATAGTAATCTTTTCTACTTTATTCTTGAATTTCTTTTATTAATAACTTTTTATGTCTTACATCTTATGAACATTAAGAAAATAAATGTTGCTTGAGAATCTGCAACAAAACAAAAAAAGTCCCATTCCTGTGATGTATTCTTTGAGAAAAAGAGGCATCTACTGAGCTCTATATTGACAAGGCCTCTACATGTAGAGGAATAAGAAGGGCTGGAAACCAGGAATTTCATAGTCTCTTAGTGATCAATTATTTAGTCTTAAATTACACGAAAGACAATGTAAAATCTAAACACCTTGGAAGTTCAGGATGAAAACACAGACTGAGGTAAGAATGGCGGGTAAAGAAAAGACAAAAAAAAGGATACAAGGTCTCTGCTCCATGTAATTAATAAAATTTCTTTATACTGGTTTCATTAAGCATCTTTAAAATCATGTCTTCCTTTTAAGCAAGAAACAAGAAATCTGCAATATAAAGTTCAGGACACCTAGCTTCTCTTTTGTGTATTAAAAATACACTTCATATGCAATTTTCAGCAGATAAAAAGAACCTGAATGTAAATTATGATGTATTTCTTGCATATTTTAAATGTCATAATAAATTAATACATTTGCAATATTGATGATAGCAAATTTTTATAGTACTAAATAAATAAAATTACCTAAATAGTTATTTAAGGAAAGCCTGCAAATGTCAATTTGTTCCTGGAATATATAATTACACGGGGATAAAAAGAACTTGAAATACAGTATGTCTCAGATCAGCTGCTCTGAGGTGTAGCTAAAAGATTAAAATAAAACAGACATGCCTTCTCCTCCCAGGTAGCATAATACCATATGCCCTATTTTTTATGCTGTAATTTGAATCAAGAATCAAGCATCGAATACAAGAAGTGGTTAAGACAAATGTACACATTGTCATATGGACTGTGGTTTTTGTTGTTATTCTTGAGTTACTTTAAAAATAAAGTTGAGAGGTTTCTAGCATATGGTTAAAACATGATAGTCTATTGCAAATTCTAAACCACCAAATTGCAGAAGTAAGACACTTGTGCGCATGTCTTGATCCAAGAGTGTGATGCAGTGAGGACATGAGGGAATCTCAGGCTGTGTGGTTTGGGTCTGGATAGTAAAGCACGTAGCATATAAATCATTGCAACCTAGGCACTGAAACAGAAGTTAGCTGTCTAAATTAGAGGACCCAAGCTTTTCTTCATTATTTTACGTATGTAGCATGTAGAATTTGTGTTCCTCTCCTCTCCAGTTGTAAAACTGAAAATAAAGTACACTGTTCTTTCCAATGATAATATACTGAACAACTGTTAATAATTCTGAGTATTGCATCCCACATGACAGCCTAAATCTGCGACAGAAATCCTACTAGATAACCTAGCACACATTAGCATTATTTAGATAGATTTACGCCTCCTAGAGTCACAGCCACATCCAGCAGAGCAAGAGATCAGAGTTTGATTTTTCACTTATTTTTGCTTTGCTTGTGGTAGATGTAGGCAACCCTTGCCAAACCATACAACTCCTGATATACTCCTAATATACTACACCTCTTCGTATACCTAGCTAGCGATACGATAAACCACAATGGCCTGAAAGAAAGGTGCTTATTACTTAGCTATGTTTAGCCACTACCCTCTTGTAGAGTAGGATGCACTGATTTAAGGTGGCAGAAGATGAGTATTCACACTGAAGTTGACAATCTGACCTTAACTAATTCTATTTTTTCCAAAGTATTGTAAGCCATGCAATGTCATTTGGAATTGTCTCTATTTTACATCTTTTAAATATCTGGTCCTCTACTCCTTATTATATGAACTTTGAAATCTCTTAAGAATCCAGTCATTTTCACCGCTATGGAAACTACAACATATAATTCTTTTTCTAAACCTAAATCCACAGGTTATTCACCCTCATTATTTTGATTAGTAAGCTATTAAAGAATGTCACCACTTCATACTTAGCTTTTATTATTCGACTATGTATTGTAAGTGTTTGTGTGTGGCAACATATTCCTTTACTTCAAGCAGCTCTTTCCTCTTCTTCCCTCCCTGCCTGCCCATACTCCAGGTCTTAACACTTGATATCAAATAAACCAAAGTCATTTTACATTTCATTGACATTTTTCTGACCATTCTAGTGCAAGACCTAACCTGTCCCAGCTGGAATTCAATTTCTTGAACATGATTCGCCAAAACTGAACAAGCCTCAGATAGTCTTCTGCAATGGCACTAACATTTCCCTGTTTGACTGGAAATTTCTTATCTGATATATCCGAGGACTTAATCTGAGTCTTAACAGCTGTACTGTACTGGCAGCTCAAGGTCCTCCTATGATTACTGAGTAATCCAGGGTTCTTCTGTTATTCAATCACTTCTAACTGATAAATGTCAGTTTCTAGTTTGGATTATTACTCTCAAAGTATCTAATCATTCCATATCCTTGAATTTCACACTAGTCTTTTACACCCCTTCTTTAGCCATCCAGCTCTTCCCTGCTGTGTCCTTAGCATATTCCTAATGCATTAAAATTCCAATTTAACCTACATGAGAACATAACATGAAGTCAGATGTAGGATAAGACCAATGTCCATTCCTCTCAGAGCATCTCTCCTTCCAGCCAGGTTCCTGCTGAGCTGAGCCAGAGGACAACCATCAGCAGCGGATGAACAGCCAGCCTTCCTCCCTGATGCTCAGCCTCAGCTTTTTACAATACAGAACACAAAATACATTACAGATTCCAGTGAAGTGCTATGAGTCACCATTAGCAGCAATCTCGATCACTGCAGAAATCTCCTTAATACCGCAACATCTACCGCCACCTCCTTTCTAACAAATTCTCATGTAGTTATAGGTCCTATTTAGTAAAATTAATCAGACCTTTAATATTAAATTAATCAGACCTATTAATAAAAACAGTATACACTGGGGTAATGCTAAGAGAAAAAAGCAGAACAAGGATCCCCTTGTATAAAACATAAGACAGTATTTCTGCAGCAAACAGGATTAAGAAATTAAGAAAATGGAATAAGATGAAGATACTGGAATGTGGTGTACTACTGACTACTCAAGTGTTTAATAGTTTACATAATACAGACTAGTCTAAATAAGAGCAAAATATTTATCAGTAAATTCTAATAGATAGAAAAATTCTGCTTATTTTCTATCTAGCCATTATCTCAATTACCTTTTGCTTTTCACCTCTCCTTTACAATAACTTTGCTCCTCAATTAACCCGACGTTTTGAAGTCAAATATAGTTGTAAAAATACTACAAAGCTGCTGGATAAATGAAACAGGACAATTAAGGGAAAACAAAGACATCCCACTACTCACTCTAAGACCTCCTATTTTGCCTCAGATAAACCTCCAAGTAGTTAAACCTGGACCTTCACAAATTAGTCAGCAGAGTATACAACCATATTTATATATATTTGGGTTTTTTTCAGAGAAAATTGAATTATTTTATTTTTACAAGGGCCCTAGTAGCAACACACTAGTAACACCTACATTTTACTTTGTGTTTAAAGAAAAATCCTGAAAAACTCCTGAAAATTTTCAGCAAGAGAATCAGTATTCTCATCAGACATGAAAGCACTAACTTATTTCTGGGAAACTGTTCTTACACCTTAAGCCCTTTCCCCTGTTTTATTTCTTGGTGTACCCACATAAATGTCATAACAGTGGTGTCCCCGTAACTGTCTTGCATACACTGGTCAAAACAAAAAAAACCCTATTTGCAGTCATTGAGATAGTATGGTTTCTAGATCACATAAAGAGTTAACGTGTTTTTTTCTCGAACAGGCTTGGTACAGAGTGCACTCAAGCACAAGGAAAACCTTTATAGGTTTTTTTAAGCATCTATGTAAGAAAAAATGGAAATTTGAACAGATTCATATAAAGCGAAGAAAATTATTAAAATGGTCTAATAAAAATCACAGCAAGGTAATGCAGAAACAAATGTTAAAACATTAACATTGACCAGTTCCAGACCTAATTAGCGTCGATGGACTCAGCAGACTGTAGAGCTTACAATCACATCAATGTGCACCGGGAGGATAAGCAGCAAATTCTCATGTTTGTGCTTTACTGAGGAAGCCATTTTTCTGTAACTTCGGAGGAAGATGTTTTGGAATGGTGATGAAAATTAAAGAAGCGCACTGCAAAAATGAAGCAAAAGTTACAGGCATCCATTAACATAAAGAAACGAATTTTTTTTCTTGATCTGTGATTTTCTGGGAATATATTATTGCTTGTCTTTGACCTCATATCCTCTCGGTTGCAAAAGCCCTTGAACCTTTCAGATGCTTTGTCTGATAGGGGGCAGAGACTGATGCAATCAAGCGACATATTAAGGTATTTTGAAGGAATTTTTTAAAATTGTTCACATCTTTTGAAAGAAAATAACCCACCAAAATGTACCAAGGGCACATGAAGAAGATTACAGTGCGTTGCATCATAGCTAATACATGAAAGCCCTTTCATTCTCTGTTATTTATTTTTACAGTTAAAAAAGAAAATCTGCTTTTACAGAAACAACTGAGTGAATTATGTTTGACTTTTTCTGCAAAATTCAACACTGGATAGACACTATTCTCAGGGAATTGTGACAGATGGAGGTTGTATGGATCTTACCTATACAAAGTCCTGTGCTCACAACAGTATTTTTTATGGCTTGGCAAAGTCTGTATCTACATCTCCCATAAGTATCGCTTTGCATATTTCACATATGTACCTTTTGAGATATCAAGCCCAGACCACCAAAAGCAAAATGACAATGCAGTGCTGCCAGCTTTCATGGCACTCAGAACACTGTATTTGTCATGATCTCCCCATCTCTCAAGTTACATTGCTGCCTAATAATTAAATTTAACTTCCAGATGCTGGAGAAAAATGGAAGATGTACCCCCGGTATATCTGAAAGTTGTAGAAAACAGATGAAAGATGTAATGAACAAGTGCATTTTTTTAAGACATGATTTTTAAACCAGTTTTGTTGTAGGTTTCGTTCATGTTTTTTAAGTTAGACTCGAAATGAATGATAGTTCTCACACAACACACCCCAACAATAAGCGCGTTGTTATAGTAAAGACAATGTCATGCTCAAAATTATTTCCTTCAAGTGCTTCATATTGACATCTTCCTCCAGCGTCTTTCCAGATTCAACTACCCTCTCCCTACAACTCGCTGGCAGCTTTCCCTTTCCTCCATTCCTTTCCTTCCAAAGCCACGATTAGGACAGTCATGGCCCACTGTCTTCGTTCAGTCACCTCCTTGCCCAACCTCCTCTCCCGCTCCCCACTGCCTCCAGCCACTCTCCACACCCATTCGTAGCTGATGGACAGGAGGGTAAGCGAGCACCTCCGCCCCAGCAGTGGTGGGGGTACTCCGAGCACCCCAGGCCAAAAGGAGGGCACAGCTCTTCTGGAGGAGCTGACGGCTCTCCCTCCGCACCCCGACGGCTGCAGTAACCCCACGGCAGATAGGCCCAGCATGCTCCGGCTCGAGAAATACAAACTCTGTCTAGCAAGCGCGACGCCGAGGCCTCGCCAAAACACGCGTCGCGTTTTATGACTTTTCACTGAGTGGATTACGACAGGTGAGGGGAGGGATGGATGAGTGGGTTTAACTCTGCCTCACCCCTGCCCCCAGTGCCACCAGAGACGCCCACCAGCACGGGCACTACCAGTCACACACGTTTTAAAACCAGCCGCCTTCTGAAATATTGACCAGGAAAGGCCCAACAGCGTGTGGGGAAGACAGAGAGACCCCCAATCCTCCATGCGCGCAGCTACACTCGAGGCCGGGAGGGGGGCGAGGGCCAGGCAAAGGCAGCGGGGAGGCAGCGTACATGCGTGAGGGGCGAGGCGAGGCGGCGGCGAGGGGGCGGCGGTGAAGGGGCGGCGGCGGTGAGGGGGCGGCGGCGGCCCCCCGCGCCCGGCAG
>Ga0065711_1002440_pt1 | contig 33870 bp, 14 predicted proteins | sample Hoacrofraction12_FD_59098 | JGI IMG/M metagenome (GOLD analysis project Ga0065711, IMG submission 59098) | Hoatzin crop microbial communities from Cojedes, Venezuela - Epithelial fraction 12 v2 (version 2) | ecosystem: Host-associated > Birds > Digestive system > Esophagus > Crop | place...
CCACCTCCCTGGGCAGCCTGTTCCAGTGCTCCATCACCCTCAGAGGGAAGAAGTTCTTCCTCATGTTCAGATGGAACTTCCTGTGCTTCAGTTTGTGCCCATTGCCCCTTGTCCTGTCGCTGGGCACCACTGATAAGAGTTTGGCCCCATCCTCCTTACACCCACCCTTGAGATATTTTTAAGCATTTATTAGGTCCCCTCACAGCTTTTTCTTCTTCAGGCTGAACAAGCCCAGCTCCCTCAGCCTTTCCCCACAGGACAGATGCTCCAGTCCCCTCACCATCCTCATAGCCCTCCGCTGGACTCTCTCCAGTAGCTCCTCATCTTTCTTGAACTGGGGACCCCAGAAATGGACAGAGTACTCCAGATGAGGCCTCACTAGGGCAGAGTAGAGGGGGAGGAAAACCTCCCTCGACCTGCTGGCCATAGTCCTTTTAATGCACCCCAGGATCCCATTGGCCTTCTTGGCAACAAGGGCACACTGCTGGCTCATGGTCAACTTGTCATCCACCAGCACAGCCAGGTCCTTCTCTGCAGAGCTGCTCTCCAGCAGGAGAGCCCTGAGCCTGTACTGGTGCATGGGGTTGTTCCTCCCCAGGTGCAGGACCCTGCACTTGCCCTTGTTGAACCTCATCAGGTTCCTCTCTGCCCAACTTTCCAAAGCACTTCATCCCACTTCTATGTAAATAGGATGCCATATTCTCAAGAAAGTCTAACTCAATCCATGTATCCATCGAAAACATTTTTAGAAAGGGCAGTGACTGAATTGGTTCGTAAAATTCCCCATTTAGGTGTGTGCTATGCAAATAAATATTCCTTTGCCATTAGGACCAGGTTAACCACAAATTTTAGCATAGCTGTATACTAAACTACAGTCCGATTTCCAGTTTTAAAATTATCTTTCAGCACTGTGCTGATTCAGTCTGCTCTGAGCTATTTTGATCAACATCTGATCAGCATGATCAGCTACTGGATCTAGGGAGGTGTCTATGCTAAAACTTAAAAGGTAATTAATGATGCTATAACACATGAAATCTATCTAACTGAAATGAAACTTATTGTGGCAAGACTGATTTAGCAAGGTTTGAGCTGTGGAGAGATGATCCTCAAAATGGATCATGGAATGAAGATCAATGAGTGGAGAAGGATGCTTTTCTGTCTCAACATAGTTTGTGTGCAAACTATTCTTCCATAGTACCGCCAATCATCATTAAAACTTACCTGTATCTAAACAGAAGGCCTTGATTCATATGCGTTTCGGCCCTGATTTTATAAATTATGTTTGTAAAATGAGATTAATCCCTAGATTTCATAATTCAGATCATCTTACACAGCTGAAATGTAATGTAATTGCCAACATACAGATTGACATCTGAAGCACAGAAATAACCACTGCTTTGCCTAAAATCACGCAGAGGAAGGAGAACAAGGTTTTGCACACAGTGTAACACTTGTGAGCACCCTCAAAATTTGACTTCCCCTTTTAGTTTTCCTTTTTTTTTTTCTTTTTTGAAGTACATAAGAGATAATGAGAATGAACAATCTTTGAAGCCTTACTCTTTACAGCTGAAAAAGATAAGCAGGCTGGTCATAAGTACAGATAAAAGAAAATTAATAAATATTTTGGGAGTTCACAATGTATGTAAGGCACATATTAATAGCAGGATCACAGACATGACAAAAAATATTATCTGTGCAAAATAGTTGAACTCGCTTCAGCGAAAAGCTATATTCAGAAACAGTGGTTATTCAGAAGTAGGAATAAATAGGCAACATTTGCATGCTGTCAGCTTTCAAAACAACTGCGTTTTCCTTCAGCACTGGAAAACTATCTCAAGAACTATTGCCTGAGGAATTCTTTTGTTTTGTGTTCTGAAAATGGTAATGGTCTGGCATCATTAGGAGTGAAAACTGTTCCCTCTAAAGGGTGATAATATGTCCTGGAGGGGAACAGAATGCACATATGCTTCCCAAAGTCTGAGGATATTGGATCCACATGCACCTGGGAGAGGAATGTCCTGAGTCATGTGCATTGACGGCCAAACACATTTTTATTTTTATTATATGTACAATTTATTTTGATAACATGCTGCTGCGAGCTGAAAATTTCCCTTTTTTTGTGTTTTCTTCTGTCTGTCTTGAAGCTAAACATATCAGAAGCGTACTTTGCTGCCAGAACAGAAAGTGACGTTAAGCTCACCCTCTTTCCAGTGGGTGAAGCATGGCCAGTTCACATCACAGTTTTTGTTGCTGCAATAACATCAACAGACTGGCATGACAGCAAATAGGTTAAGCTTCTGTTTAGTTTGCACATTGGCAAACAGATGAGGATCACTGGTATTTCAGTTATTGGTGAGCCAATGGCCTCTTCTGGGTACGAAAGAAATTGAAGTATGTTCACGCCTGGAAAACTCATTATCACATTTGCTCTGAATTGCTCCTTGTTTGACAGGATTTCTGGTGGAAGTGGAGTACAGAAAATATCAACATACTATGATTATGTTACTGTAACATTGCAGATAGTCATAAAGCTGATGCCATTTCAATAACAGAACAATTTTCTGCTGGTTAGAAACAAAATATACTTTTACAGAGGTGCAATATAGAATGTCATATGTTTTTGTGGCTCATTTTGAGCAGTTAAATTTCAGGCAAGGACCTTCTGAACAAGAATTTGGTGGAACTAATCTGATACCCTTACAGTAAAAGAAAACAAAAACATGTTTATAAAATTTTATAAAGCATGTTACGTAAATTTAGTAAGTTCAAACTGTAAGTCTCAAAACTTTTTAAATAATAAAGGTGGATTTGACAAATATTGTTATATATGGATGCACAGCAAGAAGCCTTGTCCATTCATGCAGCAACCAACTTAACTGTATTTTCCCACCCTGGGGAGAGCTGCGACTGCTTGTCTAAATCTCTGAGATGAGGTCACTAAAAGGCAAGTCCTTCTTACATCCTTTTCTGAGCAGGGCTAATGCCCAGTTCCGTTTCATGAATAGGAGAAGGTTGTCTATTGTTCCAAAGAGACAAAAAGCATTTGGCAACTTTTGTGTCCTCTGGTATCATGTACTTCCTGGTGCTCCAGAACGTAAGTCTAGGACAGCCAACCCGCTTCACAAATACCCTTTGGAGGCAGCTAACAGCATCAGGAATCTTTCACAGATAGATGACAAAAAACCCAGAAGTTTCTTTGGTGTTATGTTCTGACTCCAAATTTTACCAGACTTACGTAACTTGTCACCAGCGTGATTTCTTGCTTGATCTGCAAATCTTGTGTAGGGTTCAAGTTGGGGGTGGGGTGGGGAATCGACCAAACGGTACTGGTAAAACATGCTTTGATAAGATAGGTTTACAGGATCATGCCTCCTTGGTTTTAACTGACAGACATAGCTGGTGCATTGCTCCATCCGTGTTTAATGTTTTAAACATGAATTTGTTGATCAGCAGTAGGTCAGCTAATAGGTAGTTGTCTTGTCAGAGAAAGGATGACACAGGACTGTGATGTGATGGAGCTGAAGATGACACGACTTAGAAGAAAGGAGGGGGATAGCCTGGGGAGGCAAAGACTGAGTGCGAGCATTCCTGTGGCACTTCAGGGTGTCACACAAGGTGTTCATTTGACAACATTGATTGAAAAAGAGCAGCTATGTTTGCATTTGAACGTGCTTATGTCTACAAGATTTTAAAAATGGTGGGGATAAAATGAAAGAGGTTTTTAACATGTGTACACTCGATAAATACAAAAAAGTATCTTGTATTTTCATTAGATCTTCAATTTCAAAAAAGTAACAGTGAAACTGTTTTACTTGGGCTCCTCTTGTGAAGAGGGACTCTATTTTTTAGCCTTCATAAAATAGTCATTTACAATTAAGTTTTTTGCCACCCATAACAATTAATGAGATCACGTAAGGGCAAAAGTTAAGTTTTATGTATGTTAAGCGTATTAATATTTTACATTCAAACTTTAATATGCTTTTATATTTTTTCACTCTTCACACAAGATTAACAACCTCTTTGAATTTGTTTTATTGCGTGCTATTTCAGTTTTCTCTAAGCTGGTTTCCTAGGATTAAAATTTAAGCTCTTTTCTGCAATATTTTCTTATCTGGCAGAGTTTATTTCATTTTCCATCAGCATATTTCTCTTTAAGCATGAGATCAGCCATTCAGCATGATGTGTTTCAAAGAATTGCAGGTATTAGTTAAAAAATTTACTGAATTATATCACTGATATCTATTTCTTCAGAATTACTGAGAACCTTTTAATAGTGGGGGGAAAAAAGGAGATGCCCCACTATTTTCTCAAAAAATATTGCATGATAGTCTTTTTAGTATACACTTCTTTCACTACTAAAATAATGGAACAAATACTAAACAATGAAGACCTAATCCAAAAACTGTGGAAATGTTTTTATTGATTTTCATTGAGCTTGCAGGTAGCCTGTCAATGCTAGTACATCTGGAAAAGAGAAGCAGAAAAAAGCAATTAAAATGGTCTCATGGAAAGATCTTGTCAGTCACTCAACATTTTAAATTGAATAAAAGAGCTAGTATATGAAAGAAAGCAGTTCCAGATAAGTAAGTGAAAAAAACCAGTTCTAGATAGTTAAGTGAAGATCTAGACATTCATTTGGATTTCAGACACCTATTTTCTCTGAAATTTTTATGTGAAATGTTATAAAAAACATTATAAGGGCTAAGAAGTGAAGATGTAGAAGATGCCACAGTATTAAATTGCAAAGAGATATTTATTGGGCTACAGCAGATGGTTAAATTAGGCCATTCTTTAATGGATTAATGACGTGGGAGAGGAAATACATGAGCTAATTACATCATAACTTCACGGTAAAGATAGAGAAAGAAGAGACAAATGAGACTCAGAGGCTGTTTTAGAGAAATGCAAATGATGAGCACAGAGCAAATATGCATGCTGAGTATGAAGGACTGAGAAAATAAAAGCTGAAAACTTACAAGAGTAGAAGTTTACAGTAAAACTACATAAAGAAACACATTTAGTTATATGTGTACATAGGACAGGTGATTAGTAGGTTCACAGAATGGAATATAGCTGGGGGTTTTTTACACCTTGATCTGTGTGTGTACACTTGTAGGAATAATGTTTGTACTTAGAAAAAGAAAACTAGGAAATAAATTATTCTCTTAGCCTTCTGCCACGTTAATGTGGCAGCAGAAGAATCTGATTTTCAGTCATAGTTTTCAAAAAACTACTTCTAAATGCTAAGGGATTATGCCTTAGCAGTATATTTAGCTGTTATGGGCATCAGAATCACCAATCTGAACTCATTTTTATAGTTACAGTGTTTTTCTTAAGACCGAAGATTAAGGAATTAGATTTTTGACTCTTTTAACACTTTCATAAAGTAAGACTCAGGTACACAAAAAAAAAAACCAAAAGATTGCTTGGTTTAGTTTGTAGTATTATATACATGAAACAGTGTTCTTCTCATCACTGTCAGTGATTATTAGTTTGATCTCGGTCAAAGTCAATTCTTGACATGAGTGGATTGAAACAGATACTTACAGATCCTTACCCATCTGTTATTCTAATTAACTTCTGTGTAAAGTATAGGTAGTACTAATCTCAAAGTGGTGATGCGGAGGCTTTAATTCATTTTTACAGCGTATCCTGTTTCCGACTGTAGTAAAAGTGAAGAGTTCTTTATTGTGTAACATCAGCAATTCCAACTGATGTAAACTACATAGGAAAGCGTGAGTGTAAGGGAACCAGATGGACAATTGGAAGGACATTATGGAAAAACATCACATCATAGAGTCATTTCTTTGAAATGACAAGACAAACTTTCTGAAGGCCTTAACTTCTGAAAAAGCTTTAAAATGGTCTTTGATGTGATCGACTTTGCTCAATGATCTACTAGCAGATGTCAAATGTTTTCATTATTCCTGAAAGAACAAGAGGCTGTTGATGATGAATTTTGTACCAAAATAGATTTTAAATGGTTTACTTATAAAATCAGACAAAGAACAAAATAATAAGACAGTTGCTACATTGAAGATAAAAAGTGAAATTTTGGAATGCAGAAATCTTGGCAGAAGAAGTAAGATGATGCCTAAATGCCAAGGTGATTAGAATGCACCTGAAGTTCTTCACTCCACTTCCTATTTAATTATTCCAATGTACACTAAAAATCTCAGAAATTTTTTACCTTTGCTTTGAATCCAGGAAGATACTGTATCTCTCTCCTGCTTATGCCTTGATGGATTTATGTCAGCCTGTCCTGGGTTCAGCCAGGACAGGGTTAATTTTCAGCAGAATCCAGGAAGGGGCACAGCCAGGTGGGCTGGCCCAACCCCAACCTGGCCAAACAGAGCAGGGTATTCCATACCATGTGCCGTCATGCTGGGGTTCCGGTGGGGGGTGGGGTGGCACGGCGGGAACTCTCTCGCGGGTCTGGAGCGCGCGGCGCCGGTCCTGTTTGGGAGAGCGGGTCTGTGGCTTGTGCGGTTCGTATCGTGTTTTCTCCCTATCTGTATCGTTGTTGTTCCTGTTCTCTTTTGTTTGCTGTTCTGTTAAACTGCCCTTATCCTGACCCACCAGTTTCTGCCTCTTTCTTTTCATTCTCCTCCGCACGCTGGCGGGGGGAGGAGTGGCTGCGTGGTGCTTTTGTTGCCGGCGCAGCCGAAACCAAAACACAGCCTCAGTGGATTTACACTATTAAGTGCTCTCTGCTAGGTGTTCTCCCAATAGTGGACGTCAGACTCAGCTCCCCTGTAAAGGCAGTGTTCTGGTGGTTCCACCACCGCTGAGCCCTCCCGAGCCGCAAAAGAGTTCTCTCCCCCCAGCTCCTCCCCATCGGAACCCAGCATGAGGGCACATGGTATGGAATACCCGGCTCTGTTTGGCCATGTGGGGTCAGCCCCCCGGGCTGTGTCCCTTCCTGGAGTCCGGTGAAAATTAACCCTGTCCTGGCCAAACCCAGGACAGGCAGCAAACCTCTAACTAAACCCCTGTCCGTAAAGTCTGGAATCATTGAATAGATTTGGCAGATGTTCCTACAGGTGAGCAATTAAATTTTAATTAAAACCAGAATAGTTTACCAGGGAAATAAAGGACATTGAATCAGCTTAAAAATAAGAAAAGGTAATAGTAAGTGCTTACTGAATGTTTGTTAGGGAGAGAAGGCCACAACACTGAAGGGGATCCTTTCAGTCATATAGGCTGGTCATCACTTTTGTAGATCCAATAGCAGTTTTTCCTTCTCAGAAATGTATCAGAATAAAAGCAGTTCTCTCTCTGCCATTAATTCTGGAAGGCTATTTCATAATTCTTATTCGTTAGGTAAATAGAAACTTTCTTCCAATTCAGAGCCTATATTACTTCATATTGTGTTTATGGATATATAGTTATGCATGTGGTATCCATTAGCTTAAACATCCCTTTCCCCTTCCAATGTTCATCTTATAATATGTTTGTGAACATAAAACATATTCTGTCTAGGTCTTTTTTTCCTATGGACTAAACAAGATGGAAATTTTTACCTATCACCTCTCACTTTTGAAAATATACTACCCTAATAAAACATTTGGTACCAATCAATCAACACTTTCCCTCTACTGTCAATGACAATGCTGAAGAGGGAAATGCCTTCTCTCATCCTGCATTCCCATTTCTCATCTATCATGTTCATATTAATGGACAGTTTGGTTCCAGTATGCTGAAATGCATTTTGGACTGAGCTTAACCCTGAACTAACTGGCCGTTTGCAGCCAGCAGGGAGCTTTCAGCTTTATTAGGTATAGAATAGGGGTATCCTGCTACAGTCACTTAGTTCTGCTTTGTTCTTTGCAATAGTTAAAAAAAAAAAAATACACAACTAAAAAGCCAAACAGTTTGCACTCGACTGAAGAGCTACATCTACCTATTCTTTATCACAAAGAATTACAAAGTACCTGCAAAAGGCCACAGCTAGAAGGAAACTGGTATTTTGATAAACTCTGGATGAAAATCTTTATTCTGTAGGCATGTAGCATAAAAGTATAAAATAGAAACTCTTTTCCTTTCACTCAGTTTGCTTCTAATTAGATAACCTAAGCTTGTATGTACTTGTAGTAATTCCTACAGTGCTACAGAGCACATTCAGAGCAGAGTTTATATGAATTTTGTTCTCCCTGCCATTGTCTTTCCTCCTTTCTACTATTAGATTAGGATGCACCCAACAAGCATACGTGGAACCTGATACTAGGATCGAGCTCTGACAGAAATGATGTCTTGAATACTGTGTAATTCAATAGTTCTAGCTGCATGGTTTCCTTTTTTCCAAACTGTAAAAATCATTTAACTACACAGTTTGTGAAATACTGTTCTTCCTGCAGAATGAGATGAATTGACAGGTAGCTATAAAGCTAACACTCAACACATTTTGTTCCCTTAAGGTGTAATGCAGTGTGGAAATTAAAACTCTGAGTTGAAAACTTGCTAGTCTGTATTCAAGGCATAAGATGTGCAGTCTTTAACCAGAAGCCAACCACCAGTCACTGACAGAGACAGAACATGCACTCTGAATGCATCATTTATTTAATAATTATATGGCAGTGAGATATGCAAGATAGCGTATAGGTTGAATATATGAACAGTGTGAAGTTCTATTTGCCCAGAAATAGCTTGTCTCAATGTATGTGTGTATATCATAATAAACTGTTACATGGTAGCTACTTCTTTCAAAACAGTGCCCTAGATTTGAAGCCTACTGAACTCTGTACATAGTGATTAGGTGGTATTTAAGGAAAGCCCTTTGTCATTATAAAGGTTTGAGCCAAAATTCTGCATCAGGACGTCTGTCAGGAAGAATGGTATCTGGTATTTGGATGCTTAGGTCTTATGATTTGACTCCGGCCAGCAGCTAAGCCCCACACAACCTTTCGCTCACTCTTTGCCAGTGGGACAGGGGAGACAATTGGAAGGGTAAAAGTAAGAGAACTCGTGTGTTGAGACAAAGACAGTTCAATAGATAAAGCAAAAGCTGTGCTTACAAGGAAAGAAAAACAAGGAATTAATTCACTACTTTAGGCTCCGTCATGTGTAATAGTTACTTGGGAAGATAAACACTGTAGCTCCGAACATATCCCCTTTCTCCTTCTTCCCTGCAGCTTTTATTGCTGAGCACAACATCATATGGTCTGGGATATCTCTTTGGTCTGTTGGGGTCAGCTGTCCCAGCTGTGTTGCCTTCCAGCTCCTTGTACACCCCTAGCCTGCTCACTGGTGGGGCAGTGTGAGAAGCAGAACAGGCTGGCAGAAGTACTCTTCAGCAACAGATAAAACATCGTTGTGTTATCAATACAGTTTTCACCAGAAATCCAAACCACTGCACCATACCAGCTACTACCAGTCAATTCCAGTACATTAACATTTTAAGAACCTGTGTAAGATTTAAATAAAAAGAAAATAAACAACGACAATAACAACAAAATAAAAGCAGCTACTATTATTACTGACAAAAAACCCTTAATGATTGTTTTTGACAAAGATTGTTTTTGATTTTCTGCTCTAGACATCTCAGAAAGTACTCCACCCCTCCTGTTATACTGACTAAAAATGGAGTTAAAAAAAAGGGAATGAAAAAGATAATGGTTTCAGCAGAGACCATCAGACACCTAAACATTACAAACCAGAGTTGCTAATATGATACATTTTCATGGCATCAAAACAGACAATTAATTACTGCAAAACAGAAGAAAACCCTATGAAGAAATAATTGCTGAAATGTTTGATTTCCCACAAATGTAAGACAGACTAATTTTGTCATTTACTCAGGCACAAAAAAAAGTTTAGAAAAACCTTCATATAGTAAAGGAAAATAATATTGTGTCTTAATCAGTGACGAAGAATGAAATGTTACCATTCCTTACCCCTCTATCACATTTTCACTTAGAAAATTTCCCCATTACTCTAACTGTTAATCATCTGCATTGAGGAAGTTGGCAAGAGCTATCAAAACCCAAGTAGTATAACTTGAATGCCAACTGCACAAAATAATCAGGGTCTGGTGGGATGTATAATAAAATATGCCAGATTGTGTCATTATAATGCACTTTTGAAAGAATTATACATATTCATTTTCTCATTTAGCACCTGAATGACAACAAGCAGGTGAGAACGTCAGTACGATACATCAAGCAAGACAGTTGCCATTATGAAGAAAAACATAAAAGACTGTGACAGAGTTGAAAAATGGAAGGAATGTTCTGTTCATACCTTGCAGGCATTGTTATTCTTTGATAGTGAAATGAAGCTTGCTGGGGAGAGGGGTATGTCTTGTTGTCATCGTAGGCAGCACTTCTGTGACAAATTTCAAGAAGTATGTGTTTTTTAATAAAATCCCTGATAAGTTTTTTAAAGGTATTGTAAGTATAAGGAAACTGCAGTTTGTTCTCAGCTCTTTTGTTATGTATCCAAATATTTTATTTTTCTGTAAAATGAAGGGCTAGGTTCATCACTAATGAACTCCATAAACAGGGTTTTCTGTTGTAATAATGACGGATAAAATCATATCGTGACATTACTGAGTGACAAAAGAATCAACTCCGTTCCCTATTTATATAATGTGTTTTTGGACTGCAAAAAGCTGCTGTATGTCTGTGAAACAAATAACTAAAAGGTACTTTTTAAACTATAATTTTCTTCTTTCCTCTCCAATGTTTTGCAATGCAATATTGACAAGGTGGTCTCTCCTGTCCTTCAAGCCACACTCATTCTCTGATGAATTATATCCAAACAGACTGAAAAAGACTTGTCTCTTAAGAATGAAGACTTTCTGCTTTGTAACAAGGCTATTTTGAAAAACATAAACTTGCACAAAAATGAGTCAAATACTCTAGAAAAGACAAAAGTATGTTTGACATTTTTATCTGGGCCACGTTTATAATAGAAGATATTCTGGAATAAAGAAATACTTAATGGTCTTAATGGCAAGGCCAGTATCCAGACTACTGGACTACTTTTCTTTCAGTAAGACCCTATGTTTTATGTAAAACTTTGATTAGGATTATTCACATTTCTTCAAGAGAAAACCAGTGGTAGAAGTTAATGGCTGGTTATTCGTGACACCTGAAACATTGCAAGACATCTTTCAAAGCAAGGAGTTTAATTCTGGTACTTTCGATTTGAAATATTATCGATAAATCTTGAACTATCTAGACAATCTGATTGAACATGAAAGTATGTATGATCACCATTTGAATGGTGAATTACAATGAGTGGTTGTTGAAGATAATTTTAATCTTTTTTCTTTCCAATATTAAAAAGAATTTGGCATGTGTTGATATATAAATCCACCCAACAGATCTCAACAATGTTACTAGAACTAGCCATTTTAGTGACTGAGAAGTCTGTGAAAGAAAGATTTTCATGGCCATTTGGTGGAAATGGTATAAAATCAAAAATGCCTTTCTTTTTGGCATAAAACACCATTAATAACATCTTTTCAAAATAAAAGGGTGGGGTTGGATCCATTGTCCAGCGTCATTTAAAAGACAGAGAAGCAAGATTTGAAGAATTCTTAGGAATGACCATTAAAATTAAATCGATGTCTGAAAATTCGTATGAATTTAGGATCTTCCTCTCTGTTCTGTCACCTATAATTTGTCCCTTTAGTAAAATTCACGTACTTTTCTATTTGATCTACCATTCATTTCCTTTGGTTGGAAAAATTTGCATTTAATATTATTTCTTATCTTTCTGTATCATAAGTGCAGCTAAGTACAACTTTGCCTCTGTAGTTCCTGTGCCTTTAATTTTGCATTCTTTACATTATTTACAGACAATCTTAAGCATCATGAAATAGTAATGACTAATAATTGATATGAGTTATGGAAGCGCTTTGACTTTACTGTGCAGAAAAGACACATATATGGTTTATTTCCTGCCAGAATGTAACTTCTCATTGCAATGTGGAGTTAATTTCTTAATCAGTGCATTCAAATCTGGTTGCATACTGACTGTATTTGGTCTTTAGGATAAAGTGTCAATTATAAGATCTACAAAGAGCAGATGGATAGAAGAATTTTAATTGTTTCGCCGTACCAGAGAAGTGCTGAGAATTTTGGCAAGGATATGGAAATTTTGAATGGGTAATGAAAACACTGGTCATGGGACAAATAAAATAAAATACTGTGAGATAAAGCAGCCTACTCAGCTGTATGTGTTTCTGGGGTGAAGGAAAAAAAAAAAGGCAGTACTGAGAGTAATTGCATAGAATATAGGGCCATGAAAGAACTCAGGTAATACTTCAGGACATGGTTTGTGAATGGAACTTCCAAACACAAAGGCAAGTGAGTGTAAAACTTGTCTTAGAAACATAGAATCATTCAGGTTAGAAAAGACTTTTAAGATCATTGAGCCCCACTGTAATCCTAACACTGCCAAGTCCACCACTAATACCCAAATAATAAATTATAGATCTATATTTGTCTCAATTGTTGATACATAATGGTGCACATCAACAGGTAATGGAAGCCTGCTGGAGCTGTGAGGAAAAAAAAAAAAAGAGTCTCAAAGCTTGATAGCCCAAGATCAGAAAACCACCTTTGAAAGAACATCCGCTTGTCTCTGTGTTATACATGACAAACATACAAAATCAAATTACCTTGATTTTCTGAAATAGTCAAGAATGTGTAGGTCACTGCTGTATTAATTCCTGTATTTCATTTATACTTTCACAGCATTTAGTAGATAGATAGAAATATTCCTAATTCAGCATATTTTATTCCTTTTACCTACCACTGAGTTTTCATTGTGCTCTCAGTTGATATCCACTGTCTGTAAGATATTTTGTCTTTTCATAGTAACTACTTAATTTGTTAGATCAATATTAGTTTGTCCCATCACTTCTCCTTCTTTTGACATAATATTTTCTTTATTTCTGCACTTTTCAGCTAAAAATGTATACGGTGACTGAGAAGCATAATTCCTAATATGCAATACTGTAACATAAGAATAAGCAAAAGTTAATTAGTACACAGCCACTTAGATGATCTTTTTATCACTCATTCAGCATGAATAGTAATGAATTAATTACAAACATTAAAATTCTAAAATAACATGACAGCTGATGTTAATGGAATTTTTCAATTCTTCATTTTACATGCCTGAATTATGCATTTTTTAACTTTGTGTTTTCTGTGGCTCTTTGATTCAGTAAATTGATTTAGTTTGTAAATAAAACTTAAATTTTTAGAGATATTTTGGAATCATGGCAGTTCTGTCTAATGGGTACTTCAGCAGCCTCAAAGGTTCTGTGGAACATATTTGAATCTCTGCCTTCCCTTTTGATATTCTGTATGCATTAACATAAGGACAATATATCTCAATACAGAAGTTGTCTGATAACTTGTTCAACTCTCTATCACATACACAGTACCTGTTCAGATTAATTACATGTATTAGTTTTTGTATGCCTTGGTAATTGCTGGAATATTTGTGTAAACTTGTTACTGGGAGCACTACACACACATCAGCCAACTCCTACACCCCTCAATTCAGCCTCTGGATCCGATGAAGATTATGGGACTAATGACTTTACAGTTAAAGCTTAGTCATTCTGCACTTCAAGAATAACTGCTGTTATGTATCTTCCATCAGTGAATATCAGGTGTACAGTTTTATAGGAGAAAATATAGCTTCTTATCAAAACATTTGGAAATACAACCTGCTATCATATTTTCTATTACAGCAGAAGTTTCTGGATTAATTTGAAGAACTGGAATGAATTAGGCCAGCATGCCTTTTTAGTCCTTGACATAAAGAGCAGGAAAAAGCAAATTACTCCAAAGAGTCCCTTTTGGCAAGAAGCATGTATCTTTCCAAGAGCTTGGTGATTTATTATAATAATTCACTACCTCACCTGATGTATTTCTATTTACCATATCACCTTGGAGTGTTATCTCGTTTTACAGCTGGAGAAGACAGGAAGCCCAAGGGCTCACTAGAAATGAGACCAGAAGAAAACTGAGCTGGTCATCTTGGCAACTTGCCATCCAAGTTAGAGACTTATGAAAGAAGTATCTTTGTACCTAAACCCTTTAAGCACTTTAAGCCCTTTTGACCACTAGATGTGTTTGGAGCATGTTATTCTGGGCAAGGAACAGAATAGCATCCACAACCATTTTCATTCAAAGACATGGCAGGCCTCCTTTAGAGAACACCAGCTGGTGGAAAATATATTCTGAAGGCAATTGCTGACTGTAAACTCAATGCAAGAAAGAAAAGAGGTAATAATGACACAAAGTAATGAGATGATAAACTAAATCTGAAACTAGTTTCAGATCATGACTAAAGATGTCTACATGAACAAGGTAAATTAAACAGTTGGTATGAACTTATGAATGCCACATACAGTAATAAATATGTATTCTGAATGGCTTTTGTTTCTCTTTTCTGGAATGATTATCCAATTCCGTCATAAAAGAATTGATTATTTTCTGTTTCCTTGGGCAGATCTCTCTTTTCTAGTTTTAAGTGGATTATGCATGGTAATATGTGAACACTAGAGGAGAACTTACAGAAACTTCTGGAGCCAAAGATTATGTTTAAAAAAACAAAAAATATACTAACATTAGAAAAGGAGCAAATTTCCTTATGAAAGAATGGATAAAAGAATGTCTCCGTCAATATCCTGAATAACTAAAAAAATCAGGCTTTTCTTCCCTTTTTCAGCAGAGTGCTTGATCAGAATGCTATTGGAAATATCTATGATAATTTATTTCTATTTATCATACTAGTCATAATCTCATCAGTGCAGAAAAAGGAGATTTATGGTATTGAGTCGAGAACAATAGTTTGACATCTACGTGTACGTTACTGTCAGGCAGCTAAAGCAGCCAGGAGCATCAATAAAAGTTATGTTTTCAGTAAAGGTGAAGATTACTTTTGGTTACTTGGCTGAGAAGAAGCTCATGCCTTCCCAGGCCATTACCACATTCTATAACATAAAATTTGACTATCTGACTTCCGTATTTCTCTTCTTTTCAATACTGAATGTATTTTTGTCTTGAAGGAATGAAGTATCTTACTCCAGTCCTGACTAAGCAACGAAATATTCCATATTCTGAAATGGAAAGTAAAATAATGCGAACATGTGAATCACCTTGGTGATGAATCATATTGCTGTAAAACAAACAACTTACATTGAAATAACTTATATTCTATTCACCTAATTTAAAAATAATCTTTATTGTTTCTCAACTAATTCCTAAATTTATGAGCTAGTTTGATCGTATTTGTGCAATAAAATTAAAAATTTTAGATATGGTGGGTAATCAATTTTAGCCTCCTCATCTGTGTTTCCAATCTCATTACAGATTGCAATTTTCAGTGCAGATTACATGATGACCCATCAGTGGCTTTGTTGTTGCTGAATTACCGATTCCTCACCTACTGCCAGATAAGAACAAAGCCTATGCATCAGTCTGACAGCTTGCAAACAGAAAATGGGCTTGTAGGATTGGATTTAAATCCCAGGTGTAGGGGATAATTACCACATCAGTCATGCAGTAACTGAAAAATGGTATTTCAACAAGAAAAATTACATTCCCTTTATAGTGCCAACAGAAATCATTATTTGAGTCTTCATACTGATTCAGTGTGTCATTACACGTGCACTGTACTCATTAAATGTAATGTTCGTTATAACCTAAAAAACTTATTGTTTCAGATACTTTGGTGGCTGAGTTAGCTGTAATCAAGATTTGTGAAACCTTGACAACACTGAGGTCATTCAAAGGTATAATGTATATTATACAAGTGAAACAACAGCAGAGCCCAAAGCATTCAAAACCTCTGCTGCTTCAGGGAAAAAAAGGAGACGAAAGTAGGAAAGCATAAATCCTACTTTGGAAAATCCTCTGGGGTTAGACCCTTTGATGCAAGCCTTTACATTAAAATAAATGGAATGGAAATAAGTGGCTATAAACATTTGTGTGGGCTTCTCTATTCTGTACTTTTCAGTAAAGAAGGTACTGTTATCAATTAATCATTTTATAGGCCAAAAAATCAAAAGCATGTTAAAAATAAACCATAAACAAATTAATTCTTTAATGTCACACTAATCAAGCACAGTTTTACTGTATTTTTATTTCATAGCTTGACTATGGTCAATTCTAATTTATTATTAAACAGACAGTAAAGCAATAAGTAGATTTAAGACAGTATTCTGTGGGTCCAGAGAATTAGCAACTGGCAATTTGGAGGAAGGAGAGGGAAGATACAGGCTTGATAGTGATCTCAAATGGGAATACTTCACCTTGTATTCCGTATCAACACTGCATGTCTGAATTGCACCACATCGACCACCAGTGCCCTGGATTTCCCAGGGAGAACTTTGGCAATTCCCAGATAAGGTTTATAAAGGCAAATATCTTCTGCAGTGTATTTCTCTAATCTTATGATCTTATGGTCTTATAAGAATGACTCCTGACTTTAGGAGGCAAGCAGGAATACTTGGATTATTTCAAAAAACATACATGGATGGTTCAGTCAGTGCCAGGGCTAGTAAAATTGTCATCTCAATGAGAAAAAAACATTATGAACATGCCATCCACAGAGCTTTTAATGTAGTTAGCCAGTTCTTGGCTCATCTTTGGCACTCTCACAATTCTATGCTGGATACACACTTAACTACTGGGCAAGCTATAAACAAAGACAACTGTTTACAAACCACTACCAGACAATTACAAACCACTACCAGACCAATTTTATTTATACACCACTATTAGATCTGTAGACAGTTAACCTGGCTCCAACTTCTGTTTGTTTCTGCACATTGCTCTTGCTCCTCTCTTAGAAGTTTTTCTAGAAGAAATCTATCTCCTAGGACTAATACTTCCTCTCACAAACTCCACATCCTGCCAGACACAGAATCATTTTGGAATCCAGACTAAACTAGAGAAACTCCTTCCTCTCATCCACCTGAAATTCATCTTCCTAATAGATTTGGGTTTTTCAAATATATGAGGAGTTGCATGCAAAAGGGTTAGAGTGTCCCCAAGGTTCTGGTTGATTGTATTCAGCACTGATATTCTCACAGATGGCCCCTGCTAATCTGTCTCTAATAGCTTGTTTTTCTTCTTTTTCTATTCAGGATAAGTACAGAAGTGCTGGAAAGAGCAGTTGAGCAGAGTTGGGAAGCACTGACAAGTCTGTTAGACCCAGGAAAAATTTAGGATGCTTTTTTCCAGTGGATTGTCTTCTTTAGGAGATAGGTGCAGAAGATTTTGCTCAAGTGTTTGTCCCTGTACAAGTCTGAATAAACTAAGAAGTTCCTTTCATTGCCTGGAAACTGAGCATGCTCATGACGCGAGTTGATCCAGTTTTTTGGGGAGGGGAAGGGATATGTCAGATATATGGTGGCTGAATCTTTAGAGAAGATATCAAAGACTCCTTGACATAAGCCTTCGTTGATATTTTCAGCAGGTAATAGTGCAAAGGACTGTAAGAGAAGTGAATGAGAGACTGACTCAAATTCAATGAATTCATTGTTTTGAATGTATAGAACAAGGATTTGCAGGGAAGAACATTGCCATGTATTTCAACAGGAAGAAGATGAGGTGAGTACTATTAATTTACAGCTTATTCTTTAAATTTGTAACTTCTGCTTTAATTTGTACTGGTGTCTGAGGAGTACTTTCACAGTTACATCTAGTTACACAGTCTGTAATAGTTTCAAAGAGTACTAAGAGAACTGGAAATGGTAGTGCTGTGATCCTGGGAAAAGCAATGAATAGTTGCTTGCAGATCAGGTGGTAGTATTAATGCATTAATATTTGGCCAAGCAAATAGAATGAAACTAGAAATTAACATTTTTTTCTGCTCTGGAACTGTCAACTCCTATAATGCTGTGGAGAATGGAATTTAACTGCATGAGTGATATCAGTGCCTTCCTTGTCGTAGATAAATCACTGGGTCAATATGAAGCAGATTTAGGGATTATAAAATATGTTGCAATCGCATAGGATTTTGAAGACAAGCTTGTTCTATATCTGGCTTTCTTCTTCAGTTTTCATGGAGTTTTTTTACGTCAAGCATCTTAGCACATATTAATTATTTTGAGTTCATTTTATTCTAAATGAAATACATTTTAAAAATTTAGTATTAAAAATGACAGTCCTGTTCTTATTGCAATTTTTAGTTAGTTGAACTGTGCAACTAACTGTGCATCAGTATGCTTTTATACATCCTGTAGCACTGGCTAATATGGAGGACAGCACTAACACTACATGGTCTGAATATGTCTTGTAAATATTCAATTACATAAATATTACATCTCTAGCATAAGAATGACTAAGATTTTCATTTTTATTTCTCCTCAAGATTAATATTTGTTTTTCCCTTTCATTCTTCTGTTTGTATCCTCAAGACCCCAAATCATCAGACAGTCAGCTAACTTGAACACTCTGAATATAAGGACAGCAAACAGGTAAATGAGCATGAAAACCACTAATTTACACTTGCAAAACAGGTAATTTCACGCACTGGAGGTAGCCTGCACTTACAAATATTCATCTTGTTCATGCATATTCATGGCTTCGGCACAATTGCCTTTTTACATATGTGCATATATTTCACAGGAAAAGTTTAGTCACTGGTATTTAGCCATTATGATTTGTGTGCATGTTTAAACCCTGCTGGGTTCATTCAGAATAGAATATAAGTTCACTAACCTCTTGCAAAATACAGCTATATCATGTTAATAATTACTGGTCTGCTAAGAAAGACAGCTTCAGCAAATCCCAGGCTTCAGAGCGTTCCATACTACCCAATCTCCTTATTTAGTAGCACCTCTCACTTTCCCAGAACCTGAATTTCCCTCTTCTTCACACATTTGTCTTTCAGTATTTTCAAGCAAAATATGTGAAACAAAACCACAAGATGTGACGGGTAACAAAGAAAACATTTAAAACATGTCAAATTGCCATTTTCACCCTATGACTTTGTTAACAAGAAGAGCTACTGTGAATTCTTAAAAGTTCAAAAGTTGGCTTTTTTTAATTGCAAAATGAGAAATGCCAAAGAAGAGTCATATCGGATCCACTGCACCAAAAATTATTGTAGATACCTTCCTTATACAGTGAAATTTATGGTTCTTTTATGCTAACACAGTCCACATAATAGATAATAACAAGCCAGAGGTTTCTCACTGCAAACACTATTTAAGGAAAGGGCTGCCTAACCTTGCTCCTGCACAAACATGGAGGACGAATGTTTCAAATCTTACGTGTCTCTACATCTTACTTAACACAGACAATGGACACTCTCATGCAAACATAAAGGTACATATTCTCTTCTTGATAGGAGACAAAGGAACGGAATGCTAGTGGCAATGATTTAATATCAGTTTTATCTAATATAGGTTTGCAAGCTAGCTGGAGATGAAGGCGGCATTTAAATCAAGATGAAGGAGGTTTCAGTTCCTTGCATTCCTGTATCACTGCAGTTAAAATGTGTGACTTTTCCAGAGTCCCCTGAACTTTGAACTGTACAATAACTTGAGTTAGAAGACACTCAAATTCTCTTCTTGCATTAGATGTTGAAAATAAAGTATCTTTCTTAGTGCCAGAGCCCTAAGTGCATCTTTCTCTCTCCTGGGATTTGGCTGCCCTGGCTGGGGACCAGTTCAGTTACAGGACAGCTGAGGGTAGTTCCTTGCCCTCTGGGGACCCTGGGGGACAGCAGCACCTAGCAGTGCTGCTGGGAGTCCACAGGCAGGGCCGACTCCTCTTCTCATTGGAGTGGCTTTGAAGATGGGGGTCTCCTTCCAGGACTTGCCTGAACTCCAATCTCAGCAGTGTCACAGCCATGTACCGTGTTGGTCTGGACCCTGAACTTCACCCAGATAATGAACTACCCAGCTTGGACTTGGACCTGCCTATAGACTTGCCCAGCAGTCATGGCGTTGTGGTCTCCAGGACTGGTTCTAGCCTGGAGTGACTGACTCAGTTTCCAAGCTTGCCCACAGACATATCTCATCACTAAGGATTTTTCTTGAAAGTTGTCTGTTCTAAACTGCCCACCAGCCTTCCCTGCTCCTGGCTGAGGCAATGGGACAAGCCCTGGCTGCTAGGCTCCCATGGGGAGCCCACATGGCTCATGGCATCCAGCCCACAGGGAGCCACTGGCCTGCACAACCCCTGATTCCTCATAGTTCAGCATTCATGGGCTGGTAGCATTCTTGGTGCCTGTCTGGTTATTGAAAAACGAAGAACTAGGAACTGTAATAGGAGCTAAGCTTAATTAACATGTCAGCAGTCTCCTTAGCTAGGAATATTTCTTTTAGGTCAGAAAGAGGCCTACCATATACACAAAGAATCTGTCCTACATTCTACTGTGTATAAGTGCAGAGACAAGAAGAATACACTGAAATGTAGTTAGTGATTACAGAGGATATCAGTCTGTCCACAGACTGTGAACCTATAACGGTCAAATAACACATCTATTCCTTTAAACATGGGGTTATTTACAAAACCAGCAACACATTTCTTATTTAAAAATGGGAAACTGGAAATAAGTACTCTTCATCTCCTTGTGTCTCTCTGTTCCCACCAAATTATATTCCATAACAGTTAACCACATATTTCAGAGTTTCCAAAAACAAAGCAATTAATTCTGGGCAGTTACAAAGAATGGAAGCTTGCAGCCTGAGAAATAACTGTTTCAGAAAAAAAATCAACAAAGCTAATTGAATAGTACAAATAAATTGTTCATCAATTTGCAGAGGAACAAAAAGGCAAATCTATTGGCATATTTTGGTTAAATAACTTCATATATGAAGTAAGGGGAAAAGAATATAGTCATTTTCTAAGTATGATATAGAATGGGATTTTAAAAGGCATCAAATGTTTTCACCATCCAAGAATCATTGTAAATCAGCAGCACTCAGGCACTTCCTTCCTTTCTATGAGTGAAACCTGACTTATTACTTTGAAGTTAAAGGAATGTAAATTAAAATGCCAAGCAAATAGAGGCCATTTTAAAACTGTGGATGCCATCTCTTCTTTAAACTACTATCATGATGCCTAAGAATAATTATAAATCAAAATGTGGGGTTAGCAAAGTATAGAGTTTTTATGTCTGAACAATGGCATAGAATCAATGCATAAGGGAAGAGCGACCGGCGTCATCTACCTGGACTTGTGCAAAGCATTTGATACTGTACAGAACAACATCCTTGTCCCCAAAATGAAGTGACATCGATTTGACAGGTGGAACACTTGGTGGATAAGGAATACTTGGATTATTTCAAGTCTCAAGGAATTGCGGTCAATGGCTTGATTTCCGGGTGGAGACTAGTGATGAGTGATGTTCCTCAGCAGTCCGCACTGGGACTAGTATTATTTAACATCTTTGTCAGGGACATGGACAGTGAGATTGAGTGCATCCTCAGCAGGTTTGCAGATGACACTAGGATGAGCAAAGTGGTTGATACTCTAGAGGGAAGGGGTGCCATCCAGAAGGACCTTGACAGGCTAGAGAGGTAGGCCTGTGCAAAGATCATGAAGTTCTAAATGACAAAGTGCAAGGTCCCGCACCTGGGTTGGGGCAATCCCAAGCATGGATACAGGCTGAGCAATGAGTAGACTGAGAGTAGCCCTGTGGAGAAGGACTTGGGAGTATTGCTGGATGACAAACTGAATATGAGCTGGCAATGTGCACTTGCAACCCAGAAAGCCAGTTGTATCCTAGGCTGCATCAAAGTAGATGCGACCATCAGGTCGAGTGAGGTGATTCTCCTCCTCTACTCCATTCTTGTGAGACCCCACCTGGAGTGCTGCATTCAGCTCCAGGGTCCACAGCATAAGAAAGATGTGGTCCGGAGGAGGGCCACGGAGATGATCAGAGGGCTGGAGCACCTCTGCTATGAAGACAGGTTGCAAGAGATGAGGTTGTTTAGCCTAAAAAGAAGGTACCAGGGAGACCTTATAGCAGCCTTCCAGTACTTAAAGGAGGCCTACAGGAAAGATGCAGAGGGATTCTTTATCAGGAAGTGTAGCAACAGGGTGAGGGGTAATGGTTTTAAACTGAAAGAAGTTACATTTAGATTAGATATAAGGAAGAAATTCTTTACTATGAGGGTGATGAGGCACTGGAACAGGTTGCCCAGAGAAGCTGTGGATGCCCCCTCCCTGGCAGGTTCAAGGCCAGGTTTGATGGGGCTTTGAGCAACCTGGTCTAGTGGAAGGTGTCCCTGCCCACGGCAGGGGGTTTGGAACTAGATGATCTATAGGGTTGCTTCCAAACCAAACCATCCTGTGATTTTATGATTCTACAATCAAAACTATTTACTATTAAAAAGTCATACTGATATAAACATCACATTTTTTTAAATAAATCAAAATCTGTTTATACCAAAATGTGTGTATCAAGTGTTATAAAAAAAGCCTCGGCAACAGTCCCTTTAGTTCTTCTTATTTCACGAGTCGTGGAAGATCCAGAAAAATCTGGATTTAAAAAATTTGCATTCCCAAGACTTTATATTTTGCCCAGCTTGAACTATACTTGGAAGACTCATAGAAGGAAGAAAAAAATAAGTCCTTGGCTTTAAGCAGCATGCACCCATTTTTTGCCTGCTTGCTCTTAACTATAACTAGAAGATATACATCAACATTAAAAAGAGTAACAGAAGTTCTTGGTGCCAATCAATACCTGATATCTTCCTATACTGGGGGCTGTATAGCATCAAGCAATAAACTAGGCTGATAGGTTCAAGTCCCAAACACTAATGCCAAACCTTAACCATATTTTATAGTTATAAAACTCATCAGTAGAAGAATAGAGAACATAAATCCTCAGCTTCAGCCGACAACAGCACTCTTTCTGATATAAGCCAATATCCTTTGTCATTTATTTTGTGTAGATGAGGGTTTTAACTTTATCTGTGTGTTAGGATTAGGTTTGGTGTTACAGTTATGGTTTGGGAATCCAAACCTTCAAAGGACAAGTTTACCAGTTTATTCTGGATACTGCCATGCCCCCAAAGTTAAGGCAAACAGAAAATATTTTTTGAAATGGCAAGTGTTGTCAGACTAGCTTACTGCTGAATGCTGCAGAGCCTGCAGGACTGAGAAAAAGCTGGTGAAAATGCAGCCTGGTTTTTGTGGGGTTTTTTGGTTTTTTTTTGTTTTTTGTGTTTTTTTAATTGGAGTTGGTTTCCCCTGTTGGATTAATGTTAGGGTTTATTCGAAGGTCAGATTTCAGTTTTAGAACCTAAAGCATCAAGATCCTTATTTCCTTTCAGTGTCACCAAGACCTGCACAATTATAAAGAGGTCTGGTGACTTAAGATTCAATAACCTAAGTCCTTTCTTACTAAATTAATAATATGAAAGCTTTGTCACAGCTTGTCAGTTCAGTGTTGTTATAGTATGACCCCACAAGTATATGTTACATGATTTTGGGATATAGTATGAAAGCATGAGGGTACAAGTATCCTCTGCCTTCTGTGAGTACAAGTCTATAGAGCCAAGAGAACCAAAACTGCTGTAAATTGTCTCCAATATCCTAAAGTGACCAGTACCAAAAGTTGTAGAATCATGCCTGTACTTTGTGTCAGAGAAAAGAAACCAAAAGAGAGGTTTTGTGTTGTTTTGGGTTTGCTTTTTTTTTCAGTGAAGAGTCAGGTACTGTTTATTGTTTTGTGTCTGTGAGATCTTTTTCTTATTTCCTAAGCAAACCCCCTTCACTCACAGAGATCTTTTCTCCATTTTAGGACTGAAATAATATCGGTTAAGACGTCCAATGAAATTCTAGGAAGATGTTTGGAAAATATGTTTTTTTTTTAAGTCATTTAATAGTTTTCCTACAGATCAATTCCCCTAAGAAATTATATCACAATAGTTTTTTGTTGTGTTTTTTTTTTTTTCCTGCTTGGTGCCTTTGCAAGCAACATTTTTGTCATTCTATGAATTTAACTGTATCATACTGCACAAGTATTCTTATGCTTCCATGGAACTTATAACATTTTTTTTCAAATAACACTTGTTCTTCTCAGGTGATATAGCTAATAACCCTCCCCTTCAGTGAAGGAATTAATAATTGACTTTCTGTGGTCTGTGTTACGTAGGAGATCAAACCAAATGATCATACTAATCTTTTCTGAGCTTAATACCTCTGAATGGTTGCAAAATATTCTCAAAGAAATAGCATTGTCTGTTGGATAGAATGAAACTAGATGCTCTGAACATTAAAGGTGGCCCTGGAAATTCATATTTTAGGATTTCATAAACCAAACTGAAAATCCTGTTGAGGCTAGGCTTTATATTTGTTGCGTCTAAACATGAAGTTTCCTTCTCCTTCAAGTCAAATGACAATCATAAGATGCTAAGTTATGGAGGAGTGACATCTGTCTCTTTGGCAGACACCTCAGGCAACTGTGTTAATGACTTTGGAGATGACTGTGTATCTGTAATAGAGTTAAGTTTGTTGTCTGGATTGTATTACCCTCTTACTCTCTTACACAATTTCTCCATTTTGTCCTTTATCTCACATTGGAATCACTGAACCACTCATAACCCTGACTTATATGCCTTTTCATGTATTTCCGTCTGCTACTCTATGTTGGTTTTGTTGTAGTTATTATTTGCTTTTTTTTCCCCCCAGGAAGCTGTGAGCATACTTTGCAAGAACTTCAAAAGGAAGGTTTTGTCAAATGGAAGTGTATTTTTAATGCTTGATAAAACTGAAGATTTTAGATAACACAGTGCTTCTTAGTAAAAGACACTATAAAGCAAATATACACATACACATAGAATCAAGAACTACACCTGAAACATTGTAAAAAGCAATAATTGTAGTAATAAAAGTTAAAAAGGAAGCAAAAATTACTTTCATATTTCTTAACAGGTGAGTATGTATGAAAGTATAAGGGCAAATGTAGCAGACAGTATTTCTAACTTACAGCTGAAACATTTATGAATATTATCAGAATATTTGCCATTTTAATAGGGAATGAATGGAAAATATGCTTTCTTCATTTTTTTGATGCACATTATAAAATTTGTGTGATCTGTTAAAATGTCAATGTTAGAAGATACCTGAAATCCTGTATTCTGAAAGAAAATAACTTTTTAACCCTCCTATCTTTTATTATGTTTGGCTGGCCTGTGTGATATATAGAACTCAGAAATACTGATTGGATCCATTTATTTGCTGGAGAAGAATTGTAAGTCCCTTAGGCAGATCTTGGAGAGAATCATCAACATGGTGTAAAAGACTACTATTTTCATATATGCAGCTATTGGGTCCTGAGCATTTTAACTTTTCCTTGCTGATATACAAAAATGGTTCAAATGCAGTCAGCTCGTATGAATGAATTTAACCCTTAAGTAGCTGTACAATCTTCTGTGCTGGTTATGAGGTAAATGACCTTCAGAAACTGCCTGAGCTTTGTGGAAACAGGTGCAGCACAGCACCTGTACAGTAAGATGTCAGTAGATAGAGTGTGATCCCTAAGACTTCCTCTGGAATGGAAGGCCATGAGGGGATAACCGTATGTCTTTCCTTTGATCCTTGAAGCACCATGAAGTTAGAAACCTACCTACCTCCTGATTCTATCTTGTAGAAATTATATCACAGCAATGTACTTCAGCCATGTTCCTTTCAGAACATGAACATGACAACTCTATTATGTGACAGCAGAAAGGACTCAGTATATAACTGATCATGTGGCTTTTAAGTCAGCTAGGATTTACACCATCTAGGATTTCACCTTCACAAAGAAAATAGCTAGCAATGCAAGTTGTCCTGGGTTCGGCCAGGACAGGGTTAATTTTAACCAGAAGCTAGGAGGGGACACAGCCAGGTGGGCTGACCCAACCTGGCAAGAGAAGGGTATTCCGTACCATGTGCCATCGTGCTGGGTTCTTGTTGGGGGGGGCGGGGCGGCAGGAAGGAGTGGTGGCTCGGGAGCATGTGGTGGCAGCGGGCAGTGAGAGCGGCTCTTTGCGTTCTGCTGTTTGTGTTCTCTGTTCTCCTTATCTGTATCGTTGTTGTTCCTGTTCCCTTTGTTTGCTGTTCTCTTAAACTTCCCTTATCCCGACCCACCATTTTTTAGTCTGTTTCTTTCCATTCTCCTCCACACCCCAGTGGGGGGAGGGGCGGCCTCGTGGCCCTTTTGTTGCCAGCTGCAGCCAAACTATAACACAAGTCAAGCCAGTAGTTCAGCTGCATGAATGAGACAACTATAAACAGTTTTAATTTCTGACCCTTAGACAGAAAGATTACACATCTTATCTGAAATGTATTAAAGTACACAGATACTACAGTTTGTAGGCTGTGTTTCCGTTGTGCCGCATGTTCATCTTTTTGCCTCCTTAGGAGCTATTAAAGCCTTCATAAAATATAATATGTGTTGTTGTAACTTGTAGCTGAAACACTCCTGTATCACACATTTGTCATATTTAATTGGGATTGACTGAAAAAATTGCATTTTGCGATTTTAGGGTTTTTTTTTTATTTAGGCATAAAATTTGAAGTGTGTGTAATCAAATTAAATACTTATGTAAACTATAGCTAGGAATTTTTAGATAATTTTCTAAGTTTGAAGAAACTTTTTACAAAATTCAAGATCCTTAGTGATGAAAAATTACATTATCGTTTCCCAAACAGTTTAAAAAATTACTCAGATAAAAACACAAAAACAAACAAAAAGCCAAACTCTGAAACACTGTAAAACTGTCTCTAATTTAATTGGCTAAAATTTTGAGAAAGTCTCGATAACTCTAGAAAATTTTTTCCTATTTTTCAAGTCAAAATAAGCACAGTATAGATACTATTGCCAAAGTGAAATGCCCTTCAGCTATGAATTGTTCTCATTGGAAACAGTGGAATCTTCTTTTCAGAAGTTGTCAGTCTCTTGTGTCTTGCTCAACACAAGCCTTCAACCCTATCAAAAAAACAGTGCTGCTAGTAAAGGTGTGAACAGATGTTTTATCTCCACATTTTGTGCATAAATGCAAGTACTCTGATGTAAATTGATCAAACTATAGAAACAAATCATTTAAGATTTGTGCAGTGATTAATAATAGAAGCCGGTAATCAAATCTCCCTGCCACCAGCACATCTGTTACAGAGAGTTTCTAGTTTGCCCTGTTATGCAAATGTACAACAAAACAAATAAATTACTTGATTTAACAGCTGGTTGAAAAACATTATTTTTAGGTGATTTTTTTAATGTATTTTTTTTACCATTGATATAGCCATTTGATGTAGACTAATCCAATTATGTTTATATAGAGGGTCATAGAACTGAGAGGGATTAAAAAAAGTACCAACTCTTCTTAGGAACTGCTGCAGAATTTTGAAGATATTTAGAAGTCCTTAGACACGCAGAGCTTCTGAAAGAACAAAGTGCACAGGGGAAGAGAGTTTTCCTTGAGTTCAACACTTTAAAAATGTCCTCATATAACTTGGCTCTTAAACACTAATAGTGTCACTTATATAAGTAAACCTTTCTGATACCTTGAAAGGACCAGCTTGATTCTTCACTGAACATCAAAATGAATATGATCTCAGAAAACTGTTTCTGCATATTTTAGTTGATAGGCTTATGAACTGAGGCAAGGGAAATATCAGCACAGAATTACCCTCCATTTAAGGAATGCTTAGACTATATTTTGTGGTTATGCACACTGTAGAATTCAGCAGCCTTTAGCACCAGGATCAGAGAACTTAAAAATTTTTTAATATGAGCAAGGATAGCTTTCTTCTTTTTCTCTGTCTCAGGGTAATATGACAGGTTGTGTGAGACTTTTGGTTTGTTGATTTTTCAGCAATGCCCCAGATGTGTATTGGAAGAACTAAGAACACTTTTACTTACGTGGAATGGAGAAAAAACAAAGAAGTAAAAAACAGAAGTAGTGTGCCCCTAAGAAAGAACTTATTTCTGAAAATGTTTGTTCTTTTTTTAATGCAACCATACATCTCTGTATGCCGAACTATACATTTTATGAAGCAGTGCTATAAAACCAGATGAACATTAATTTCAAACAAACAGTATCTTTCAGCTCCCTGGGTTACCAAATATCCAGCTGTGCCAGCAAAGTATATTGCTCTGGAGGGATGAATTTTAATACAGTCATCTCAGAGAAGACTACGTTGGTTTATAAACCGCATTAAAAATAATCAAATAGAAAGTTCTGTAAGTATTTGAATGTCTTATGCCTATTATTGATAGACCACACTAATAAACAGCATGTATATTGAAGTTATTCTGCAGACAGAGAGATAGAACCCACCCTTTAAGGGGAGACGGACTATAAATACATTCACCATTCCCAGTAAAGAAAAGTAGTGAAAATTCTTACATGTCTTTTTCTGCTGTTTGAGAAAGAGAAACGAGAGAGAGCAGTATCTGGGAAACATATAAGAATATGGCACACAGTCCTTATTCCTTTTTGCTGGAACTAGAAACTCAGCTTGTGTGGTACAATATATTTTTCTCTCCTGAAAAGGTGAACACATGTGAATAGATAGTTTGATCCAAATGTCAAAATCTGTAAGGTTTTGTTTTTTCTTTTCTACTTACTTTTTTCTTTCTTTTTGTGTGTGTGGCAGAAAAGACAAGTGATTCAAAAGGATCTCTAAAAGAAGGCATCAAAGTTAGTGTAAAGAAAAAATCTAGAAGCTTGTCAGGAGTTCATTAAGAGAAACAATGAAAAATATTTGGGCTTGTTCAAATTTCAGTTGATCTCCTCAGCTGAGAAACCTGGTTTCAGAAATAACAGGAATAGAATTCATCTTATTCTTTGTCTCAACTCTCCTGATTTTGGCAAGTTAAAAATCTCAAGTAAGATCTTCCCAGCAATATTATTTGTAGAGTCCTGAAAGTAGAGAATATAAAAAAGGTTTAAACTGTTTCAAAGTATCACTAAGACAGAGAGAGTATGTGTGTTTATATTTTGTATTTTCAACATGGCGTGTAAAGAAATGATACCTCTTTTTATGAAAAGAGGTTGGCAAAGGAACAAACTAAAATTTCTTCTCGAAAAGTGAAGAACTGATCATGGCCCCTGTAGAGCTATTTAGTGCCTAAAAGTAGGCATCTAGTGATATTTTGGAAGCCTTAACATATTCAATCACATCGGATTTTTTGCACAGGACACAAATCAGTCATGCATCCTTCTGGAAAGTCAATAGAATAGCATACATTAGGTCATATAAATGGTATTAGATCCTTGTTATCTGACTTGTTCCATAGCAATCTTATGCTTGATGCATCATGGAAAACTTCAAATGACTACAGAGTTGTCTTTCTTCTTTTTTTCTCCTAGCACCTCATTTTCCAGATCACTGAACTGATTCAATCTTTTAGACAGTCTCCACAGTGAAAAGAAAGCTGTGAATATACCACACAAGCATATATAATTTTACATTTATGTATAGCTCAATGGATTATGTTGGGAAAAAATACATTGTCCAGACCTTCTTGATCATTTCCATTAGCTCTGCGTATCATTTCTGTTATAAGACAAGATGATAAGGATTTAAGATGAGAAGATAAAGATTCAAGAGATGTAAATGTAACCAATTATGTTATCTCATAATTATGCAATAAATTTTAAGAAAATCTTTTCCTCTCTCAGAGTTTGTAGCTCTGTGAACAAAAAGTGACTTGCAATAGCAAACTTTTGGTGTATAAGTATTTCTTAGGAGAAGTATTTGATCTGTTTTAACAAGGGAATTGTTATGGTTGTATTCTAGCAAAAGAACTTGGGAAGGAAGATATGTGGCCTGAGTGCTCTTACATCCTAACAGTTCTGAAGAGTGGTCATTTATAGCAGTGTTGGATGCTTGGACAGTCTTCAAGGAAATGTTGTGTGAACCAGGGGATGACCCAACTCAATACAAAAATCAGAGTTGTATGGGGTTTGTAAAACTCACAACTCTATTTGATCAGTAATTAATAAATACTTAGCAAGCCACATAAGCAATCAGACAATAGCCATTCATGGAAACACACAAGATCTGCTAAAAATATATACTGTGTTTGTAATTCAGTAAGTTAACAGGAACTGTATAACAGGAAATATAGAAGGAAATCAATAATTTTGTGGAGAGAGAACAAAACAGAATGAACAAAAATGTGCACTTGATCAAGTACAGCAGAAAAAACGATCCCCAAATTGATATTTTAAGATGAAATGAAAGGGAATGGAAATAAATCACTTGATCAGTGAACAGAATTATCCTGATAGCATCCATGGAATTACAGGAGATGAATGAATGAGCTAAAGTTACAGATACAGTAAAAATTGTGTGTTTAAAGCATACATGCTATGTAACTGAGAAGGGCACTGAGATCATAAAAATGGCCACAGAGGCCTATGGTAATAGAAATTCTAAAGAAAAGCCACAAAAGTGAAATATATTTATTGGAGTACTATGAAATCCACAGATTAGTGTGAGAGCTGAACACTGTTCAACTGCCCTCACACAAGCCATTCCCCTCCTCCCTGGCCTCAGCTGTTTGTAGATGTCAGTCAGCTGCTCTACATGCCCTCCATAAAATTCATCAAAAAAACCCACATGGATTTGATTTTTTTCTGGTAACAAAGCAGAAATAGAGAGGCATTGCTCAGCTAAAAGTCTCATGAACTGATTGTCCCCTGTGTTATATCTGGTTTTGATTAACTCTTGATTTAAACACTGTATCTTGTATTGCTTCTTGCTCTTCAGACTTAGAACTGTATCAGGAAGATTTTCTTTAACCTGGACTACTATCCTTCACTGATATTTGTAAGTTTGCAAGGGAAAAGTTGGTTACCCATGTCCTCAGAAGCTGTGCAACAAAAACTACAATGTCAGTTTTACCCTACTACCTAACTGCAGATGTGTATGTGAATATGATACCCTTTCACCATGGAAGAAACAACTGGGCTATTTTTATTCTGTCTTCCATATAAATTTTAATGACAATTTAAATCACCTATCACCACTTGCTATAAAACACCCTATTGTAAAACAAGCTGAGTTAAGGCAGAGTAACTGTGTGTTGGTCTGATGCTAAACATCACACAGCTTCTTGATGGTGGAAAGGATATCATGTCTGTAGAATGTCATCAGCATTTGACATAAAAAAGCTCTAGTGGCTGCTACCCATAACACATAGCAGGATGAAATACCACACCATGTTAAGACTGACACAGTCTCTGTGAGAAAAATCAATAATTTTTCAATGAACTGCACAAGAATCAAAACTGATGGCAAAGACAGTGAAATAAGCTGCCAGAAAAAGGGCACCTGTGCATATATTGTGTAACATCACTACAAGCAGCCAAATAATCCACTTCAGCACAAGTAATATTATCTATGCAGCTTTTTCCACCTCTGCCCAAAACCCTACTAATGCAAAAGAAAGGTGGTGCCGATGATCTAATTAGGACTATAGAGCTGCCTATAACACTAACTGACTTTTAGAAAATATTATGCTGATAACAGAAATATACGAGAAATAGTAGTAATAAAATGCACCTCTTCTGATATTCATGTATTTTCATGGGATGCAGAGGACAGAACAATTAGCAGGATAAGGAATAATATTGTCTGCATTCAAGGCTTAGGAAAGGTATCTTCTACATCTAGCAAGTATAGGTGCTTCATTTCTTTTTGAAATTAAACCATTTTTAGGTCACTTCTGTGGATATATATGTACACCATGATCCTTTTCCCTCACATCTCTATATAAACATGGCAAGTATCAAAACATACAACAAATCTAATTTTTCTGTCGGACACTGTTTCTTTAGCCAGCTGCTCATAAAGTGTACTGCATTGCCTAGCTGTATCGGACTCTCCAGTAAAAAAACAGTTAGTTACCTGTTTAGATATGGGTTGACTAACATTGACATAAATCCTGAGGATGGCTTAGCTTTATGACTTTATAACCATTGGAAGATGCATGAACTGCTTTGCCACTGTATTTAGTACATCCGCAGGGGAGACACTTCAAATTCTGAAAAATCTCTGTATACCTGAGCAGACCTTCATATAGTTTTATGCCTTAATTTTCCTTAAACATTGCTTACATTTCATGAGAAATAGACAGTATTTCTTTCCACTGAATCATATTTCTTAATATATCTGTCCAGTCTCTTTCACTCCCTTATTTTCAGAAAGCACATCTCACCTTTCACTGGACTGACTAATTTGTGGGGAATAGGGATGGGAATCACATCACATGAGCTCCCTTTTTCAGCTCTTGTCATAGTAATTTCTCACTTTGCCAAATAATCTCATGGACAAAACTGAGATTAAAGGCTCTTGAATTTTATTGAAGTTTTTCCCTATCACTGGCTGTGACACCAATGCAGAAGTTAAACTGTTCCTTATTTCCATTGTTATAAAATAGGAACAACATGGTTATAGAGTCCTGTGTCATATACACAAAGTATATGTCGGATAAAAGAACACAGCAATAAGTATATGACGGGCTTTGGAAGACCTGACATTGACCTTGACTTGATACTAGAATCAGGTTTTTTTTTCCCCATTTCATTTATTCTTCAACAGAGAAGTTACATTGGCACTATAAAGTAGTAGTTGCATGATTCCTTATAAATAACTGACCAATATCTGGTGTCAGAGAAAGATAAGCCTTCCTGTGTCCCATAGAAACTTTTTCTGTATTAACTCTTTTAATAGAAAAATTATTCTAGGTATGCAATATTTTTATTTTTTTAAAAAAGTGACCTGGTTAGTGTACTTATGCAAATATCGCAAGTAATTCTACTATCCAATAACTTCATAACTTATATAAAAATTAGGTGCAAAAAATATAAGCCAATAATAACAACAACATTATCATCTTCTTTACTTTAAACCAACATCTGAATTAAAAATTTAAAATTTATGATGGACAGAGGGAATTTAGGGCATGATTTTAATGAAAAAAGGTGGGAGGAGAACTTGTGTGTGTTTTAAAACTTTCTAAAACAAAAAAGAATAGTATCATTGTGCTGCTTTTAGTTGTCCTCCCATTAATCCAGATTTGTTCTAGTACTGAAGTACCAGAATCTGGCCAGAAAAATGTAACCTACTAGAAATGCGGAAGGGTTAGAATGCAGCACAGATTTCCAGTATCTTCAGTCTTCTACTCATCCCTTTGAAGTCTTTTTTGGCTATATGCAGAGCCTTGTAGTTCAGCAAGCTGTGTATTAGCCTTTCTCAGACAAAGCAGTAGTACAAATGTTTCTTCTCATCTTTACAGTATGAATTTACCTATTTAAATTCTAACGTGGCTTCACTTGTTCATGTATGAAATAATATGGCAGAGTAATTAAAAGTCGTACCTTATTTTTTTTTGCATTGAATCTACCACCTGTTTGAATTTTATCCATTTTATCCGGACAATTTAAATAAAGAGCAATAGTAAGACGTAAGAAATCAAAACCAGAAGAAATTGCAAACATACTTGTCCTGTTCTGTCCTTCTTTCTTAACTGATTTCTTGTGACATTAATTCATAAATGTAAGATTTTTGTCTTGAAAAATGCAAGACATTCAAAATACTTAAAGACTTCTGAATTCTCTATCTATCTAAATTAACCAGAAATTTGCAAGTTTGAAGCTCTGTCCTTACCTACGTCACAGCTCTTTTGTTTCTCCCCTTTCACTCTCACTGTCGTGTGTTGAAATCTCTAGAATCTCTCTTGCTCCTACAGTGAATTTATAGATATGCCCTAATCAAAGGCTACCTTGCTTCTCTTGTGATATAAAAAATTGAAGCTCTTCTGATAATCACAGAATCACAGAATGGTAGGGGTTGGAAGGGACCTCTGTGGGTCATCTAGTCCAACCCCCCTGCCGAAGCAGGGTCACCTACAGCAGGCTGCACAGGACCTTGT